>JACCDV010738885.1_pt1 | contig 23491 bp, 25 predicted proteins | sample 7446131 | NCBI WGS metagenome assembly JACCDV01 (sample SAMN15323448, study PRJNA562643) | freshwater metagenome | isolation source: river surface water | place: USA:Blue River Watershed | collected 2017-08-17
TAAAAATAATAAGAACTGTTGCAGTTTCCATAATACATCTAACATTGAAATCAGTTATTTTTTATAATACTATTAGTATAGTACTGTAAAAACAAAAAATTTCGCTACTAAGTATACAATGGCATTACGAACAAGATTAGGTGAACTTTTAAGACCTCTTAACTCTGAATACGGCAAAGTTTCTCCTGGTTGGGGTACTACTCCAATTATGGGCTTTGTTATGTTGTTATTCTTTGTGTTTCTATTGATTATCCTACAAATTTACAATTCTTCCCTAATAATCGAAAACGTTGACGTAGATTGGGCAAGTCTTGGAAATTAAAGGATCAATGACTAAAAATTAAACACATAAAATAGTTCGAAATAAAGGACAATCCTCATCGGATTTTATCCTTTATTTCGAACTATTTTGCTTTAGTAACTTCGACTACTTCATCTAGAGAAAAATTATTTGTATTTACTCCACTGTAGCTTACTTTTTCAAATCTTACGACAACTGGATATCTAATACCACTAGTATCAATAGTTGCTACTGTTCCTATGTCTTGGTACCAATAAGATTCTTTTCTCAAAATTCGAACTTGGGAGCCTCTTTTCACCATAAGTTATTATGTTTCGTAGATGTATACAATTAAATGTATCCTAAAACTAGGATAAAAGTTTTACTTTAAGTTTTGTAACCATTCTTATACTACTTTCTTACTAAAAATTAAGTTTACATGAACTCAGAAGTGATTATAAAATCATTTGAGTCCAAAATTTTTTAGAATTCACCGAAGAATAGTTATTATTAAGATATAAACAATTACTTTAAAGTCAAAATGAAAATTTCTTGGAGAAATATTTTTCTTTGGTCTTTGCCGGCTCTCGTTATTCTATTTTTTATATGGCAAGGATTTACCAACTCGAGTAGCACGGATTTTGGAAAAAATGTAGCCAGTTCTAGAATGACATATGGTAGATTTTTAGAATATCTTGATATGGGTTGGGTAAAACGAGTGGATTTATATGATGACGGTCATACAGGAATAGTTGAAGCTATAGGACCTGAGTTAGGAAATAGAATTCAAAGAATTAGAGTAGAACTTCCTACAACAGCCCCAGAATTAATTACAAAATTACGTAAAGCAAATGTTGATATAGATGCACACCCAGCAACGGATAATTCTTCCAACTTGGGAATTATAGGAAACTTAATATTCCCATTACTTCTCATTGGAGGATTAGCTTTTCTTTTTAGAAGATCGAATAACTTACAGGGTGGTCCTGGCCAAGCAATGAATTTTGGGAAATCAAAAGCTAGATTTTCCATGGAAGCAAAAACTGGAGTTACATTTGATGATGTCGCAGGAGTAGATGAAGCCAAAGAAGAATTTCAAGAGGTAGTATCATTCCTAAAACGTCCAGAACGATTTACTGCTGTAGGAGCTAAAATTCCTAAAGGAGTTATGCTAGTGGGTCCTCCAGGAACAGGTAAAACTTTACTTGCAAAAGCAATAGCTGGTGAAGCTGGCGTTCCGTTTTTTAGTATTTCCGGCTCTGAGTTTGTGGAGATGTTCGTTGGTGTTGGAGCATCAAGAGTTCGAGATTTATTTAAGAAAGCAAAAGAAAACTCCCCTTGTATAATTTTTATTGATGAAATTGACGCAGTTGGAAGACAGAGAGGTACAGGGATAGGTGGAGGAAATGATGAACGAGAGCAAACTCTTAACCAACTACTAACTGAAATGGATGGGTTTGAGGGTAATACTGGAATAATTATAATCGCAGCTACTAATAGAGTAGACGTATTAGATGCTGCTCTACTTAGACCTGGGAGATTTGACAGACAGGTAACAGTAAATGTTCCTGACGTAAAAGGAAGATTGGAAATCTTAAATGTTCATGCTAGAAATAAAAAACTTTCTGATGAGATCTCATTAGAAGTTATAGCGAGACGTACCCCAGGTTTTTCTGGAGCAGACTTAGCAAATCTTTTAAATGAAGGAGCCATTTTAACTGCTCGTAGACGAAAACAAGCTATGACAATGTCAGAGATAGACGCTGCAATAGATAGAGTTATAGCAGGTATGGAAGGAACAGTACTGGTAGATAGCAAAACAAAAAGATTAATAGCTTATCATGAAGTCGGACATGCTATCGTAGCTACACTTTTAACTCATCATGATCCGGTTCAAAAAGTAACTCTAATCCCAAGAGGGCAAGCGAAAGGTCTGACTTGGTTTACTCCCGCAGAAGATCAGTCGCTAACATCTAGATCTCAAATATTAGCTCGAATAATGGGAGCTCTTGGTGGAAGAGCTGCGGAAGAAGTTGTGTTCGGGTATCCGGAAGTTACCACAGGTGCAGGAAATGACCTTCAGCAAGTTACTTCTATGGCAAGACAAATGGTGACAAGATTCGGAATGTCTAACATCGGACCTTTAGCGTTAGAAAACCAAACTTCAGACCCGTTTCTTGGCCGGACTATGGGGTCAAGCTCTGAATACTCAGAGGACATTGCATCCAGAATTGACATGCAAATACGATCTATTATCCAACACTGTCATAATGAAACAGTAGAGATAATTAAAGATAACAGAATAATAATAGATAAACTTGTAGATTTATTAATTGAAAAAGAAACTATCAGTGGTGATGAATTTAGACAAATTGTAGAAGAATTTACAACTATCCCTGAAAAAAATACATACATTTCACAAGTATAAAACGGGACCGACGGGGCTCGAACCCGCAACTTCCGCCGTGACAGGGCGGTGCTCTAACCAATTGAACTACAATCCCAATCTTAAGATAACATTTAAAATGTTATCGTTTTTATTACTGCTTCACTACAAATAGTCACCGACAAAAATTAAGGCCATTAGGAGAGGAAGAGATTCGAACTCTCGGTATGATATAATCATACATCGGATTAGCAATCCGACGCTTTCAACCACTCAGCCACCTCTCCATAGTTTCTCTATAGAATAAATTATAACAAATTTATATTATTCATCTCAATAGATAACAAAGATATTTTTACTTATAAAAAATACTTCGTGGCTTAGGCGGGACTTGAACCTGCGACCTTGGGCTTATGAGTCCCCTGCTCTAACCACTGAGCTACTAAGCCTACCAACACAGCATAGCATTTTAGTCGAATTGAATCAAGATAAAATATATGTTTTAAAAAATTTGTCATTTATTAAAAATTTCATCATTTCTTTTATGAGGAAATAAGTATAAATTTCCCCACCACTCTAAATCGTCGCTAAACACCGAGACCCTTGCAAAGAAGAAATAAACATTTTTCTTTATAAAAATGTCTTTATTTCAAGAGAAATATTTCTAAATTAAATTAACCAACTTATGGATAGATTGTCATTAAGAGTACGGATAAAATACTACTTTTTTTTTTATTTTTGTCTACAATATATATGCGGTACATAATTTTGCACCACAATAAAATCCTTTAATATAAGTTTTTATAGCGTTTATCGATTAATCTATACAATTTGCACCTAATATTATGTCTGATTTTTGGGAAAATCTATTACGATTTCCACGATTTTTCATATCCTCTACACTGGGATTAATTTTGACCATAATAGGGCCATTTTTTAATCTACTCAAAAGTCCAAAAAATACAATTATCTTAATAGTATTGGTCATTTCTCTGTGTACATTCATATTGCTCACATTGAAAGCGATGTTAAATCTAGATACAAATCCCACAGTACTGACTTCTTTCATCAACTAAACCACTTTTTAACAGAATGAGGTATCACGAATATGCTTTCAACAAATTTAACAAAAAGAGAAACTACAGGGGCTTTTGCTTTAATTGATAGCTTGGTAAGGCATGGAGTTAAACATATATTTGGATATCCAGGAGGAGCAATACTTCCTATCTATGATGAATTATATGCATGGGAAAAAGAAGGCTTCATTGAGCACATCTTAGTTAGACATGAACAGGGAGCAGCTCATGCCAGTGATGCTTACTCTAGATGTACAGGAAAAGTTGGGGTTTGCTTTGCAACATCCGGTCCAGGTGCCACAAATTTGGTAACCGGGATAGCTACCGCCCACATGGACTCCATTCCGATTGTCGTAATTACAGGTCAAGTAGGGAGATCTTTTATAGGGACTGATGCTTTCCAAGAAATTGATATTTTTGGAATAACATTACCAATTGTTAAACATTCCTATGTTGTTCGAGATACAAAAGATATGTCCAGAATAGTCGCAGCCGCCTTCTTTATAGCTAAATACGGTAGACCTGGCCCTGTACTTATAGATGTGCCAAAAGACGTAGGATTAGAACCATGTAATTATGTTCCTGTTGATCCAGGTAATGTCAACTTACTAGGCTGTCCACCAATAATAAATCATAACAAAAAACGTATTGAACAAGCTGCAAACCTTATCAAGCAGTCTAATCAACCTCTTTTATACATTGGTGGTGGAGCTATTGTCTCTGGAGCTCATAAAGAAATCTCTGAGTTATCTACATATCTTCAAATACCAATCGCTACAACATTAATGGGTAAAGGAATAGTAGACGAAAATAACAGTCTATCACTTGGAATGTTAGGAATGCATGGGACTGTATACGCAAATTATGCAGTGAGTGAATGTGATTTGCTAATAGCTTTAGGAGCAAGATTCGACGATAGAGTTACAGGAAAATTAGATGAATTTGCTTGTCATGCTCAAGTTATACACGTAGATATAGATCCAGCTGAAGTAGGAAAAAATAGAACCCCACAAATTGGAATTGTTGGAGAAGTTAAAGAGGTTGTTCAAGAACTTCTTGACTTTATTAAAGAAAATGGTTCTCCCAATACAGAACAAACTCAGCCATGGAGAAAACGATTAAACCGTTGGCGTAACGAGTATCCTCTCTTAGTACCTAAAAATGCTCAAAGTTTATCTCCTCAAGAAGTTATCTCTGAAATTAGTAAATATTCGTCAGATGCATACTGGACTACAGATGTTGGACAACACCAGATGTGGGCTGCTCAATTTGTGAGAACAAGCCAAAGAAAATGGATCACAAGTGCGGGCTTAGGAACGATGGGTTACGGGCTACCCGCAGCAGTAGGTGTCCAAATAGCTTACCCAGACTCTCAAGTTATATGCATCTCTGGGGATGCAAGCTTTCAAATGAATATGCAAGAATTAGGAACAGTAGCACAATATAGTTTACCAATAAAGATAATGATCATAAATAATCGTTGGCAAGGTATGGTAAGACAATGGCAACAAGCTTTTTACGGAGAAAGATACTCTCATTCTAATATGGAAAAAGGAGCTCCAAACTTCATCCAATTGGCAGAAGCGTTCGGAATAAAAGGAATATTAATAAAAAATAGAACTGAACTTTCTGATTCTATACAATATATTATGGAATATGATGGTCCAATAGTAGTGGATTTCCAAGTCATACCAGATGCAAACTGCTATCCTATGGTAGCACCAGGAAAGAGCAATGCACAGATGATAGGAGTATAAAGAAGAATTTTATTAATTTTATTGGGCCGGGTTGGATTTGAACCAACGTAGGCGCAGCCAGCGGATTTACAGTCCGCCCCCTTTAACCCCTCGGGCACCGACCCAAAATAGATTCTTTATTTATAAGGATAATTTATCATACAAATAAAAACAATACAAGAGGTTCAGAAAATGGTTAGCTACTTCGAGCTAACCATCATAATATATTAATCAAATCTTTGTTCTAATCGAGTTGCTTTACCAAATCTTAAACGTAAATAATATAACTTAGACCTTCTAACTTTAGAACTTCTCACAATTTCGATGCTCTTTAGTTTGGGTGAATTCAAAAGATAAACTCTCTCTACACCAACACCCTGCATGACACGTCTTAAGGTTATAGTTGAATTCAACGATGAGTTTTTCTTTGCAATCACAACCCCCTCTGTAAATTGTATTCTTTCTTTATTTCCTTCTGTTATGGATACACCTAATTTGATAGTATCTCCAACTCTAATATTTGGCACATTTGCATTTAAAAATTTATTTTCTAATTCTTTTTGAAATGTTAAATTTAAATTCTTACCTAGTTTCATACTTTTATTTTTTTCTTATCAATTAAAGACTTGAGTGTCTATTGTAAAGTTATAGTAGATTGACTCAGTAAAAAAATCTACAAAATTCAAAACTTAAAAATTAGCTATAACACTATTTAAATTTATATACTTAATCGCTCTAGGCTAACTCGTTATGATGAAATTATCAATGATAAAAATATGTAGTAGAACTGAAAATATATGTTCGAACGTTTCACTGAAAAGGCTATAAAAGTCATAATGTTAGCGCAAGAAGAAGCTAGAAGACTAGGTCACAACTTTGTAGGGACAGAACAAATTTTGCTAGGTCTTATAGGAGAAGGAACTGGAATTGCAGCAAAAGTATTAAAATCAATGGGAGTTAATCTAAAAGATGCCAGAGTTGAAGTCGAGAAGATCATTGGCAGAGGATCAGGATTTGTAGCTGTAGAAATACCCTTTACACCTAGAGCAAAGCGTGTTTTAGAACTATCCCTTGAAGAAGCGAGACAACTAGGTCATAACTACATAGGCACAGAACACTTGTTATTGGGTCTTATTAGAGAAGGAGAAGGTGTTGCTGCCAGAGTACTGGAAAATTTAGCATTAGATCTAACAAAAATAAGAACTCAAGTAATCAGATTGTTAGGAGATACTGCTGAGGCTACTACAGGAAGCACACAAAATAAAGGAAAAACTCCAACTCTTGAAGAATTTGGTAGTAACTTAACTCAGAAAGCTGCTGAAGGAAAACTAGATCCTGTTATAGGTAGACAAAAAGAGATTGAACGAGTTATTCAAATTTTAGGTCGTAGAACAAAAAATAATCCTATTTTGATCGGAGAGCCTGGAGTAGGTAAAACAGCAATCGCTGAAGGTTTAGCCCAACGTATAACAAACCGCGATGTACCTGATATCCTAGAAGATAAACGCGTTGTAACATTGGACATCGGGCTTTTAGTCGCAGGTACAAAGTATAGAGGAGAATTTGAAGAAAGATTAAAGAAGATAATTGACGAAATTAGAGTTGCAAATAATGTAATTCTTGTCATAGACGAAGTTCATACACTTATAGGAGCAGGTGCTGCAGAAGGAGCAATTGACGCAGCTAACATACTTAAGCCAGCATTAGCCAGAGGAGAGATGCAATGTATTGGAGCAACTACACTCGAAGAATATAGAAAACATATTGAGAAAGACCCAGCTTTAGAAAGAAGATTTCAACCAGTAATAGTTGGAGAACCTAGCGTAGAAGAAACTATAGAAATATTATACGGTCTGCGAGATCGATACGAAAAACACCATAAACTTGTTATATCTGATGAAGCGTTAACTGCAGCCGCTAAATTCGCAGATCAATATATAGCTGACAGATTTTTACCTGACAAAGCCATCGATTTAATAGATGAGGCCGGCTCAAGAGTCAGATTATTACACTCACAACTTCCACCGGCGGCAAAAGAATTAGACAAAGAATTGCGAGAAATATTAAAACAAAAGGATGAAGCAGTTAGAGGTCAAGATTTTGAAACGGCTGGTCAACTCAGAGATCGAGAAATGGAAATAAAAGCACAAATTGCTGCAATTGCTCAAAGTAAAAAGGGTGAAAATGAACCTTCGAAAGAAGTTTCTGTAGTAACTGAGGAAGATATTGCACAAATTGTAGCTGCTTGGACAGGAATCCCAGTAAATAAAATGACTAGAAGCGAATCTGAGAAATTACTTCAAATGGAAGAAACGCTTCATGGTCGGATTATTGGTCAAGATGAGGCTGTTGTAGCCGTTTCTAGAGCAATCCGAAGAGCCCGAGTTGGGTTAAAAAATCCTAATCGACCTATTGCCAGCTTTATATTTTCTGGACCTACTGGAGTAGGAAAAACAGAATTGACGAAAGCTCTAGCATCGTACTTTTTTGGTTCTGAAGAAGCTATGGTCCGCTTAGATATGTCTGAATACATGGAAAGACATACAGTGTCAAAACTTATAGGATCCCCACCGGGTTATGTAGGATATAATGAGGGTGGTCAATTGACTGAAGCGGTGCGAAGAAGACCCTATACTGTCGTTTTATTCGATGAGATTGAAAAAGGTCACCCAGATGTTTTCAACCTGCTGTTACAGATTTTGGAGGATGGAAGATTAACAGACTCTAAAGGTAGAACCGTTGACTTTAAAAACACTTTACTAATTCTTACATCTAACGTCGGATCTAAAGTTATTGAAAAAGGTGGAGGAGGCCTTGGATTTGAACTGTCCGAAAATGCGAATGATACTCAATATAATAGAATAAAAAGTTTAGTAAACGAAGAACTTAAACAATATTTTAGACCTGAGTTTCTAAATAGATTAGATGAGATAATCGTCTTCAGACAATTAACAAAGGATGAAGTTGGCGAAATTGCAGAAATTATGCTAAAAGAAGTTTTCACTAGAATTTCTGAGAAAGGCATTCAATTAGAGGTAACAGCTAGATTTAAAAGTCATTTAATCGACGAAGGTTATAATCCAATTTATGGTGCAAGACCACTTAGAAGAGCAGTTATGAGATTACTAGAAGACACACTCTCTGAAGAATTCTTATCAGAAAAGATTAAAGAAGGTGATACTGCGGTTGTGGATGTGGATACAGATGGAAAAGTTCAGGTTTTATTAGGGGAAAAACTTGAACTTTCAAAAGCTTAATAAACTTAATTACCAGAACAGCTATTGTTCTGGTAAATAAAAATTATTAAATCAAACAATTGTCAAGAAAATATATCTGTAATATAATTAAAACTAATACAAAAGCCGGGATAGCTCAGTTGGTAGAGCAGTGGATTGAAAATCCACGTGTCACCAGTTCAAACCTGGTTCCTGGCATCTAAAAAATTATAGCAACATTCTTTTAATTTAAATAACAAACATTTCGGACAATAATACTTTAAATTTATTTTGAGAGTAAAAAATTTATTTTCACTGTATCCTACATAAATCTTTTTTGTTATAATTTATATGTCAGGAGAGATGGTCGAGTGGTTTAAGGCGCAGCACTGGAAATGCTGTTTAGAGGTGACTTTAACGAGGGTTCGAATCCCTCTCTCTCCTAAACTTTAATATATCAGCGTCCTTAGTTCAGTTGGTAGAACGCAGGTCTCCAAAACCTGATGTCGAGGGTTCAAGTCCTTCAGGGCGTGTATAATAAAATACTTCTATGACCAAGGAAATTAACTATACGCTATAATAAATTATAGCAAAATCTCTAGTATAAGAGATGGAGTGATTGTTAGTAAAAAAAGATAAAAAAAATATGGCTAAAAAAGTTGTTGCAATTGTAAAGCTTGCTCTGGATGCGGGAAAGGCTACTCCTGCCCCCCCTGTAGGTCCTGCATTAGGTCAACGTGGTGTTAATATTGTGATGTTCTGTAAAGAATATAATGCAAAAACTGCTGATAAAATAGGTTTTATTATTCCCGTTGAGATCACAGTTTACGATGATAGGAGTTACACGTTTGTTCTAAAAACTCCTCCCGCGTCTGTATTGTTGGTTAAAGCTGCTGGTGTACCAAAAGGTTCAGGTGACCCTCAAAAGAAAAAAGTCGGGTCCATTACTAAGAAACAACTAGAAGAAATTGCAGAAACAAAATTGCCTGACTTAAATACAAAGAGCAAAGAATCCGCAATGCGTATTATCTCTGGGACTGCTAGAAATATGGGTATAACAATAAAAGAATAAATATACAAACATGGCAAAAGTTTCTCAAAGAACAAAAAAAATTCATGAAAAGATCGAACCAAGAGCTTATAAAGCTATAGAAGCTTTAGAATTATTAAAAGAAACAGCAACTGCAAAATTTGTTGAAACTGCTGAAGCTCACATAAGTTTAAGATTAGATACAAAATATGCTGATCAACAATTAAGAACAACCGTAATTCTACCAAAAGGAACAGGAAAAAAAATCAGAATAGGGGTTATAGCACAAGGAGATAAAGTTACAGAGTCTCTTTCAGCTGGTGCTGACTTAGCCGGTTCCGACGAATTAATCCAAGATATTTTAAAAGGCATTATAAATTTTGATCGATTAATAGCCACACCAGATATGATGCCAGCTATAGCAAAACTAGGGAAGATACTTGGTCCACGAGGTTTAATGCCTTCCCCAAAATCTGGAACAGTCACTTCAGATGTAAAAGGAGCTATTGAGGAATTTAAAAAAGGTAAATTAGAATATCGAGCCGATAAAAGTGGTATTGTTCATTTACCATTCGGTAAAACCGATTTTTCAGTCGAAGATTTACTTCGCAATTTAGAAACTGTCCAAGAATCTATTGACAAAAATCGACCTTCCGGAGCAAAAGGACGATATTGGAAAAGTTTTTATATATGCAGTACGATGGGTCCATCAATTCTTATCGACATAAATAATTTTAGAGATAAAGTATTCTCGTAGTCCTGTAGTCCTAACTTTAACTTACTCGCTTAATCTATAAGTAAACAACTAATAAATATAAAAAACATGGCAACAAAAGTAGAAGAAATCATTGAGCAACTAAAAACACTAACTTTATTAGAAGCTGCAGAATTAGTAAAACAAATTGAAACCACTTTTAATGTTAGTGCTGCGGCTTCCGTGGGAGCAGTTAGCATAGCAACACCTAGTGGAGCTGCGGCTGCACAAGAAGTTGAAGAAAAAACAGAATTTGACCTTATCTTAGAAGAGGTTCCAGCAGATAAAAAAATTGCGGTCCTTAAAGTTGTTAGAACTTTAACTGGATTAGGTCTTAAGGAAGCAAAAGATCTAGTTGAATCTACACCAAAAAATATTAAAGAAGGTGCATCTAAAGATGACGTAGAATCAGCAAAAAAACAATTAGAAGAAGCAGGAGCTAAAGTAAAAATTAAATAAAAAAGTTCCCTAAGTTTAGTAACTTAGGGAACTTTTTTATTTAATGAACTCCAACTATGAGCTAAACATATTAGAATAAACCTAATGTCAAGGCTTGATTAATAGGTAGACAAGCTCCAATTCCTAACCATATAGCAAACACTACACTAAATAAGAATAATGCCATAGCAAATGGTCTACGGAACGGGTTCTGGAATTTATTTACACTTTCTATAAATGGAACTGTAATTAGCCCTAATGGTACAGCAGCCATTGATAGTACACCTAATAATTTATTAGGAATAACTCTTAACAAGTTAAATGTTGGGAAGAAATACCACTCTGGAAGTATTTCTAGAGGTGTAGCAAATGGATCCGCTTTTTCACCTAAAGGAGATGGAGATAATACGGATAAGCCAACCATACAACCCAAAGTACCTAAAATAACCACAGGGAACATGTATAATAAATCATTTGGCCACGCAGGTTCTCCATAATAGTTATGGCCCATACCTTTCGCTAATTTAGCACGTAATTTAGGATCTGTTAAATCCGGTTTCTTTAAAACTGACACGATATTTACTCCTGAATCAATGTATATATTAAATTATAAAGGTCCTGAAATTCCTTGTTTTCTAATCATCAAGAAATGAGTCAGCATTAAAACCGCAGCTGCTACGGGTAAAACAAACGTATGTGCACTATAGAATCTAGTCAATGTCGTTTGACCAACACTTACACTACCTCTAAGAAGCTCAACTAATAATCCTCCAACAACTGGAATGGCTTCTGGAACTCCAGTTACAATTTTACACGCCCAATATCCCACTTGATCCCAAGGCAATGAATAACCAGTTACACCAAAAGAAACTGTAACAACGGCTAATGTAACTCCAGTCACCCAAGTTAACTCTCTAGGCTTTTTAAATCCACCAGTTAAATATACTCTGAATACATGAAGGATCATCATAAGAACCATCATGCTGGCAGACCATCTATGCATAGATCTAAATAACCAACCATAGTTTACTTCAGTCATGATATACTCAACTGATGCAAAAGCTTCCGCAACAGTAGGTCTGTAATAAAAAGTCATTGCAAAACCAGTAGCAACTTGAATAATAAAACAAGTAAAAGTTATTCCACCTATGCAATAAAAGATATTAACATGTGGCGGTACATACTTACTTGTAATATCATCAGCTATTGCCTGAATTTCAAGACGCTCTTCGGTTGGGTTAGCAGGAATGATTTCTCAAACCAACTCCCCTACAAAACGGAACGTGATAGTTTCCCATCATTCCGCTCCTGATAAATAAGAGTAGAAAGATCTCTACTTTTTTTACTTAATGTCATTAACATTAAGGCTTTAGTACAAAAACGATTAGAAATAGTACATTAAGAAGACTCATGTCCAGTATAAAATTTATAGAATACTAAGTACAAAAGTAGTATTTTCTACTTCATTTGGCTAATATTTCAGAATATTCTTGCAACCAAAATAATCTTTTCAAGTTTTTATGTATGTATGTTCTTTAGCTTTTATAGAAGAGTGGCTAGAAAGTTTTTTGTAAAATTCTTTATTATTCACAATCACTTTTTTCGCAAATACGGAACTCCGACTTCCTATTTTATGAAAATAACTAGATTTTATTTTAATTTCGGTCATCAGTGGATGTCTTTTTTTAGCCCAATCCCATAAATATTTATAAAGACAAGAATCAAGTTTCTGAAATAATTTAGAAGTTGAATACTTTCTTTTGGATAACGACCATTGTTCAATCAATGGATTAAGAAGATCAATAATCCTTTCTTGAGAAAGTCCTCCATGAGATGTTACTATCTTCTTTAATTCTTTTAAATGAGTCTTTATTTCAGCTTTCGAGGGGTTTATTATAGTAATAAATTCTCGTTCTGGAAACATTTTTGTGTTTCTATTTCTTACATAAATCCATCTATCTTTATGAATTATATTGAAACCCAAAAAATCGAACCCCGGAGGATATAACTCTTTTTCATAAGTATGTACAATTCTCACTTTTGCCAATCGAAGATCTAGTCTTAAATTCTGAAAAAAAGACTTTAAGATAGTGTCAACTTTTTCTGAAACCTCTCTGTCTGAACAGAGTACCAAAAAACTACATCCATATCCAACAAAATTCAACACTTCTGAATTGGAATAGCCAACCTTTAACAACCTCGACGCGAATTCGTTTAATAGATTCTCTATACCGCAAAGAGCTACATTAACAAAAAAAGATGAGACAGCTTCGGTTTGTATCTGATTGCTAGCCAAGACATTATCTCTTAACCATACTTTAAGCTGCGCTTCCATTTTAGGAAATGTATTGCATTTCTTTATAAGAAAGTCATGATCAATACTCGCAAAGCAGTCTAATAGATCAACTTGAAGAACCCATTTTTTCCCTTTCGAAAGGATAGAAAGAAGAACTTCCACTGCACTCAAACTAGACTTTTCAGAATGAAACCCATAATTATAAGTGTCAAAATTTGCCTCCCATTGTGGAATAAGTGCAAGCAAAGCTAACTCTTGTTTTGCCTTATCTTTAATGAAAAGTAATTGGGATAATCTCAACTTCTTAGTAGACTTTTTAGTAATATGACCGTCTATATCAAGATTGATTGCAAGATCCAGTTTCTCTGGTTCAGACATACCCATCATCTTATCCAACGACAAGACATTCAGACTAGGAATCCATCGTTCTGATCTTCGAGTAGCGACAAATTTTGCTGACTCACTAGATAAAAGCAGCTTTTGTAACTTATGTACTTTTCCCCAATCTTTTTGCACAGAAGCTCTGAAAATTCGTAGTTGCAGCCGGTAAACATTCAAATTGACCACTGACCAATTTATGTTAGACCAACTATTAATGTTTTTCATATTAAGTTTAGCTACCTACGTTAGATTTTCAGATTTAACCTATTTATCTACACTACGTCAGCATATCCCGGATTTTCACCCTTCCTTTTGGGCTATGCATGTTATCTCATGCTAGGCTTTGGCTTCTTAGTGTATCCTTTCAGAAAATAACATAAGGTTGGTACCCTCCCAATGGGAGCCACTTTCTGATTACTTCGTTCCCATTAACACATCTTTATTACCTATTTAGGTTTCAGGTCTGCTCCGACAGATTAATGTATCACAACTTAGGCTGGTTAACCTTCGTCAATTTATTCTGTTTGCTCAACTTACGTTACGAAGCTTTATTTCCCTGATTCTCTTGGCAGATAACCATGTAGGTGTGCGGATATTTTGCGTCGTTATCCTATTCGTTGAGCTTCTTGATAACTATGCTTTTCCTGCTAGGCTCATCACATTTGTTTTACCATTCAAATGCAATCTAGCTCCGCTTTATGGGGTGATACTCCCAATAGGTCTTTCACCTATCTGTGTCAATGTCTCGAATCGCACAACCAATCGTAAACTTTACCCATAAAAAATCGAATAAAAATATGTAAACAAATTTTACTAAATAAAAGGAGAAATAAGTTACTTGCAGTCTATAGCACTACATTATATCATAAACATTAGATTAGGGAAAAAAAATGCAGCTAGAAAAACATTCACCACGAGTAAACCATGTTTTAATCTTAGATACAGAAGAAAAGTTAGTGAAAGCAATTAAAAATTATTTTTTTTCAAAAAATATACAAGTATCAATCGCTGGCAACCCTAAGATAGCTTTTATTGAATTAAATAAAAATTTACCTGACTGTCTAGTTATAGACATCGCTATACCCAATAATTGGGGAACTCAATTTATTCAAGAGATAAAAAACAACAAAAAATTTCGACATATACCTTTTGTTTTACTGACCACTAAAGGTCTCACGGAAGACCGGATTAAAGGATATAATTTGGGATGCAGTGCTTACATTTGTAAACCATTTGATCCTGAAGAGTTAGAGTCCATCATAAAAAATATAATTTCAAAAAATGATAACTTATTTGAATTTATACTGAAAACTTATGTTCTTTTACGGCGAAATAGGATTCAATTATCCATACAATATAGAAAATACTTAAAAATAGTACTAAATCCTCAATTGACAAAACAAGAACAGTTCATTTTACAAGAAATTATTATGGGCAGGAAAATTAGCGACATAGCTTTGACTCTAAATGTTAGTAAACGTAATGTCGAGAGGTACATCACAAGAATCCTGGATAAAACAAAATTTGATAATTTGCAACAATTAAAATTCCTCTCTTGGTTTTTAACATAAATGAGGGCGAATGACGGGAATCGAACCCGCGGATAATGGAGCCACAACCCATTGCCTTAACCCCTTGGCTACAATCGCCTAACATTATAATTATAACGCAGAAAAAAAGAAAAGTAAATAAATAGAATGTAGAGTTACAGATACTTTAGAAAATAAGCTTAATTAATAAAATTACGTCTTATTTTCTAACCATTAATAATGTAATTAACTATCAAAAATATTAGATTTTGTAAATGTTAAGCCATTATCTTGTGAGTATCTCTCCATAAACCTCATAAACCTATCCCAAGCTTCCTTGCTCTGCATTATGTGAACAGCTTCTATCCCTTGTGGTTTACCATTCACAAATCTAGCATTTACATCTCGAGTAATAATCTGCCCCTCTTCATCTAATAAATACATTCCAGTTATCGTTCCTTTCTGAGACGTACTACTTTCCAGAACTTTAGGATTAGAAAATCTAAAAGTAGCTGTACCAGTACTTCCATCCCTCGATCTAGTTAATCTAACATCCGGAACCACATCCTCATTAACACCTTGAATAAACTGTATAACAGCCATAAATGTAATAGTACTTACGTTTAAATTTAACACTAATGTTAATTATTATAGATTATAGCATTTATAGAAGGTGACTAAATCTATTAAAAATTTTAGTAGGATTATGCATCTGGGGTGGGAGGATTCGAACCTACGAGTGGCGGAGTCAAAGTCCGCTGCCTTACCACTTGGCGACACCCCAAACATATAAAAGTTTAAAAAATTAAGATAAAAATCTCATACCTAAGACTAAATATCTACCAATCGTGCAAGGAGGGATTCGAACCCCCGACACCGTGGTTCGTAGCCACGTGCTCTAGTCCACTGAGCTACAAGCACTTTTTGGTAGTGAATTTAGCATAACATATTTAAGATGTGTTTATCAACAAGTTATACGTTTCAATTTATATATAACATACGGATATCTTAAGATTCTTCATAAAAAACTTTTTATCCCCTATAATTATAACTATTATTAGAATCTAAATTTTCGTCTTAGAATTTATTTATAAAAATACATAGGGAGAATTTCTATGAGTAAAGTGATCTTATACCAAGAAAATGCACGAAGAGCTTTAGAACGTGGCATGGACATACTCGCTGAAGCTGTTTCCGTTACATTAGGCCCAAAAGGTAGGAATGTAGTTTTAGAAAGAAAATTTGGTGCCCCTCAAATTGTCAATGATGGAGTTACAATAGCTAAAGAAATTGAATTAGAAGATCATATTGAAAATACCGGAGTAGCACTTATAAGACAAGCTGCTTCTAAAACAAATGATGTTGCTGGGGATGGAACTACAACTGCCACGGTTTTAGCTCACGCTATGGTGAAACAAGGTATGCGAAATGTAGCTGCAGGTGCAAACCCTATAGCCTTAAAACGAGGAATTGAAAAAGCTACTCAATTCGTAGTAAGCCAAATTTCCGAATATTCGAGACCGGTAGAGGATACGAAATCCATAACACAAGTAGCTACAATATCTGCGGGTAACGACGATGAAGTTGGACAGATGATAGCCAATGCCATTGACAAAGTTGGTCGTGAAGGAGTTATTTCCTTAGAAGAAGGTAAGTCAACATTTACTGAATTGGAAATGACTGAAGGGATGTACTTTGAAAAAGGTTATATATCTCCTTATATGGTAACTGATACTGACCGAATGGAAATTGTACAAGAAAATCCTTACATTCTTTTAACGGATAAAAAAATTACTCTCGTTCAACAAGAATTAGTTCCTGCTCTAGAGTTAGTAGCAAAAACAGGAAGACCATTGCTAATCATTGCCGAAGATGTTGAAAAAGAAGCATTGGCAACACTTGTTGTCAATAAAATTCGTGGTGTACTGAATGTTGCAGCTGTCAGAGCACCAGGATTTGGAGACAGAAGAAAAGCCATGCTAGATGATATTGCTATTCTTACTGGTGGAGAAGTTATCTCCGAAGATGCTGGATTTAGCTTAGAGTCACTAAACATTGATTTACTTGGACAAGCCAGACGTATAACAATTACTAAAGAAGGAACAACGATAATAGCTGAAGGTAATGAGAGAGAAGTCAAATCCAGATGTGAACAAATACGAAGACAAATCGACAGCAGTGATTCTTCATATGAAAAAGAAAAATTACAGGAAAGATTAGCAAAATTAGCTGGAGGAGTAGCTGTCATAAAAGTTGGTGCAGCAACTGAAACTGAGATGAAAGATAGAAAGCTTCGTCTGGAAGACGCAATTAACGCAACTAAAGCTGCAGTAGAAGAAGGGATAGTACCAGGAGGAGGTGCTACATTAACTCATATTTCTAAAGACTTAGGTGAATGGGCTAAAGAAAATTTAATCGAAGAAGAATTAATAGGAGCTCTTATTGTTGAAAAAGCCTTAACATCTCCTTTACGACGAATTATAGAAAATACAGGAGTAAACCCGGCTGTTATAATAGAAGAAATAAAAAATAGTGAATTTAGCATAGGTTATAATGCTTCCACCGGTGCAATTGTAGATATGTATGATGAGGGTATTATAGATCCAGCAAAGGTTACTAGGTCTGCCTTACAAAATGCCGCATCCATAGCTAGTATGATCTTGACGACTGAGTGTATAGTTGTAGACAAACAAACATAAAAACTCACGAAAGCATCTTTCTTATAATTCTATAAGCCTGATGCTTCCAAGCAACGTGCTGTGTAAAAATTTTTTATTTAAATAGAAATGCTCCGCTAAACTCTCATGTGAGTTTGAAAATCTACATCCAACCACTTTATGTTCTTCATCCAAAATAATGGAAACTTTATCTGGAAGATTTCGCTCACCAAAATAAACTTCTTTTTTATACTTTAGGTCCACTAAAAGTTTTTTTTCTATAGCCAAGTCCTTTCCTCCTGTCATTTCTTTCACTAAATAAGACTGAGAACTTTTAAAATCCACTGTATACTCAATTAACAAGACCTTAAAAAATTGATAAAAAATTGCAACATACAAAACAAGATTTAACCCCTTATATTTATTTAAAAACTTCATTTGGTTTTATGTTCAACACAGATTTCATACAAACTATTAATGTACTGAGTGCATATGTAATCAAACTCTAGAAAATGTTCATTTTTTTTCCAATTATTATTTTCTGAAGAATCCAGCAAAAAAATAAATTTTTCTAAGTATTTCAGTACAACACGATTCCCAGCTTTTCCCGATAAAACTTTTTTAAAATTAATTAAGTATATTAGTGATAAAAAAATCTTAACTAATCCTATCTCAGTAACAATCAAAGGTAAAGTATTACTAGAAGACAAGGTTTTACAAGAATGAAAAATTTTTAATTTCAACTGGGTTTCTAAAGCACTTTCCAAAATCAACTCTCTTGAATCTAGCATATTAAAATTAAAGTAATTAGAAAAGATACTAACCAAGTATCCTTTCACCTATAGTATTTAGCTATTCCCAGCAAAAATCAAATCTGGAAACTTTGACTGAACTTCTGCAAAAGAAGATTTTTTTCCTTGTTCTTGCCAGTAATTAATTATTTCTGTTGCTTTATTCAGTATTTCTATTCTTTCGCGCTCAGATATCCATGGTTTTGATTCTAGTTCCAACTTAATTTGTTCCCAAGCATCATTACGTGGCCAGAAAAAATAACATGTTAACGGACTTGTACTATTTCCAACAACTTGGTCAACGGATAGAGCAACATTATTTTCTAACCATAGAACTTTTAGTGTAAACTTTGGCAATTGTAACCTCCTTAATTTATCTATTTATACCTACTTTCTTTAATAAACTTTCCACTGTCGGAGTTGGTTGAGCACCCTGGCTTAGTCGAACTTTGATTCTGGACAGATTAATATTAACTTCTTTAGTCCTAGGATTGTAAAAACCTAACTCTTCGATAGCTCTCCCGTCACGTTTTGAAGAGTTTGTCATGACAACAACCCTGTAACTGATCTGACCTTTACGACCGTACTTTTTTAGTCTAAGTTTTATCATTGTTTTATTATTTTAATTCGTTTACCCATAGAACAAGCTTCTCTACTATAAGCTTTAGATTATTTTAATAATAGTTCTCTACTAAATTTACTACTAATTTACGCTTAAGCCCACATTACTCGCAATTTGCATTATACACTGTAATAGTATAAATCCTAGTATAGGAGAAATGTCAATTCCAACTAAAGGAGGTACAATTCCCCTAAACATTTTTAAATAAGGATCTGTCAGCCTACTTAAAGAGTAAAATGGTTGCCCATACCAATTAACATTTGGAAACCAAGTAAGAGATACTCTAATTAACAATAAAATTAAATAAATTTGTAAAAACCCTAGAAATGAGGAAAATAGTAAAGTTACCGAATTTGTCATAAAATTTTATAGCCTTATAATTTTAATCCTAACTGAAGATTAGCATTCGCCTATACAGTTTCTTTATTATAAAGCTTATAATATTATCATTATTATTGTTTAGATAAATCTAAGAATTTCTTTTGTGGGAGTTTATGGAAAAAGGTGGCACATTTTTACCCTGGGTGTGGGGATTTACATCTTCAGCTGAAAACTGGAATGGAAGATTAGCAATGCTAGGCTTTCTATTTACAATTATAATTGAAACATTAACTGGAAAAGGCATCATCCATTTCCTAGGAATTGTGTAAAAAAAAAAAAAGCTATGTTTAAATTAAACATAGCTTTTTTTTTTTAATCAAGAGGTCTTAAAGATAAAGTAGGTTCATTTTCACGATTAATACCTTTCTCAAAACCTGCTGCTGCTGCTCTAGCTCGTCCTGCATGCCATAAATGACCGATATAGAATGCAAAACCTAAGAAGAAATGAGCACAAGTTAACCAGCTACGAGGTGATACAAAGTTTACAGAGTTAATTTCTGTAGCAACTCCACCAACGGAGTTTAAAGATCCTAAAGGTGCATGTGTCATGTATTCAGCTGCTCGTCTTTCTTGCCAAGGCTGAATATCATTTTTGATTTTATTCAAATCAAGTCCGTTAGGACCTCTTAAAGGTTCGATCCAAGGTGCTCTTAAATCCCAGAATCTTTGAGTCTCACCACCAAGAATAATTTCTCCGCTTGGAGATCTCATCAAGTATTTACCTAATCCCGTAGGACCTTGAGCAGAAGCAACGTTTGCTCCTAATCTTTGATCTCGAACTAAGAATGTGAAAGCTTGAGATTGAGAAGCTTCTGGTCCAGTAGGACCATAGAACTCACTAGGATAAGCAGTATTGTTGTACCAAGAGTATTGACTTGCAATAAATCCCATTAATGATACGGCTACCAAACTGTAAGATAGGTAAGCTTCACCCGACCATACGTAGGCTCTTCTAGCCCAGGCAAAAGGTTTAGTAAGAATGTGCCAAAAACCTCCAACTATACAAGTTAGACCGATCCAGATGTGTCCTCCAATAATGTCTTCCATATTGTTAACACTTACAATCCAACCGTCACCTCCCCAAGGGGATTTTAATACGTATCCAAAGATTACTACAGGATTTAGTGTAGGATTATCAATAATACGTACGTCTCCTCCACCAGGTGCCCATGTATCATAAACACCGCCTAAATAGCTAGCTTTTGCAACTAATAGCAAAGCACCAAATCCTAGAACGATTAGGTGAATTCCTAGAATTGTTGTGATTTTGTTTTTATCACGCCAGTCGTAACCGAAAGCAGGGAAAGACTCTTCTAAAGTATCCGGTCCGATAAGTGAGTGATACACTCCTCCAAACCCTAGAACAGCTGATGAAATAAGATGCAAAACACCTACAACAAAGTAAGGGTAAATATCTACGATTTCTCCACCAGGACCTACACCCCAACCTAAAACTGCTAAATGAGGTAATAATATCAATCCTTGCTCGTAAAGAGGTTTTTCTGGTATATAATGAGCAACTTCGAATAAAGTCATAGCTCCACACCAGAATACCATCAAACCTGCGTGAGCCACATGTGCACCAAGAAGTTTTCCAGAAACATTTATTAAACGAGAGTTACCAGACCACCAAGCAAAACCTGTAGATTCAATATCTCGACCTGCAACACCTAAAGTTGAATTAAAGGGCGTTTCCACGTGGTAAAACCTCCTCAGGGAATATAAAGTTTTCATGTGGCTGATCTTGAGCAGCCATCCAAGAACGAATACCTTCATTTAGAAGGATATTTTTTGTATAGAATGTCTCAAATTCTGGATCTTCAGCAGCTCTAAGCTCTTGAGAAACGAAATCATACGCTCTTAAGTTCAAAGCAAGACCCACAATTCCTATAGCACTTGTCCATAATCCAGCTAATGGAACAAATAACATAAAGAAGTGAAGCCATCTTTTATTAGAGAATGCTACACCAAATACTTGTGACCAGAATCTGTTCGCAGTAACCATGGAGTAAGTTTCTTCTGCTTGTGTTGGAGTAAATGCTCTAAATGTATTGGCAGCATCTCCATCTTCAAATAGAGTATTTTGAACTGTTGCTCCGTGAATAGCACATAGCAACGCTCCACCTAAAATACCTGCTACACCCATCATGTGGAATGGATTTAGAGTAAAGTTGTGGAAACCTTGAATAAATAAAAGGAATCTGAAGATAGCAGCAACACCAAGACTAGGAGCAAAGAACCAGCTAGCTTGTCCTAGAGGATACATTAAGAAAACAGAAACGAAAATTGCTATTGGACCAGAGAATGCAATAGCGTTATAAGGTCTAATGCCCACTAGTCTAGCGATTTCAAACTGTCTTAAACAGAATCCTATCAAACCAAAAGCCCCGTGAAGAGCACAGAAAGCCCACAAGCCACCGATTTGGCACCATCTTGTAAAATCTCCTTGAGCTTCAGGACCCCAAAGAAGTAACAAAGAATGACCCATACTGTTTGCTGGTGTAGATACAGCTGCTGTAAAGAAGTTGCATCCTTCAAGATAAGAACTTGCTAATCCGTGTGTGTACCAGGATGTAACAAACGTTGTACCTGTAAACCAACCGCCTATTGCTAAGTAAGATGTCGGAAACAGTAACAGCCCAGACCAACCTACGAATACGAAACGATCTCTTTTTAACCAGTCATCTACAAGGTCGAACCATCCACGACCTTCTTCTTGCCCAATTGCTATGGTCATAATAATTCTCCAAAGCTTTATCTTTTATAAGTAGCTACATCATATGTCTCTACATATCTTTATAATTAATATATTTATTATAGTTGGAATTGTAAAAAAAATAACACTCTTCGCAAATCAAATTTTATAAAATATTACAAATTTAAATATTTATTTTTTAATTTTCTGTTATTTTCTGAAATAAGTACCCCGTACCCCTGGCAGTCAAGATTAAGTCAGGATTACTTGGATCTTCTTCTAACTTTGATCTCAATCTTGAAATATGTACATCTACGACTCTTGTGTCTACATGTCTCTCTGGAGTATACCCCCAGACTTCTTGTAGGATAGAAGCTCTCGAAAATGCTTCTCCAGATTTGCTCATTAATAATTCCAATAAACTAAATTCCATTCCCGTTAATCTAATTTTTTCGTTATGCTTGTAAACTTGTCTGCGATTCGTGTCAATTTTTATACCCCCCATGGCTATGATACCTGAGGTAGTTGTTAGAGTATTCAAGGACACCCTATCTACTCTTCTTAAGATAGCTTTTATTCTGGCTTCAAGTTCTTTTGGAGAGAAGGGCTTTACGACGTAATCGTCTGCGCCTAACTCTAATCCTGTAATTCTATCCGCAACATCCCCTAATGCTGTAAGCATAATTATTGGAGTATCAGATTCTTTTCTAATCTCTTGGCATACACCATAACCATCTAGCTTTGGCATCATAATATCTAAAATAATAAGATTTGGCATTTCTTTTTTGTACATTTCTAGAGCCTCTTCCCCATCCCCTGCAGTGATAACTGTATATCCTATCATCGAAAGACGAGTTTCGAGGATCCGTCGAATACTTATCTCATCGTCCACCACTAGGATTTTTTCTTTGTGGTTTTCCAATTTATACACTCCTGTTTTTATGAAAATCTTTACACCATTTTTAGTATCTTTACTTAATTTAATAATTAATTATTTAGTGGATTTTGTACATTTTAAATCTAAATTTATTTAGTAAAATTTTTCAGGGGTTGACAATTTTGATATAGAAAGACTACTGTGGATTTCAAGATCAAGGAATTGATCCCCCAAGTTAAGTTTGAAATAAAGTTTATACTTAATCTTAAGAAATTTTGGATACTATGGAGAGTTTGATCCTGGCTCAGGATGAACGCTGGCGGTATGCTTAACACATGCAAGTCGTA
>JACCDV010562181.1_pt1 | contig 23486 bp, 13 predicted proteins | sample 7446131 | NCBI WGS metagenome assembly JACCDV01 (sample SAMN15323448, study PRJNA562643) | freshwater metagenome | isolation source: river surface water | place: USA:Blue River Watershed | collected 2017-08-17
GGAATTCATGGAGGCAATGCCGACAGATGTCCAACAAGTGAGTTTAGATATTACGCAATTGAAATCGCAGATCGATTTTGAATTGACTTCCATCACGGAGGCGTTTGAAAAGACCTTTGCGTATGAAGAAGCTCGGATTAATGAAGGTTAAGTAGCCGTTTTTGTTCTACGATGGAGTTTTTGTATTCCACAAATTCTGCCGCTTTTTTGGCGAACTGATGTCCCTTGGCCTTATTTCCTTTTCGGTGCTCTAATCGAGCGATTCCTAATAAAGCCAATCCGTGGATGTCTTTCGTAAAACGTTCCTCCCATGGATGTGTAAGGGCTTTGGCATAGTAGGCCTCGGCAATATTGTATCGCTTTTTTTCAAATTCCTCTCGCATACCTCGGAATACATGGGCCGCACCTTTGAAATAAGAGGAGTTGAGTTTTTCCAACTGATCCACGAATGGCTCGGCGGCTTCGTATTGTCCCGATAAGGTTAGTAGCTCGGCACGTTGCAAAATATACCAATGGTTATTCGGAAATTGTTGAATCAATTGGGTGTTGTAGGGAAGTCCTTTTTGGGGCGTTCCTTCGTATTTGTTGAAGACATAGCTGTAATAAAACAGGGATTCGTTCCGAACAAAAATGGTTTTCCGGGTCCCGGCTTCCAGCATGGCTAAGCCCGTTTTTTTGTTGCCCTCTTCGAAAAAGACCATCAAGGGCTTAATGATCGGATGCAATTCGGGGTAGGCGACGCGGTAGTAATTGTAGATACCCGAGGAATATAAAAATTCCGGTTGGCGCTCCGTGTTTTTGATCCCAATTTTCATAAAGGCATAGGCCTTACGTGCATAGGAAACCGCTTTCATGAAATTTTGGTTGTCGGCCTCGTAGGCTGCCAAAAATCCAAGCGATGCCGTACAAAAGAAGGAGGCTTCTAAATCATTGTTATTCTTATCGAAGGCTTCTTGTGCCAAATTGTAGGATAACTCGAGGAAGGCTAAATAGGCCCGACTCTGAGCCGGATGATCTTTAAGTGGAAAAAACTGTTGTTCATATTGCATGGCCGAAAGCAAATAACCGGCCGGATGCTTGGGGTACAGCGCCTTAACTTTATTGAAATCTTCCGTTGATTCTTTGAAATCGTATTGGTATAAGTGGTTCAGCCCCTGCGTGATAAGATTCCGTGCCTGCGCATTCTGCAGCAATTGAGCGGGGCTCAAAAAAGAAACGAATGTGAGGGCTAAGACAAATAAAAAACGCATCATCAAATTTTGGTTTGTAAAAATAGGGAAGCTCTGTGGTTTTTGGGCCTAATTTTTTACTTTTGTTTCTATTTCATTTTTCCCACAGCCTCATGATTTCATTTCAGCAATTCACCTTATCCAATGGACTTCAAGTGATTGTGCATGAGGATCCCAGCACGACGCTAGCCGTGATGGATGTGATTTATGATGTGGGGTCTCGAGACGAAGATCCAGAGCGTACCGGTTTCGCTCATCTGTTTGAGCATTTAATGTTTGGGGGCTCGGTAAATATCCCAAATTATGATTCGCCTCTGCAATCTGTTGGTGGGGAAAACAACGCATTCACGACGCCGGATTTAACGAATTACTACATTTCCCTACCTTACCAAAATTTGGAGACCGCATTCTGGTTGGAGTCTGACCGAATGTTATCCCTTGCGTTTAATCCCCAGTCTCTGGAGGTGCAACGCAAGGTGGTGATCGAGGAATTTAAACAACGCTATTTGAACCAACCCTATGGCGACGTTTGGTTGAAATTCCGTCCGATGATTTATGAAAAACATCCCTACCAATGGGCAACTATCGGGAAGGAAATTAAGCATATCGAGGAGGCGACTTTGGAAGATGTGAAGGCATTCTTCCAGAAATTTTATGTTCCAAGCAATGCGATTTTGGTCGTGGCCGGCCGCGTGAAAATGGAAGAGGTGAAAGCCTTGGCTGAAAAGTGGTTTGCCCCCATTCCGGCAGGGAAAAAGCTGCAACGAAATTTGCCTAAAGAGCCTGTGCAGACGGAAGATCGTCGCATGGAAATTAAGGCTGATGTTCCCTCTAATCGTATCTATCTGGCCTATCCAGTGGTGGGTCGTTATGAAGCGGGATATCATGCGATTGATTTATTGTCTGACTTATTAGGCCGAAATGAATCATCCTATTTGTACATCGAACTGGTTCAAAATCAGCGAATCTTTGATTCCTTGGGAGCCTCCTTAACGGGATCGATGGATGCAGGATTACTCGTTATATCCGGTCAAGTTTGCGAAGGCGTTGATGTAAATCATGCCGAAAAGTTACTATTGGATACGATTCAGGCTTTTGTTCAAGATGGGATTCATGCGGATGGATTACAACGCGTGAAGAATCAGGCCGAGGCTTCCTTGGTTTTTGGGGAGGTAGAAGTATTGAATCGGGCGATGAATTTGGCGATGGCGGCGAATGCGGGGAATGTTGATTTCGTGAATACGGAGGCAAATCACATTGCGAATGTTAGGTTGGAGGATATACAAAATTGGGCCAACAAGCTGTTTGTTCAAGGGAAAAAGAATACATTGCTTTATCTTAAACAAGGATAATCATGAAAATACGGGTAGGACAAGGATATGATGTGCATCGTTGGGTGGAAGGACGTCCCTTTATTTTGGGTGGTGTGGAGATACCGAGTGATTTTGGACCTTTGGGGCATTCGGATGCCGACTTGGTTTGCCATGCATTATGCGATGCGCTTTTAGGCGCCGCGAATATGCGGAATATTGGTTATCATTTTTCGGATAAGGATCCGATGTGGAAGGGAGTTGCCTCGACATTGTTGTTGAAGAAGGTCATGGAAATGATTCGTGAGAAAGGTTGGGAGGTAGGCAATGTGGATGTGACGGTGGTGTTAGACCAACCCAAGTTGAATCCACATATCCCGGCGATTAAAGAAAATTTAGCTAAGGTGATGGAGCTTGACGAGGAACAAATATCGGTCAAAGCCACCACTTCGGAGGGTTTAGGTTTTGTAGGAAGACAAGAGGGTATTTCGGCGATGGCAGTCGCCCTAATTCAAGCGAAATAGTGTGATGAAAATCGATTTAGAAGCAGAGAGACTGGAAATTTTAAAGCGTTATCGCAAGCTTTTGCGTACGGCTAAGCCCTACCTAAAAGATGATGATGCCAAAGAAATCAAGAAGGCATTCTTGCTTTCCGCGGATGCGCACAAGGAAATGCGTCGCAAATCCGGGGAACCTTATATCTACCACCCGTTGGCAGTTGCTCAAATCTGTGTCGAGGAAATCGGTTTGGGACCTACGTCGATCATTGCGGCTTTGTTGCATGATGTCGTAGAGGATACCGACACGACCTTGCAAGAGATTGAAAAGATGTTCAATCCCAAGATTGCACAGATTATCGACGGTTTGACGAAGATCGCGGGGACGTTTGAATATGGTACGTCCCAACAAGCCGAAAACTTCCGGAAGATGTTATTGACGCTCTCGGATGACATTCGGGTGATCTTGATTAAGTTGGCCGACCGACTTCATAACATGCGGACACTTGACAGCATGGCCAAGGAAAAGCAGTTGAAGATCGCATCTGAGACGATATACTTATATGCACCTTTGGCTCACCGTTTGGGGTTGAATGCGATCAAGACGGAGTTGGAGGATTTGGGCTTGAAGTTTACGGAGACGGAAGCCTACCGCGACATTGCACATAAGTTGATGGAGAATAAGCAAAACCGCGAGAGTTTTGTGGAGCAATTTATTCGTCCGATCAAGAAATCCTTGGATGAGCGTGGAATGAAATATACCATCAAAGGCCGTCCAAAATCCATATATTCCATTTACAATAAGATTAAAAAATCGAACACGCCCTTCGAAAAAATCTATGATTTATTCGCGATTCGGGTGGTGTTAGATGTGCCTTTGGAGAGGGAAAAAGGAGAATGCTGGGAGGTGTATAGTATTGTGACCGACCACTACCGGCCGAATCCAAGCCGTTTGAAAGACTGGGTTTCTACCCCGAAATCGAACGGTTATGAATCCTTGCACACGACGGTGATGAGTATGCCTTTTGGCAATGACAAGGAGGGCCGTTGGGTGGAAGTTCAGATTCGGACGAAGCGCATGGATGAGATTGCAGAGAAGGGGGTTGCGGCGCACTTTAAGTACAAGGGAACTGATACGAGAACCTCGCAGGCCTTTGAGTCGTGGTTGAGCCAGGTGCGTGAGGCCTTAGAGATGAATGACAAGAGTCAATCGGCCGTTGAATTAGTCGATGATATCAAAAACTCCTTGTATCACGAGGAGGTATTTGTGTTTACGCCGAAAGGAAAATTAGTGGTATTACAGGCTGGCGCCACGGCGCTCGATTTTGCTTTTGAGATACACTCGGAGGTGGGTGCGCATTGCATCGGTGCCAAAGTCGGGGGTAAATTGGTTCCACTTTCCCATAAGCTGAGCAACGGAGACCAGTTGGAAATCCTCACCTCATCCAAGCAAAAGCCTTCCGAGGATTGGTTGCGTATCGTGACGACGACGAAGGCGAAGGCGCGCATTAAGGATTGCATCAAGGAAGACAACAAGGGTTATTTGATTCAGGGCCGGGATATTGTGGAAGCGCGTTTAAAGCATTTGGGATACCCGAATTTGACATTGGAATTAACGAATCAGTTGCGTGCTTATTTCAATGCGAAGGATGCGAATGATTTGTTCTATCGTTTTGGGAAGGCCTATATATCGGTGGATCAGTTGAAGCACTGGAAGGCCGACAAAGAAATGCATGAGCGGAAGCAGGCGGAGAAGGCCATTAAGGCGCCAATTGTGGATAGCAAGTCCTTTAAGAAGGGGATGCAACAGGTGGAACAAGGACGAAAGGAGTCGGATATCTTGTTGATTGGCGAGGACATGGACAAGGTGGATTATACCTTGGCGAAGTGTTGTAATCCGATTTCGGGGGATGAGGTATTTGGATTTGTGACGATTAATGAGGGGATCAAAATCCATCGGACGACCTGTCCGAATTCGCCGGAACTGTTGTCGAGACATGGCGATCGGGTAATTAAGGCGCAATGGACGAGTCAAATTCAGATGTCATTTGTTGTCGAATTAACGATTCGAGGAATTGACCGCGTAGGCTTGGTGAATGATGTGACACGTGTGATTTCGGATGAGTTAAAAGTAAATATAACAGCCCTGTCGATCGGGGTGAAGGATGGCTTATTTGAGGGAAAGATTTCCTTAATGATTCAGGATACTTCGCATTTAGAAAGCTTGGTATCGGAGTTAGAAATGGTGGCTGGGGTCATCGAGGTTGCGAGGGATGAATAAGTAGTTTTATTCCGTTTTTTTTGCTTATTTTACGTTGTTTTTTTTCAAGAATGTCCGCAGAAATAGAGAAGTTTGATTCGGTTAAAAAGATTTTCACAGCTTATTTAGAAAATAAGGGTCTGCGGAAAACACCGGAGCGCTTTGCTATCTTGGAAGAGATCTATTTGCGGGATGATCATTTTGATGTGGAGGAGTTATACATCTCCATGAAAAACAAGAAATATCAGGTGTCGCGCGCGACGGTTTATAATACGTTGGATGTGTTGGTGGAATGCGATTTGGTGGTTAAACATCAGTTTGGTCGTAATCAGGCGCAGTTTGAAAAATCCTATGGCCGTCGGCAGCATGATCATTTAATCTGTACGGATTGTCACAAGGTGACGGAGTTTTGTGATCCGCGTGTTCAGACGATTCAGAGTTTGGTTGGACAGATGTTGGAGTTCAATGTGATGCACCATTCCTTGATATTTTATGGGTCTTGTACCAAAAAGAATTGTGAGTTTCGGGATCAGTACCAAGCTCAATCACCGGAGTAATTTTTTATCATTTATATTCGAATTTTATGGCAGTTGATGTATTGTTAGGCTTACAGTGGGGAGACGAAGGCAAAGGAAAGATTGTGGATGTTTTGGCACCTCGTTACCAAGTTGTTGCGCGTTTTCAAGGGGGACCCAATGCAGGTCATACACTTGAATTTGATGGATTTAAGCACGTATTACATCAGATTCCATCGGGGATTTTTCGTCAAGAGGTTCAGAATATCATTGGTAATGGGGTTGTTTTAGATCCGATTATTTTCAAGAAAGAGATCGAGGGCTTAGCACATTTCAATTTGGATTTGCGGAAGAACTTGGAGATCTCGAAGAAGGCTTCGATTATCTTGCCTACACACCGTTTGTTGGACGCCGCGTATGAGAAAGCGAAGGGCGATGCGAAAATTGGTTCGACCTTGAAGGGTATTGGGCCCACTTACACAGATAAAATTTCTCGTCAGGGATTACGTGTGGGTGATATGATTTCGGTAGATTTTCATGCTAAATACAATGCCTTAGTGGATCGTCACAAGGCAATTTTAGATGTATATAAATTCGAATATGATTTGGCTGCTGCGGAGAAAGAATTCTTCGAGGCGGTAGCCTTCATGAAGGAATTTCATTTGGTGGATTCGGAATATTCGGTGAATCATGCGATTCAGGCGGGTAAGACGATTTTAGCCGAGGGTGCCCAAGGATCTTTGTTGGACGTTGATTTTGGATCTTATCCATTCGTAACTTCTTCGAACACGATCACGGCGGGTGCTTGTACCGGTTTAGGTGTTGCGCCGAAGAACATCGGTGAGGTTTATGGAATTTTCAAGGCCTATGCGACGCGTGTGGGTTCGGGACCTTTCCCGACGGAATTAGAGGATGAAGTGGGTGAGCGTATGCGTCAAGAGGGACGTGAGTTTGGTTCGACGACGGGTCGTCCGCGCCGTTGTGGATGGATTGATTTACCAGCCTTGAAATATGCGATGATGATTAATGGGGTGACTCAATTGATTATGATGAAGGCGGATGTCTTGAATATTTTTGAGGAGATTTTAGTTTGTACGGGCTATGAAATGCCGGATGGTACGATTACGGATCAAATCCCATTCGAGATTACGGATATTAAAGTAAAGCCGGTATATGAGACCTTGAAAGGATGGAATTGCTCGTTAGAGGGCATGCGTCGTTTTGAGGAATTGCCAGCGGAGCTTTCGGAATATATTCAGTTTTTAGAGAAGCATTTAGATTTACCGATCAACTTCATTTCAACAGGCCCGGATCGTGAGGCCTGTGTGTTGCGCGGTGCATTAGCATAAGATGACAGAGGGAATTGATTTAGCTGCGCTGTATGAGAATGAGGTAATCTATTGGATTACGTCGGAACGTCCATTGGAGCAGCTGGATCAATCCCCTGTTTTACCGACCGAAGCAGTGGTAGAGGTAGGAGTTCCTGCCATTGATACTCCATGGTTGGTGATTGGGGCCATTAATGAGGCTGAAAAATCCCGTTTACAATTGATATTCGCTGCACCGCCATTGACTTTACCCGTTTCGGATTGGTCGATTTTGGAGGCGGATCAAGTTCAGGTTTCCTTGGAGGAATTTGTTAGTAAGTCGAAGCCAAGCCGTTTTATTTTCTTGGGTGAACAATCGATAGCCGGATTACAGGCGAATCAGGTAGTTTCATTTGGCGATAAGCGCGTGTATTATTTTCCTCGATTGATTTCGACGCTGACCGATGCGGAGAAGGCGCTTAAGTTGGAGTTCTGGAATGCCCTGAAAGGATTAGTGTAGAGACGCGATATTTCGCGTCTTTTTTTGATTTGTAGAGACGCGATACTTCGCGTCTTTTTTGTGATCTCTGTTTTTTAGACGCGAGGTATCGCGTCTCTACAATTTGGTTATTTAGACGCGAGGTATCGCGTCTCTACAGATTGTACCTCGCCAATGGCGTCACGTCTTGATTGGTGAATTCCCCTGCCTCGTATTTAAAATGTCCTGCCATGGCGATCATGCCGGCATTATCTGTGCAATATTGAAATGCCGGAATAAATACATCCCAGCCTTCTTTTTCACCCATCTCACTCAATCGGCTACGTAGTCCGGAATTCGCCGAAACCCCACCCGCAATGGCGATCTGTTTGCATGATTTTTCGCGCATGGCCTTTTTGACTTTACGCAAAAGCATATCGATCAGACTCTTTTGAACGGAGGCACAAATATCGGCTTTGTTTTCCTCCACGAACTGTGGATTTTTCTGGGTTTCTTTTTGAAGGAAGTACAGAATTTGGGTCTTAATTCCTGAGAAAGAGAAATTCAAACCGGGCATTTCGCCCAATGAAAATGGGAAACGATCCGGGTTCCCTTCTTTGGCAAGTTTATCGATTAGCGGTCCACCTGGGTAAGGCAAGCCGATGAGTTTAGCGGTCTTGTCGAAGGCTTCGCCCACCGCATCATCTTGGGTTTCCCCAATGACCTCCATGTGTAGCGCATCTTTGACCCAAACCAATTGCGTATGTCCGCCACTGACTGTTAGGCAAAGAAAAGGAAATTGTGGTTTGGGGTCCTCGATAAAATGGGCCAATACGTGCGCCTGCATGTGATTTACCTCGATGAGGGGAATGTTAAGCGCAAGGGATAATGACTTCGCGAAAGAGGTTCCCACCAGCAACGCACCCAATAAACCTGGGCCCCGTGTGAATGCAATGGCATTCAGTTCATTTTTGTTTATATTTGCTTTTTGGAGAGCCTCTGTTACGACAGGAATGATCGCTTTTTGATGTTCTCTACTGGCTAATTCGGGAACGACACCACCCCATTCCGTGTGGATGAGTTGGGTTGAGATGACGTTTGATTTTAAAACTCCATCCACCATGACGGCGGCGGAGGTTTCATCACACGAAGATTCGATGGCGAGTAGGTTCATTTTGCGAATTGTTTGCAAAAATAAGGCAAAAAAAATAAACATGGTAAAATACCTAAAGATCCTAGCCAAATCAGTCCTATACGGGTTGGTAGGAATCTTTTTGCTCATTTTTACCTTCATTTTGCTCCTTCGAGCCCCGGCCAATCAAATGCTTTTGGCCGATTACTTCAAGCCCATTATCAAGCGTGAGCTGGGTTATCCGGTCGACTTGAAAGGCATTCAAGTCAAATTTTTCGATGAATTAAGCCTGACTGGACTACGGATTCATGATCCTTGGGGAAAGGAAATGATTTACATTGAGCAACTCGATGTCAACTTCAGTATTTCCGATTTGTTTATGGGCGGAGATAAGCCTACGCTTGATTATGCACGTCTATTCCGTCCCCGCGTACATTTGATCTTAGAGAAGAAAGCGGGTCAGGTCAATTTAAATCACTTTGTTGACCAGATTATTGCCTGGGTGAATCGTATTTCGCCAGGTCCCTCCCATGGTTCTAGTGTCTTCATCATTCGGGAAGCGGATGTCGTGGATGGGAAGTTTATTTTAGACGACGAACAAGAGCCCAATTTAGCTTCAAATACGCATTTCGACCTATCACATTTTACCGTTTCGCACATTAATTCCAAGGTAAAACAATTCTATTCCAAAGGGGATACGATTGGCTTAGAGACCGTTGGCTTCCGCGCCGCGCATGAAATGACCCGATTGCAAGTTAAGCGCATGAATACGCATTTCATGATTTGTGATCGCCAAATGCGCTTTGATCAATTGGATTTGTCGGTCAATGATTCCTACATCGCCAATCAGTTTTTGGTCAATTACAAGAAAATTGACGATTTGACGGAATGGTTTGATAAGGCGAATATGCAGGCCAATTTGGTCAATGCACGCCTCAACTCAAATGATGTCGGCCGATTCGTTGAGTCCATGTATCCGTACAAAGGCAATTACAAGTTACAAGGGAAGTTGTCCGGTACCGTACGAGATTTGGCATTGAAGAATTTCCAATTAGGTTTCGGCACCAAAAGTGTCCTACGAGGTGATTTCTCATTCAAAGGTTTACCCGATATCCCGAAGACCCAGATGGATTTTGTGATGCAAAATTCATTATTTATTCCCGAGGATTTAGCCGTATTTATCACCAAACCGGCCGCAGATAAAATGCGGATTCTTGGCCCCGTTTCCTTCTCCGGTTTGTTTAAAGGGACGAATGCCAACTTCCGGACAGCCGGCAAAGGCAATACAGGTTTAGGCTACCTGGAGGGAGATTTTACGATGCGGATGCGCGATTCCATGGCGTTGTCGGGGTATGATGGTCGGGTCGCTCTAAAGAAGTTTAAACTCGGAAAATTATTGGTACTGGAAGACTACCTCGGTACCATCGATTTGACGGCTAAAATCAAAGGAACGGGATTTTCGAATGCCTCGGCAAATGTCGACTTTGATGGCATGATTTCTGAAATCAACTTCAATAAATACGCCTACAAGCGAGTGAGTTTGAAGGGTAATTTGCAGAAGCAATTATTCAAGGGTACCGTGGCGGTGAGGGATTCTCATTTATTGGCCACCATGGAAGGGGAAATTAATTTGCGTCAGTCGAAGCCCCTGTACCAATTGGACGGACGAATTGAGCGGGCCGATTTAGCCACTTTACATTTCACAAAGGAGGCCATTCGACTAAAAACGGCCTTTGATGTTGATTTATCGTTGAATTCCTGGGATGATTTAACCGGACGTGGATTCTTCCAAGACGTCTATCTTCAGAAACCCAACATGGCGGATTTATCCATGGATTTGGTTTCGTTTAATTCGGATGTTCGTTCGGGTGGTAAACGGCATTATTCGTTGAATTCCCCCTATGTTTCTGTGGAAGTGAATGGGGATTTTGTGCCAAGTCGCATGCAAAATGAATTGCTGCAATTGTGGGATGAATACCAACTCTATTTCCAGAAAAACGAGCAGGAACGGAATGTCTATTATGCCTCCAAAACCCATGATACGGAAAGTCGGTACGGCGCAGATTTCACCATCGTTTGCCACGATGCGGCACCCTTGTTGAGTCGCTTTTTCCCTTCTTTGGGTGTAGCACACAACACTGTTTTCTCCGGGAATATCACCAAAGGACGTAGTTTTCAGGTGAGTTTAGAGGCCTATCCGGATACCTTGGTGATGGGAGGATATTCGTTTTATCAATCGGTATTTTCGTTTCAAAGTTCCAAATATTTGGGAGGTCCCGAGGTATCCTCTAGTTTGATTTTTCAATCGCGAAAGCAGCAATTGAATTTCTTAACCCCGACCGAAAATTTTAAGTTGGACGCCCTCTGGGACCAAGACCGAATTAATTTCGGCTTGGATTTCAAGCAGCAAGGTGAAGAAAACATGGCGCATTTAGGAGGCCTATGGAAATTTGAAAAGGATGGTTTGTCCTTGAAATTTAAGGATTCCTATGTTCGTATTTTGGGGCAAGATTGGTCCATCGACCCAGAGAATCGGGTTCGGATTCAAGGCCAGGATCTGAAGGCGGATCACGTATTGATTTCGAATAAAAAGCAGTCGATTGCCTTGCAGGGAAGCATCTCGATGGATTCGACGGAGACGCTTAAATTGAAGGTAAAGAAGTTTCAATTAGGAACACTTGCTCCTTTGTTTGCTTCGAAGGTGCAAGGGGAAATGAATGCGGAATTTAGTTTGCAAAACTGGTATCAAAATACCCGTTTAGATTCTTGGCTTCTGTTGGATTCTTTGCGGATGGACAAGTTTTACATCGGCGATTTGCAGGGGGTGGGTACGTATGAATCGGCGTCCCGATTGATGGATTTGAATTATCATTTAAACCGTTTGGGCGAATCCGTTTTGTCCTTGAGTGGTACTTACCGGCCGTTTGAGGAATCGGATAAATTGAATGTTCGGGCGGAATTAAACAAGACCAATTTGCAGATTCTTGAACCTTTTGCCAAGGGGCTATTCTCGGATTTAGGCGGGGAGGCATCGGGCGAATTGCGGATTGGCGGGCGGATACAAGAGCCCATATTGGATGGGCGGATTATCGTTCGGAATGGCAAGACGACCTTTGATTATTTGAATACCCGGATTTTGTTTGCGGATACGGTGCAGTTTGCTTCCCGACAAATCATCGGTCAAAACTGGTTGCTGAGGGACCCCGAAGGAAATACGGCGCGCATGAATGCCCGACTTAGCTTTCCGAAAGGAAGTCCATTTGAGTTGGATCTCAAGGCAGATTTATCGCGCTTTAAATTATTGAATACGATTCGAAACCCGAAGTCGATCTATTATGGAACCGGTTTTGCGACAGGACCCTTTGCGATTCGGGGTACTTTGGATGGGTTAGTCATTTCGGCAGATTTGAAGAGTGATCGAGGGACAAGATTGTTCATTCCCTTAGACCGTGAGTATGAGCAAACGGATCAGGGAGATTATTCGTTTTACAGCCATAGCTTAGCTGCTGCTGCGGAGTTAAATCAGAAGCCTTTGGTGAACCAATTGAAACAAGATGGGATCACGATGGACCTGAATTTAGCCTTTACGCCGGAGGCCTATGGGGAGGTGCAATTTGACCAACAAAAAGGGGACATCATGCGTGTTTACGGGATGGGGAATATCAAGATGACCTTGGACAAGAAGGGGGATTTCAAGATGAACGGCGACTACGCGATCGACCAAGGGGATTATACGTTCACGCTGCAGAATTTGATTAATAAGAAATTCGCGATTCAGCGGGGATCGAAGATTTCGTGGAAGGGGGATCCTTTGGAAGCCAATGTGGATATCAAGGCGGTCTACACGCAATATGCATCACTTTTTCCGATCTTATTGGATACGACCAATAAGTCAAATTTGCCTGAATTTAAGCGTCGCTATCCGGTGGATGTGACGATCAATTTACAGAACCGCTTATTATCGCCGAACATCAGTTTCGACATCGGCGTTCGGGATTATCCCAAAGACGTTCATTTGAATGGGGCTGTGACGGCATTTGCGAACCGTATTCGGACGGATGAACAGGAGTTGACCCGTCAGGTAAGTAACGTCTTATTGTTTGGTCAATTAGTCTCGCCTTACGGAGGCTCGGGAATTGCCATCAGTAGTTTGATGGGGAATTTCACGGAGATGCTTTCGAATCAGTTGAGCAACCTAGCATCGAAGATCAACAAGGATTTGAACGTGGATGTGTATTTAGGGGGAGGAAGTTTGAATCAAGATTTGCTATCTAATTTACAATTGCGCGCGTCATACAATGTGAATGATCGTTTGCGAATTACCCGAAGTGGCGGGTTTACGGATGCGCGAAATCAGACAAGTCCGCAGTTGTTATTGGGCGATTGGGCGTTGGAATGGTTCGTTAACCGGGAGGGTTCTTTACGACTTAAGACTTATAACCGAAACGTGCAGACTTCGCTGGCAGGGTCTTTGAACTCGTACCAAATCAATCAGACGATTGGATCGAGTCTTTTGTTTACAACGAGTTTCTCGAAGTGGTGGTGGGAGAAGTAGAAATTAGACTTTAGTCATTGGACTTTGGCCGTTGGACTGTAGAGACGCGAATCTTCGCGTCTATTTTTTTTTCAATATAATTTGGCTGGATTCTTCCATCCTTTATTTAGACGCGAAGTATCGCGTCTCTACAGTCAAATGCCTACAAAAAAAGAACCTCGAGATATTTCCCGAGGTCCTAAATTGGATTCTGATGACTAGCGACTAGCGACTATTTCACCTCAAACGTCCCTACACCCACATTAAATCCTTCGGCGATTAATTCAACCGTGTATTTACCTGGCTTGTAAGTAACGCCACCGCGTGGATAAATGATGCCCACTTCTTGGTTGTTGTTGCTGTAAGTCACAACTTGTTTCGTTGTGTAAACTACATCTTTTCCGTTCACGTTAACTTTTCCCGATCCAATCGCTTCATCCGAAAGCGTTGCGCCTTCGCCATCAATGACACGTAGGTAAATGGTCTTGTTTTCCAATTTCGTGATTGGGTTATTCGCTAAGTTGAAAACTACTTTCAATTTCTCGATTTTCTTTCCGTTCAAGCGCGCACGCTCAGTTTCTTTTCCTTTCGCATTGATAGCCAAAACACGTAAATTTTGCGCTTTCAAGGCTGCTGCAATGCTAACCTTACGAGCCAACTCTTTGTTCTTTGCCGCTACATCAGATAAGGTATCCGATAACGATTTGTTTTGCGTCTTAAGGCCAGTATTCTCGTTATTTAAGCTTGTATTTTGTGCCGTCAATACTTGGTTGTTCTCGGTCAAGATTCCATTTTGTTTCTTCAACTCGACGATTTCACCATCTTTTTGCGTCAACACTAAATTGTATTCTTTGATTTTCGCCTCATACGATGCAATCGTTGCATGGTTGGTTTGTTTCAAAGATGCTTTGTCTTGCTCCAACTGAACTTTCAAGGCTTCTAAGTCAGCTACTTGACCGCCCAAAGACTTGATTTCAGCGATTTTAGCATCCAATTGCGTAGAGATTGAATCTAAAGAAGCACGTGTATTAGCTAATTCAGTCGCTTTTTCTTCAATAGTGGTTGCTTGTTCTTTGTTCAATTGATTTGAACGAATGTAGAGTACACCTAAAACAGCTACGAGGACTGCTAAAACAATCAGCGCAATTCTAGAACTTTTGTTGGAAGATTCCATGGGGATTAAATTGATTTTAAGGGTTTAATTTTTTCAGAGGGCAAAATTACAATAAATTATCAACATTTCATTTCTAATCCCCTTTTTGGTTAATTTGCAGGAAAATCGAAGACAGGATGCCGACGTATGATTTTATTGTGATTGGTTCAGGGATAGCGGGTTTATCCTATACGGTGAAGGTTGCACAATATTTTGAGGACCGAAACGTCCCCGTCAAGATTGCGCTGATCACCAAGACCATCGCCGAGGAAACAAACACCAAATATGCCCAAGGCGGTATTGCTGCCGTTTGGGATACGGAGGATTCCTTCGAAAAACATATTGAGGATACCATGGTCGCTGGTGACTTCGTCAGCGATCCTGCCGTTGTTGAGATGGTGGTTCGTGAAGCCCCGGAACGTTTGAAGGAGTTAATCGCATACGGGACGGACTTCGACCGAAAATCCGATGGTTCATTTGATTTAGTCAAAGAAGGCGGCCACTCGGATAAACGAATTCTGCATTACAAGGATTCCACTGGAAATGAAATTGAACGTGCCCTTTTGGCCAAAGTGAAATCCTTTCAGTCCATTGATTTCTTCACCCATTATTTTGCCATCGATTTAATTACCCAGCATCACTTGGGCGAGAAGGTCACCAAAGACACTCCGGGTAAACAATGTTATGGGGTCTATGTATTAAATAAAAGAACCGAAAAGGTAGAAACCTTTTTGGGGAAAACGACTCTTCTGGCGACGGGAGGTATTGGTCAAGTGTATCAGTCGACGACCAATCCCACCATTGCTACCGGCGACGGAATTGCCATGGCCTACCGTGCCAAAGGTTTTGTGCAAGGGATGGAGTTTATTCAATTTCACCCGACGGCCCTTTACAATCCGGGAAAGAAACCCTCTTTCCTCATATCCGAAGCTGTTCGTGGACATGGGGGAATTTTGAAGAATCAAGATGGTTCAACCTTCATGGAGAAATACGATGCGCGTTTGTCTTTGGCACCCCGTGATGTGGTTGCGCGTGCGATTGACTCCGAGATGAAAAAGCATGGCGTGGATCATGTGTATTTGGATACGCGCCATATTCCCAAAGAAGAGATACTTCAGCATTTTCCGATGATCTATGCGCATTGTCTAAAGGAGTTAGGTTTAGACATGTCACAGGATATGATTCCCGTGGTGCCGGCCCAGCATTATTTATGTGGCGGAATTATTGTGGATCAATATGGCCAAACGAATATCGAGAATCTCTATGCCGCTGGCGAATGTTCCTACACCGGTTTACACGGTGCGAATCGCTTAGCCTCGAATTCGCTATTGGAAGCCATCGTTTATGCGCACAACGCTTTCGAGAAATCGGTTAGCCAGTATGGGACACAGGTTTTACCTGCTGGTATTCCAGATTGGAATGATGAGGGAACTCGAAATCCAGAGGAATTGGTTTTGGTGACTGAAATGACCAAGGAATTGGAATCCATCATGTCCAATTATGTGGGTATTGTACGAACCGATCGCCGCTTGAAACGGGCCTATGATCGTTTGGAATTAATCTATCTCGAGCACGAGGAATTGTACCGCCAGTCTCGCATCACGGTTCCACTTTGCGAGTTGCGGAATATGATTAATGTCGCCTATTTGATTATCAAACATGCCCGCGCACAGCGCCAAAACAAGGGCCTACATTACAACATCGATTTAAAGTAAAGCACTCATTTCGAATCTTTTCGGGGATATCTTAGGCGGAAAAAAATTTAATATTTAATTTCGACTAAAATGGGTTAAAACCTCGTGTCTTGACTCAATCCTAGTTCTACCTAATGAAACACCCTGTCTCTTCGACGAAGCGCCGCTGTGGTGTTTGGTTGACTATATTTTTTACGTTTGCCTTGGCTTTTTCAGGTCAAGCACAATCCTATAAATGGTCGATTGGTTCTGCGATTACCCATTATCAATTCCAAAATTCCAAAGGTTTAGCTATTGAATGGATGAAGCCCTCTGCGGGTTTGCATGTGGAGTTATCGCATGAGAATGCCTTGATTGATACCGTCCGACTCATCTCCAAATTCTCGAAATCAGCCTTGTTCTTCAACAATCATCCCAAGCTGGCGAAGACCTTGAGTCACCTGAATTATGCCGTCGGATTAAATTATCATCAATTGAACGCCATCGGGGATGTGCGGCAAATAGCTTTCTCCTATCAAACAGATTTTGTGGGCTTTTCGGCTTCTTTAGGTCCCAAATACACGATCTACCGGGGCTGGGCTCTAGGTCTTTCGGGTGTTATGATGGGCCAACAGCTGATTGCGGGGAATCAATTGCTTGGGCAACGGTATTTTCCACTGACCGAGGATACCCAGTTTAATACCTTTAAGGTCTTTGGGGGCTATCAAGCCGAAATATCGAAGTCGGTGAATGCCAATGTCCGCGCCTTCGTACTCATCCGCCGAACAGCCAGTTTATTTTCCCCGCAGACGCCGACGGGGACCTTGGATTTTTTACCCACGACAATTTCGATGGGAATTAGCATTAAACGTTGATTCCCGAAATGATGAAGCATTTATACCTACTTTTATTGTTGATTACTTGGGGGGCTTGGGGCCAACAAAAAGGCTTGAGTTATCAGGCAGTTATCGTGGATCCCAATACGATCGAAATCCCAGGACAGGTGATTACCGGAGCGCCTTTGGCGAATGGGAAGGTCTGGATTCGCTTTAGTTTTATTTCGAAAACGGGGGTGGAATATGAGGAGGTCCAACAAACCGTCACGGATGAATATGGTCTTGTCAATTTAACCATCGGGTCAGGAACGCCGAGTATCGGTAAATTCGATGCGTTGGTGTGGGATGCCTCGCTGAAACGATTACGAGTAGCGGTGAATTTTACGGGTACTGGAAATTACACGGAAGTAAGTAATCAGTTGTTGACCTTTAGCCCTTATTCACTGTATGCGGAGTCGGTGGATTACAAAAACGTGCGCGATTCGCCCACGAATTTAAGTCAATTTAAGAATGATGTGGGCTATTTGATTCCCAAAGATTTGGACCCCATTAAGAAGGATGTGGGCACGGCATTGACGGGAGTTCAGGAAAATTCCGCGAAGATAGAGGCGAATCAAAATGCCAACAAGACGCGTTTTGGGATCATTGATCAGTCAATTTCCGGATTAACTACACAGCTTGGAAAACAAGCAGACGACATCCAGCAGGTGAATACCACCTTGAATGATCATGATGTACGCATTCAGCAGAATTCGAGTCAAATTCAATCGACGGCCTCTACGATTCAAGGCCAAATCGGTTCCTTGCAATCGCAACTAAATTCGACACAGAATACGGTTGCGAATCTCTCGGGAACCTATGAAAACATGGCCAATAAATCCGCTGCCATCGATTTAGGGAATTCCAATCCGAGTAATAGTCTCTATCCAACCCAACGTGCGGTGAAATCGTATGTCGATAATGCGATATCATCGGTTGTTGCCAATGGTGTTTCGGACGCAACGACTTTAGCGACGGGAAAGATACAATTGGCCGGTGATTTGGGCGGAACGGCAACATCTCCAACGGTTCCAGCATTGGCTCAGAAAGAAAGCTTAGGAAACAAGTCGACGAGTGTTGCCACCGACGCCACCTCGAACACCAAATACCCATCGGTCAAGGCGGTGAAAGATTATGTAGATCAGGTCGCAACGAGTGCTACTGTGGTGGATGCGGATGCGACGACCAAGGGCAGGATTCAATTAGCGGGTGATTTGGGGGGAACGGCAGCGCTGCCAACCGTTCCAGGTTTGGCGCAAAAGGAGGATGTTGGGAATAAGTCGATCAGTGTTTCAACGGATGCCACCTCGAATACGAAATATCCATCGGTGAAAGCGGTGAAAGATTATGTGGATTTGGCCACGACGGGGGTTGCGCTGCAGGCTTCTTTGAACAATAAGGCGGATTTGAATTCGCCGGTGTTTACGGGAACACCGAGTTTGCCAACTGGCACCATGGGCGTGACGCAGACGTCTGGAAATAATTCGACGGCCTTGGCGACAACGGCCTTTGTGCAGACAGCGATGGCGAGTGCTACGGTGGTGGATGCGAACGCGAGCACGAAAGGGAAGATTCAATTGGCTGGAGATTTGGGTGGAACGGGGACAAACGCGGCTGCGCCGGTGATCAGCGATAATGCGATTAGTACGGCGAAAATCGCCAATGGTGCGGTGACCGATGCGAAGTTTTCTGGAAGCTTGTCGGTGGGAAAAGGAGGAACGGGTGCCACCACATTAACGGGGATAATTAAGGGGAATGGAACGAATGCCTTCACGCAGGCGACGATCAATACCGATTATAGTTTGGTGCGCTTCGTGTCCGATGAGTATACTGTAGCGACGGCGGGTCAAACCAGTTTTACGCTGACACAAACCCCGAATGTCAATTCGACGATTCGTTTATTTATCAATGGGGTTCGCATTTCGAAGACGGCGCACTCCGTTTCGGGAACGACATTGACCTATAACCCGGCGAATAATGGGGCGGCGACCTTGGTAGTGGGCGACCGTATTCAGGTGGATTATTATTATTGATGTATGGGCTGGGGGAAATTAAACGCTTTTGGATTCAGGACGGCCGGGATGATTTTCCTTTGCCTAGTGAGTTTTTGGGCGAATGCCCAGCATAGCGATGTTCGAATTACCTCAGCGGCGTCGAATAGCAATGGGACCTGGGCCTATGCCCAGAACGGAACGTATACGTTTTCGCCCACGGCAGATAATGCCATCTTAAGTGCCACAGATCTACAAAACAAATTGGCGGCCTATTCTTCGGTCGAAATCAAAACAGCTCGCACGGGCGGAACGCAAACGGGGAATGTAACATTTGAGGCGGCGGTGACGCAGTTGAATTGTTACTATTATGTAAATACGAGTACATTTCGAATTACGAGTGGGGGCGAAGTTCAGTTTAATGCGAATTTGAGGTTAAGAACTACAAGCGTTTATTTGCCCTGCAATGTGATATTGAATTCGGGGAGTCATGTTCGCTTGAATTCTGTCATTGATATTAGTGGGGGTTCGGCAGGTTTTCAAACGCAAACCTATCCGTCAGCAAGTATGACAATGGTCATTGGAGGGGATTTATTAGTGGGAGCCTCGGGGCAAGTCCTAACCAAAGGTTGGGAAAATATTACTCCAAGCAATGATGGTTATAATGGTGGCATTGGAGGTGCCCAAACCTATACGGTAAGCGGTTCCGTAAGTTTGTCGGCTGGAAGCATTTTGAATGCAACCGGAGGGAATTCGATTTTAACGTATCAAACTACTGCGGGAACCGGTGGAGCCATTACCATCAATGCCGTCAATTCAGTTTTAATGCGTGGATCTGTCTTATCAAATGGAGGGTATGGTGGTCGAGGAGGTAACGGAGGTGCGATCAGCATTACGAGTAGTACAAGTACCTTGGATTACAGTGGCGTGTTAAGTAGCGAGGGTGGGAATGATTTTGGTGGACCTGTTGGAGGAAATGGGGGTAATATCACCTTAAGTGGATCGACTGGATTAAGCATTCGAAACAACGTGAATGCGGGTTTAGGTAGGGGATCTAGTTATACGGGAGGTGGAATTGTCACCTTGTCTACGGGTAATACAACACGAACGACGGGAGGCGGAGTGAATGATGGCATGGTGGGTTCTTCCATTATTCGAGGGTCAAATTTTATCAAGTCGGGCGATGGCGTACTCTCCTTAGGTGAGGTCAATGCGTATACAGGAACAACAAATTTGAACGGTGGTAAACTCTATTTAGCAGTCGCTGGGGCAATTCCATCCAGCACGGCCTTGACGTCGAGCACGGGAACGGAGATTGATATGGTTGGCAATTCGTTGACATTAGCCAGCTTGGATGGCGGAGCGAAAATCACCAACAGTGTGGGTGGTTCGGTGACACTTACGGTGGGTTCGAACAACTCATCGACGAGTCATAGTGGCGTGATTGAAGATGGGGCAGGGGTATTGAGTTTCGTTAAGGTGGGAACAGGGAAATTAGCAATTACGGGGGCGAATAGCTATACGGGTCCAACCAATATTACAGCGGGTATTTTGAGTGTGGGGAATTCGACAGGCTTGGGCTCGGTGCAAAGCGGTACAACGGTCAATTCAAATTCGATTTTGGAGTTTTTTGGTGGGATTAATGTGGGTGCGGAGGCATTAAGTCTGACGGGAACGGGGATCAGTTCCCAACGAGGAGCCTTATACAATTTAAGCGGGGTAAATAGCTTTGCAGGTGAAATAACAGTGACTTCAGGGGTTCGCATAACGGGTTTTAATGGGACCTTGAATCTAACGGCTGCGAATGTGATTACCGGCACCAATGCCAATTTGCTTTTTGGAGGTTATGGAATCTTGAATATTACTGGAATCATCAATATTGGTACCGGCGGAATTACCTACGATGGTGGGGGAAGTCTGTATCTGATGACGGATAATGTCTACAGTGGCTTGACCCAAGTGACCGGTCGGAACGGAACTTTGCGTGCCGGTTCCAATGGCGCTTTGGGATCTAATTCAAGTGGAATCGTGGTAGCTGATCAAGCTGCTTTAGAGTTAACGGGTGGAATCGCTATCCTCGGAAAATCCTTGACAGTATCCGGTTTGGGTGTTGGAGGGAGCGGAGGATCCATTCGAAATGTGAGTGGGGATAATGTGTGGTCGGGGACAATTACCATGGCTGGAACCTTGGGAATTGGGCTAGGTAGTATCTCGGGCAAATTGAGTTTGACTGGCACTCCTGCCATCGCGGCGAGTAGCTATGGTTTGAAAGTCTATGGTTCTCCGGGTGGCGTGGTCGAGTTGGTAGGCGAGGCCTTGTACACCGGCCAAACCGAACTCATCGGGGGATCCTTGTTATTGGGAAATAACGAACGCATTCCCGATGTGAGTTCATTGAAATTAAGTGGCGGGGATTTATCGACCGGCGGATATACGGAAACCTTGGCTGAATTAAATCTTAACACGCTCTCGAGTATCTCCTTGGGTAATTCGGTGCATACGCTACGGTTTAGTGGGTTGAGTGGTTTGTTTGATTTTCATTATTTGACGATTAACGGTTGGCAGGGGACCTATGCTAGTCCGGGGTCAACGGGATCTGCGGGTCGAATTTATGTGGGTGCGAATGCAGTGTTATCACCGGACCGTTTGGGCCAAATGTTTTTTTATCATTCGGGCACCGCGGTTCAATATAATACCTTGCAATTAACGGATGGTGAATTAGTTCCAGGTTCGCTTAAGTTCACGGGAGCCACAGGACACAGCGATGTTCGGATTACCTCGGCTGCGACGAGTAGCAACGGTACGTGGACGTTGACGCAAGGTGGTGTCTACCGCTTTAATCCTACCGCGGATAATGCCATTTTGAGTGCGGCAGATTTGCAAAGTAAATTGGGGGGGTATTCATTTGTGGAGATTAGTACGGCTCGTACCGGTGGGACCCAGGCGGGGAACATGGTTTTTGAATCTCCCGTAACCAATCTCAATTGCTTGACGAATGGCAGCAATACCTCTTCCTTACGGATAACGAGCGGAGGAGTGGTTCAGTTTTATGCCAATATGACCATTCGGTCGTCCCAACAGTATTATCCGTATAGTTTGATATTAAATGCGGGGAGTATTGTCCGTTTGAATTCGGTGATTGATTTAAGCGGATCTATGGCAAGTTTTGCTTCGAATACCAATCCTACGGGAAGTGTGACGATGGTCGTAGGGGGAGATTTGGTGGTAGCGGGAACGGGACAAGTATTAACGAGGGGGTGGGAAAATAGCCAACCGAGTAATGCGGGATTTAATGGCGGCTATGGCGGTGCGCAGACCTATACGGTTAGCGGCTCGGTGAGTTTGGCGGCAGGAAGTGTGTTGGATGCCTCCGGTGGGAATTCAATTCGAACTTTTCAGACGACGGCGGGAACGGGCGGCTCTATATCCATAAGTGCCGTTAATGCCATTTTAATGCGGGGATCTGTCGTTTCGAACGGTGGATATGGTGGTTGGGGAGGTACAGGTGGAGCGATTAGTATCAGTTCAAGCTCGAGTAATCTAGATTACAGCGGGGTTTTGAGTTCGGAGGGAGGAAATGATTATGGTGGTATTGTAGGAGGGAATGGCGGCAACATCAGCTTGAGTGCGCCGGGTGGATTAAGTATTCGAAACAATGTCAATGCGGGTTTGGGAAGGGGAACGAGTTATGTCGGTGGCGGAAATGTGACCTTGACCACGAGTAATACGACCCTAACGAGTGGGGGCGGCGTGAACGATGGTTTGGTGGGAGGTTCGATTATTCGTGCCTATAATTTTACCAAATCGGGTGCCGGTGTTCTCAATTTAAGTGGGGCGAATACGTATACGGGAAGTACGACCGTGAATGCTGGAAAATTAGTATTGAATGTGGCACAGGCGATTCCGAGCACGAGTGATGTCACGTTAGCGGCGAATACGATTTTGGATTTGAATGGTTTTAGCAATACCGTTGCCTCGATTGCAGGGGTCTCCTCGACAAAAATCACCAACAGTAGTTCGAATGCGAGTACCTTTAAATTTGGGACGAATAGCTCGACTTACGATGGCTTAATAGAAGACGGTGTCGGGGTAGTCCATTTGGAAAAAGTGGGGGCGGGAACGACCACATTGGCCACGACAGCGAATACCTATACGGGTTTGACACGAATTAGTGGGGGTAATTTGGCCATTAGTCATGCCTCTTCATTAGGATCTACGAATGCTGGGACGATCGCAGATGGGGGCGGATTGCGCTTAAATGGTGTAACGGTTTCCGGGGAAGCTTTGACCTTAGGTAGTTTGCCAACAATCGGTGTATTGTATGCCAGCACAGGTACGAATGTTTGGAATGGCACGCTTAATTTGTCGGCAGCCTCATCCATTTATGTTCATTTGAGTTCAAGCCTAAGTATCAATCCTCCGACTGGACCGGCGATTCAGGGGACAAATACCAACCTGACGTGTAATGTTTACGGAACCTTGAATATCAATGGGGAGATTGCTACGGGGAATGCCACTTTGACCAAGAACTA
>JACCDV010102249.1_pt1 | contig 23484 bp, 24 predicted proteins | sample 7446131 | NCBI WGS metagenome assembly JACCDV01 (sample SAMN15323448, study PRJNA562643) | freshwater metagenome | isolation source: river surface water | place: USA:Blue River Watershed | collected 2017-08-17
ACTCCAACACCAAGTATCACCGCGTCTCCAACAGGTACTGCGGGAGTAACTCCAACACCAACAGGAACACCTGCTTCAACACCAACTTCAACTCCAACACCTAGTCCAACATTAGGATTTGTAATTGAAGTTAACCAACAATATCAATATACTTTAGATATGTTAGGGTCATTTAGTGGTGGAACCGCACCTTCAGGGTCAACAGTTCCTTATCAGGTTATGACAAGTGATGATGGTGATGAGGTAATTATACAATTAAACGCAATATCTTTAGGAGGTTTCCAAGGATTGAATAATTAAAAAAAATAATATAAATAAATTACAATATGGGAGATTTGAAACCACTTGGTAGTGAAAAATTAACTGGCCAAGATAAAATAAGAAGAATCATGGAAATCGCTCGTTTCAACGAGGTTATCCCGGCATCTATGAACGAAACCGCAAGAAGCGAATATTCAATTTCTCTTGCTGACGGTAATCAATATGAAATTGTGAAAGAAAGACAGGGTTATATTATCAAAAAAACCATTTCTGAATCTGAAACAGAATATATTGAGCCAATGAAAAATAGAAAGTACTATTCTTCATATTCTCAAGCCTTCAAAAGATTAAATCTTGTTGCTGGCGAATTAAACAGATTGAACGAAAACGAAGAAGGAGTTTCTTTTTTCGGTGAACAGAAAAAGTTTGTCTTGAAAACTCCAAAACCTGAGGTTGAACCAGCACCAGCTGCCGAAGCACCTTCCGCACCACCAGCTGTTCCCGCACCATCATTACCACCATCTCCATCTGCAGAAGTACCTGCAGGAGACGAAGATATGGGAATTGACATGGGAATGGATGTGGCTCCTGAGGGAGATGTTGAGGTTGACGCGACCATGGATATTGAAGGTCCTGCAGTTGGAGGAGACGAGGAACAAGTGACCTTCAAAACTATTCAAAAATTGACAGGTAAACTAACTCAAAAAATCAGAACTTTGGATGCTGACCAAGGTATGACTTCTGAAGATATTAAATATGTTATCAACATGGTATTATCTTCATTGGACCTAAAGGCGTTAAGTGAAGAAGACAAAGAAGACATCTTATCTAAATTTGATGAAGAATCTGAAGATTTGGGTGGAGACGATATGGACGGACTTGATTTGACTGATGATAGTGAAGTTGAAGATATCCAAGCTGATATGGATGTTGCAATTGAATCTGAAATTGAAGAAGAAGGTTATGAAGACAAAACAATCATTGACAGTATCTTCGGAGAATCTACAGTTGACAAAGTAATCTCAAAATATTTCGAAATCACAAAGAAAGAAATTCTTGAGAGTAAATCAAAAAGACAAGTTGTTGTTTCTGAATCGAAAAAACAAATGAAAGAAGTTATTCGACTAAGTGAAACTATCGAACAAGAATTATCTGCAAAGAAATTCTTGGAAGAAAACAAAACAGCAAAAGTTGTCGGACTTACAAATAAGAAAAACTTAGTATTTGAGAATAAAGGAAATCAAGTGAAAATATCACCTGAAGGATTGTTAATTAATGAACAATCATCACAACCTATAAATCTTTATGATGATATGGCGGAAAAAAAATTAATTGATGCTGTTGGTATTGATGGTTCAGGGAAAAAGGTCGGGGCTAATCAAACAATTGAGTTTCCTGCAAACATTATTGGAAAAAACATCAACGGTACTTTAAGATTACAATGTGACGGAAGTTTCCCCAAGTTTTATTTCCACAAAGGAAATAAAGTTGTGATTAATGGTTTCAATAAAAAGATGTCTAGTAAATTTTGTAAAACATTCTTTACAATAGCATGAGTAATTTGATATACGTAAATGGTTTAGGACCCAACTATAAGGGAGACAATCTTTACGAATTCATTTTCTCTGATAGTCTTGATGTTTGGGGAGATTCTTGGGAAAGTAGACCGGCCAACGGTTATCCAAGTCCTCCCGAATTACATCATATTAAAAAAGTAGGAGTTCTGAGAAATACTGATGTAAAATTGGAATTGATTCAGAACTCCGATTTTTTTTCTATGGAAGATGCAATGGACGATGTAATTGCACTAGCCTGGGAAACAGAAGAGTATGAAAATCATAAAAGAATGGTTTTTAGATTTGGGATGTCCGAACAAGAAATAAAAGACAAACTCTACGAAAGAGATTTGATATTAGAATTCGAAAAAAAAGTAGTTTATGAAAATTAATAAAAAAGCACTCGAATTAATCGATAAAGGGTTATCTGCAAATACAGTTAAAAAGTTAACAGAATCGCAAATAGAAACCCTCCATAGTAAGTTATCAATTTCAGAACAAGTTATTGAAGTCCCTTCAAAAAAAACATACAAAGTTGGACCCAAAGGAGGAAGTTTGCCACCAAACCCAAAAGGGTATTCTGTAAGACAAGATCCAAACACTAAAGAAATTATGGCGACCGCAGCAGAGGGAGAAGTAAAAGAAACTGAAACCGACGATGTCGATGACAAAAATGCTTTAGGTGCGGACGCTCTACAAACACTAACAGGACAAGACGCCCCTCATATGGCTAATGATATGGCACCTGATGGAATGGACGATGATTCTGATGATGATAGACAAATGATGGGTATGAGTGAAGCTGACATTAAGCCAGGTGAACCAAACCCATGGGCAATATGTCACGCACAGGTTGGACCTAAGAAGACAAGAAAATTTGAAAGATGTGTTAAAGCTGTAAAAAAACAATTGGAAGAAGGAAAAAATCCTGTATCTTTGTTTATTGAAACAGAAATCGAAAAAATCGTGGAGAGAAACATATTACCGAGAATTACTAAGGGTGATTTATTGAAATATTTGTCAGAGGCAAACTCACCTCTTACTGCACCAGTGAAACCAACTACTAAACCTGATACAAAACCAAGTATTAGGCCTTCACATCCCGGAAAAAATCCAAGACCTGGTGAACAAATTGACCCTAAGGCGGGAGCAGAACCAAAAACTGCACCAGCTAAACCAATTACAAAACCTGGTACTAAACCAACAACGAGACCTTCACATCCAGGAAAAAATCCAAGACCGGGGGAACAAATCGATCCGAAAGCGGGTAGAATATCTCCTGAAGATGCGAAACAAGAAGTTATTGATGTTATCTTAAATCTATTAAAAAAATAAAATGGCAAAGATTAAAGAACAAATAAATTACGGGGACAGACCTGAAAGAATGGACCCAAGATTGGAAAGAAAATTATCAAGTCCTGAAGGGATGTATGCAACTAGTCCAGCAATGAAGAAAGGGGCTAAAGATGTTGAAAGATTGGTTAGTTCGAGATTTGGTAAAGTTGCTGACAAATTGAAACAAGTAACAGGAATTGAAGATATTAGTTCTCAACAAGTTCAAGGAATGATTTTCCAAGAGATGATGTCTAAAGTTCCTATGATTACAAGAATCGAAGGTCAACATAGAGAGGAATTAGAGGAGTTGGCAAAAGAAGCATCTTTGGAAGAAACTCAGGTTCCTGAAGATTGGTTTACAATTGAGGCCTTATTGAATCGGTCTCCAATTAACATTCAAGATTTCAGAATGCAGGCAACAAAACCTGAAAAAAAGGAAAAATCTGATAATCCTGAACAACCTGAAGTTCCTTCATTCGATGTGGAGGATTTGACGGATGAGGAAGTTATGGAGTTAGAAATCCACAAAAGAAATATGATTAATGCCATTGTTCAGGGAGCGGCAAAAAAAGGACATTATATTTTCCAAAAACCTGAAGTAAAGGCGAGATTGGATGAGATTGACCCACGATTGTATCCGGCATATTTGGGTATTATGTCAATCAACGATTTCATGTATTTCTCTATGGAACAAATGATTGAGAATATGTCACGTACTGGTAGTGGTGTTGCCGGAAAAGTGAAATTAGAAAATAAAAGCGAAGATGAAATAGAAGATGAGGGTGAAGAATCTCCTGACACAAAGATTGTTGCTGAAGGTTTAATTTTCCCAATTCTTTGTCACGAAATTATTAAAGGTATTGAAGAATCCATTGCAAGACACGGATTACCTGAAGACCCCGAAATGTCTCAACAAGTAAGAAGTTTCACTGACGTATTATCTAATGAACCAATGCAACTTAGAATTGGTCCTGAGATTGTTGAAAAGATAAGATTTGCGTTACCTGATGAAATGTTTGACGATGTAAACAAGGGATTAGTACCTTGGTTTTATTCAATTCTTTACAAAACACCTGCAAAAGAATTCTTAGAAATCATCGGTAATGCAATTTCAGAAGATGAGTCAAAAGTAAAAAAGGCTACATCAGTATTCAAAGAAATTATGAGAAAGGCTCAAGAATCAAAAAGTGAGTACGATAGTTTCAAAGGTGAAGAAGGTAGTGATGATGACGATGATTTTGGACTCGACGACCTTTATAGGGAGTTAGGTATCCCAAAACCATAAAAATTCGAATATGATTTAACTTTGTGAATAAAGAACAACTGATTATAGAATATACGAAGTGTATGAGGAATACCCCTTATGCACTTCGTACTTATTTACAGACATACGATAATACTGTATCAAAGTATGTCCCATTAGAACTTTTTCCTGACCAAGTTTCACTACTTGAGGACTACGAAAATTACAACGAAAATATAGCCCTAAAATACAGACAAGCAGGTGTGTCAACAGTAACCGCAGCTTGGTCTTCAAAAAAACTTGCGTTCGCTCGTAAAGAAAAACCTGAAAAAATTCTGATTATTGCTAACAAGTTGGATACTTCAGTCGAAATGGCCAATAAAATCAGAGGATTTATTGAACAGTGGCCTGCTTGGGTAAGCATTGGTTTTTCCGCAGAAAAAAACTCCCAAAGACATTTCAAATTAACCAATGGATGTGAGGTAAAAGCGGTGGCAACCTCAAGAGATGCTTTGAGAGGTTATACACCAACAATTCTTATTTTTGACGAAGCGGCCTTTATCGAGGCTGACGGTGATTTCTGGTCAGCTTGTATGGCTTCACTATCTACAGGTGGTAAAGTTATTGTTGTTTCTACCCCGAACGGTTACGACCCAATATACTATGAAATCTATGACCAAGCATTAAGAGGTATGAATGACTTCAAAATCTCTGAAATGTTTTGGTATCGGGACCCTCGTTACACCAGAGATTTATACATGGTAAAGACAAATGATTTGGTTCATTATCTTTTGAATCGAGAGGATTATCCTATAGATACAGTAATTGATTTGTCAAATGATAATCCTTACGAGAGAGACCATTCAATCGTGACAGATTACATTTCTCAAGGGTACAAGCCGTGTTCTTCTTGGTTTGAGGGAATGGTAAAAAAACTTAAGTACGACAGACGTAAAGTTGCACAAGAACTTGAATGTAACTTCTTAGGGTCGGGTGACAACGTATTCGATTCTGAGTTGATGCAAAACATTTCCAAAAACCAACTGAGACCTCCACAAGCCAAACTTATGGGTAATGCCCTTTGGATTTTTAAGGAACCTGTAAATGGTCACAAATATGTTATGGGTGTTGACGTTTCTCGTGGTGATTCTGAGGACTTTTCATCAATCCAAATCATAGATTTCGATGAACGTGAACAAGTATTAGAATATGTTGGTAAAGTTCCACCAGACGTATTGGCAGAAATTGCATATAAATGGGGTACAATGTACAATGCATTCTGTGTAATTGATATCACAGGTGGTATGGGAGTTTCCACCGCCAGAAAAATGCAAGAATTACAGTACCAACCTGGATTGTATGTTGATGGTGTTGATACTTCTAACAAATGGAAATGGGACCCCAAAATTAATGACAAAATACCAGGAATAAACTTTAACACAAAAAGGGTACAAATTATTGCTGCGTTTGAGGAAGGGGTAAGACACGGTTTCAAAATATATTCTCATAGAACATATAATGAAATGAATACCTTCGTTTATATCAACGGTAGACCTGACCACCAAAAGGGTCAACATGATGACTGTATTATGGGTCTTTCGATGGCAATATATGTTGCCGAAAAGTCATTTCAATCATTAACCAAAGTTGTGAATCATACCAAGGCCATGTTGAATTCATGGTCTACGGTAATGAATGAAAATAAAAATACATCAGATTTTTTTAATCCTTTAGTGCCTCAAATGGGTAGGGACTCCAACATGAACAATAATGGGGCATCGAAAGCGGATTACCAAAAATATGGCTGGTTATTTGGTGCTAAATAACTATTTATATTATCAAGGTAAATAGTAAAATTACGTATGGCAGAACAGAACATGACAGTTTGGCAAAGATTGTCACAAACATTTGGACCAAATTCACTTCTCAATCAAGATTATCCGACTTTTAAGTTTGATAAAAAGGAACTTCTGCGTACTAAGAGTAGAGAAGAATACGAAAAAGAGAAACTTCAAGCACAGCAAACGTATTATCTTACCAACCAATGGTCAAAGGTTGAGAATAATCTTTATTCTCAGGCGATATATTATGAGCCAACAAGATTGTCCGCACAATATGATTATGAATCTATGGAGTATACTCCTGAAATATCTGCGGCTTTGGACATTTATGCTGAAGAATCGACAACGACAAACGAAGATGGTTTCATCTTACAAATTTATTCTGAATCAAAAAGAATAAAAGGAGTGTTGGCCGATTTGTTTAACAACGCACTTGACATCAATACAAATTTACCAATGTGGACAAGAAACACCTGTAAGTATGGTGACAATTTTGTTTACTTGAAGTTGGACCCTGAAAAAGGTATTGTTGGGTGTCAACAATTACCAACAATCGAAATCGAGAGACATGAAGTTGGTGCTAGTGGTAAAATCTCTGTCGATGTAAAAAATGAAGTTGATAAAGACAGAAAAGCCTTACACTTTACGTGGAAAAATAAAAATATGGAATTTCAGTCATGGGAGATTGCTCACTTCAGATTATTGGGTGACGATAGAAAACTCCCATACGGAACATCCATGTTAGAAAAGGCAAGACGTATTTGGAAACAATTATTATTATCCGAAGACGCAATGTTAATTTATCGTACATCGAGAGCACCTGAAAGAAGGATGTTTAAGGTATTCGTTGGAAACATGAATGATGACGATGTTGAGGCGTATGTACAACGTGTTGCAAACAAATTCAAAAGAGAACAAATTGTCGATTCCAAGACAGGTAATGTGGATATGAGATTTAATCAGATGGCAGTTGACCAAGATTATTTTATCCCAGTTCGTGACCCTGCGGCGCCAGATCCTATCACCACATTACCGGGAGCAACCAACCTATCTGAAATTGCCGATATCGAATATATTCAAAAGAAATTATTAACCGCACTACGAGTACCTAAGGCGTTTTTAGGTTTTGAGGAAGTCGTTGGTGATGGAAAGAATTTGTCATTACAAGATATTAGATTCGCTCGTACAATCAACAGAATTCAAAAAAGTATGATTGCGGAGTTGAATAAGATTGCAATCGTTCACTTATTTTTATTAGGATTTGAAGATGAATTGTCCAACTTTACTATCGGTCTTACAAATCCATCAACTCAAGCGGATTTATTAAAAATTGATGTTTGGAAAGAAAAAGTATTGTTGTATAAAGATTTAGTTGCTGATCCGGGAAATGGTATTCAAGCAACTTCTTCAACTTGGGCTAAGAAACATATTTTTGGTTGGTCTGATGACGAAGTTCGTTTAGACCTACAACAACAAAGAATTGAACGAGCAGTTGGTGAAGAACTTAAAGCAACTCCAACGGTCATTACTAAAACAGGCTTATTTGATAATATTGATAGATTATATGGCAGTCAGACAGGTGCTACACCTACTGCAGGTGCCGCCACAACTGAAGACGGAGGTGAGGTATTTGGATCATCACCATCATCATTTGGCGGAGGTGAAGAATTACCTGGAGGAGAACCTGAATTAGCACCTACAGGAGGTGCGGAAGAAACACCGCCACCTGCGGGAGAAGTTACACCGGAATCACGGAAAAAAGACCTTAATATTTTAATTGAAAACAATCTAATTGAAGGTTCACAAATAATAAATTTGGGTCAGGCACAAGATTCTTTGGGAGAAATTTCAAAAGAGTTAGATAAGTTATTAAATTCATAATATTTATTTGAAAAAGACACAATGACCTTCGGAATAGTAAAATCCCTAATTGAAAAAAACCTCTTGGAATCCTACAAAAATGAGTTGGAATTCAAGAAGAGTTTACGAGAATTCAAACACAACGTTTTGAGTAATAAAGCTATGTCAAAAGCATACGCAATTTATGATCAACTGAGTTCACCCCAAGGATTGAGTGAACAAGATGCAAAAGATTTTATAGAGGAGGGGATTTCTCTATTGAATAAAGTTTTACCAAGTATTAAACTTCCGAAAACAATATCCGAAAAAACTGAAAACAATTATTCTGAAATAGATACCTTAGTTTATGGACAAGGAGTTGATTTATTAGAGAGAGTAAATGCTAAAAAAAGTATAATTAAGGTCATTACTTCTACAAAAGAATCCATCAAGGAAAATATTAATATTCCAATTAGTTCGATGGTTGCAGTTGCAAACCAAACTGTTAATAATTATATTTTGAATTTGGATGAGAATTCCAAGAAAGAATTTTTTCAAATAGTTTCTGAAGATACGAAAACTTTGGAAACAAAATTCGAAACTATTAGAGAAAGTGCAATAACAAAACTTACCGCATTACAAGATAATGAGGATTCTCAAGATATTAAAACTAAGATATCAGAAACAATCGAAAAAGTTAAATCTGAGAAGTTTGACCAAGTTAATTTTTTGAAACTTAAAAATTTAGAAGAATCAATTTGATTGGTCTTTTATACTTTGAATATGTTTCGCCTTAAGAATCTGTGCTCGTCTGAGTACAGATTTTTTTGTAAATTGTCGTCTATCAAATAAAATCTGATTTTGTTTAGTTTTGATTACTTTCGACTTCAAAGTTTTTAACCCTTTTTCGAGGTTGTTGCCCTGTGTTATTTTTACTATTATCATATATAAGAAATATCACCAAATATATAAAAAATTTGACATTGATTTATATAATGTATATTTTTTCTTAAAGAAATAAACTTACATAATATCATTCTTGATGAAAAAAGGAAAAAGTGTCAAACTTAACCTATTTAACCCAATCAAATCCCAATATGGGACAGTAGATTCAAAAAACCTAAAGTCAGTTTACATAAACATACAATCATGGGTAACACCAAAAGATGAATTAGATAATTGGAACCGTGTTGTGTCCTGTATGGGACGAGAAATCAAAAATTCAGTTTTTGAATCAATCGATTCTAAAATATTTCAAGAAAAAAATATCGTTGATTTAGACCTCAGAACTAGCGGTATATCAAAGGGAAAGAAGTCATTCTTTAACTTGGAAATAAATCTTTATACCGTAAAAGAAATGGATTTCAAATGTGATGAAATCAAAGAATCAATCAAAGAAATTGTTAAATCCATATACAAAAATAATGTAATCGGAAACAAATACTTTGATTTTTCAATCACCAAAAAAGAAGAAATATAGCAAACAATCTGAATCCGTATATTTATCTTAAAAGATTAGATGAAAAATTTAAGAATTTTAGAAGCCAGTGAAATTGGCCATGGTATATTGATAGAAATGGATGCTGGATGGGTTTCACCAAAGGATGCACCTAATATCGATATTTTGAAAGAAGCATCAAATTTAGATTACAGAAATCCATTTGAGTTTTATGCGGTTCTTCAAAAATACGACACCCCAAATAGAAATGGTAGAACATATCCTGAAAGAATTCTAAAAAGAGAGGCTGATAGATATAAGCAAGCAATTTCTAAGGGATTGTCCACATCAGAATTAAATCACCCTGAGTCATCTTTAATTGACTTGGATAGAGTATCTCACATCATAACGGATATATGGTGGGACAAAAACATACTCATGGGAAAACTTAAATTATTGACATCTCCGGGGTTCCACGAAAGAGGTATTGTTTCAACAAAAGGAGACCAAGCGGCTAACTTAATGAGACAAGGTGTTACATTGGGTATTTCTTCAAGAGGTGTTGGTTCATTAAAAAAAGTTGGAGAAAGAAATGAAGTACAAGATGATTTTGAACTAATTTGTTTTGACTTAGTTTCATCACCATCAACACCAGGGGCATACTTATTTTCTAATCCTGATGACAGAAGCAAATACGAAGAAAACTTAGAAGAAGAAAAAAAGTCGAGACAAAATAATGAGTATGTTGAGAAGTCAGTTGACTTAATGAAAAAATTGAACGATTTTTTAGGAAAATAAAATTATGGAAGAAAAATATTTTGTAGCAAAAATTCAGTATGATTTCCCTGATGAAAATACAGGTAAAATCAAAAAAGTAAGAGAGGAAAAATTAGTTAAAGGTTATTCCGTCACAGACGTGGAGGCTAAAGTGACTAAAAAGTACGAAGGATTCACACATGATTGGAGAATCACTGCGGTCTCTGAAAGTAAAATCGATGAGGTAATCGAGTAATTAAAATTATTAACTTAAATCTAAAGTGGTCGATTTGACCACTTTTTTTATTTTGGGAGTATTGTGAGATGACTTTTTTTTATTTTGGTACTATTTATATGATAAATTAAACAATTTTTTTCTATGCAAGAAAATAAAAACTTAGTACAGGAGGCGTTAATTCAAATGAAAAATGTTGAAGAAGCAATCGCCCAAAACGCAAAAGGAATACTTGCTTCTACTATGAAGGAAGAAATCAACCAATTAGTAAAAGAATCTCTGTCAGAACAAGATATGGAAGATGAGATTGAATTAGATACAGACATCGATACCGATGTTCCTGTTGATAATGAGGATGATATGGAAATGGACATGGAATTTGACATGGACATGGATATGGATTCTGAAGAAAGTCCAATAGATTTGACTGGTGCTTCTGATGAAGAAATCATGAAGGTGTTCAAAGCGATGGGTGAAGAAGATGGTATTATCATTAAAAAAGATGGTGAAGACATTCACTTAAGTGATGAAGACACCGATTCAGAATATCTAATCAAGCTTGGCGAGTCTGAAGAAGAGGAAGAAGAATTAGACGAAACAATGCACATGGAAGAGATGGATGAAATGGATGTTGACACAGAAGACGTTATCAACGCAATTTTCTCTAAAGATGGAGATGTTGAAGACATCGACATGGAAGATGAAGAAGTTATGTACGAAATCGAATTTAACGAAGAAGATGAAGACATGATGGAAGAAGAAGATGACATGATGGAATCTGAAGATGAAATGATGGAAGAAGACGAAGACATGATGGAAGAAGAAGATGACATGATGGAAGAAGATGACATGATGGAAGAAGAAGATTTGGACGAATCTTATAACCATAAGAAGGCTGTTAGAGAGGCAAAATCGACAGTAAAACCTAAAGGTGTTGGAATTGGGTCTGGACCAAAATTCACTTACAAAGATAAAGCTGCAGGTGGATTCAAAGAGGACAAAAAAGAAGGTCCTAAAACTATGGGTACAGGTAAACCAAAGTTCGAATACAAGAAAGGTGAAAATATGGAACAAAAATCCAAAGTTGTTAAGGCTGAAACAAAAGAAGGTCAAGGATACAAAGACAAAGAGGATGAAAGATTGGCAATGAAGCATGGTAAAATTGCATCAAAGGATCTTAAAACCACTAAGGCTCGTAGAGATGACGCAGGTTTTGAAAAGAAAGAAACTAAAGAAGCAGCTAGAACTTATGGAATGGGTTCAAAAGAAGGACGAGGACTTAGAAAAGGAATTACTAATAACAGAAATTATGTTTACGGTAATAACGGAGTAAAAGTTGAATCCACAGAAGCGGAAGTTGCAATGTTGAGAGAAAAGAATGAAGAATACAGAAAAGCATTAAATATTTTCAGAGAAAAACTTAATGAAGTTGCAATCTTCAACTCAAACTTAGCATACGCGACAAGATTATTCACTGAACATTCGACTACTAAGAAAGAGAAAATCAATATCTTGAGAAGATTCGATAATGTAGATACTTTGAAAGAATCGAAAAATCTTTATAAGTCAATTAAAGAAGAATTATCTAAAACTGAAAGTACACCAATTAACGAATCAGTAGAAACTAAATTAAATAAGAGTGTATCTACAGGTTCATCAACTACCTTGATTGAATCAAAAACTTACGAAAATCCTCAGTTCTTGAGAATGAAAGATTTGATGAGTAAAATCGGGTAATTAAAATTAAATAAACAAATAAAAACAAACAAAACAAAATACTAAAAATGGGAGCATTATTAGAATCAGGTCTTGTAGGTAACATCGGTCTTAAGCACCTTAAAGTTATCAAAGAAGACACAATCAACAAATGGGACAAATTAGGATTCTTAGAGGGTCTTAAAGGTCACATGAGAGAAAACGTAGCTCAACTTTATGAAAACCAAGCTTCTCACTTAATCAACGAAGCATCATCTACATCTGATACAGGTGCATTTGAAACAGTTGTTTTCCCTATCGTTAGAAGAGTATTCTCTAAATTATTAGCAAACGATATCGTTTCAGTACAAGCAATGAACTTACCTATTGGTAAATTATTCTACTTCGTACCTAACATCCAGTCTTATGAGAATGCACAGAATCAGCACTGGGCTCCTTACGGATCTCCAAACGCTGCGGCTGACCAAACTCCTAACTCAGGATATGATTACAATAACACTAAGGACCTTTACGATAGATTCTATGAAGGAAACGAACCAGCTTTGGATCCTCCTGGATTGTTCGATTATTCTAAAGGACAGTTTTCTGCGATTACAGCTGACGTTACAACTGTAGCATGGGCTGGAAGTAACTTGGTTCCTTCTGCTTACACTTTGGATAACTATAGAAAAGTCCTTATTGTTATGTCAGGATTCGCATCTGACGGTGCTGGTAAATTAATCGGCCCTGATGGTCAACCTATGGATAACGAAGCTTTCTTGTCTGATTTGACTGTTTATGGTTCTGCAGGAAACGCTTACACTTCAGCTAACACTTCAAACCCTTACTTATTCAGAGTTGTTACTCAGAGATATGGTAAAGGTATTGTAGAATATGGTAACAACAACGCTACGTTGATATTCCCTAACAGTAAAACTGATGGTGGTCAGTATGACAACCTTTGTGATGCTGAAGGTAAAATCTACTTAGAAGTTGATTTACAAGTACCAGTATGTATCACTTGCGGTGGTTCATTGGATGGTTACACTGGTTCAACATTCGCGTCAACAATTGCAACTACTTCTCAAGCATTCTCAGCTACTTATAGAATCTATAAGAACTTGGAATTCGAAGACAGAATTGGTGAAGTTTCTTTCGACCTTATGTCAGTAACAGTTTCTGTAACTGAAAGAAAACTAAGAGCTCAGTGGTCTCCAGAAATGGCTCAGGACGTTGCGGCATTCCACAACATCGACGCTGAAGCTGAATTAACTGCATTGTTATCTGAGCAAGTTGCGGCTGAAATCGATAGAGAAATCTTGAGAGACCTTAGAAAAGGTGCGGCTTGGAACTTAAGATGGGATTACAATGGATGGAAGAGATTAGGTTCTTCTGCAGTACCTTATACTCAGAAAGACTGGAACCAAACTCTTATCACTGCAATCAACCAAATTTCAGCACAAATCCACAAGTCAACATTGAGAGGTGGAGCTAACTGGATCGTTGTTTCTTCTGAAATCAGTGCTATCTTTGATGACTTGGAATACTTCCACGTATCAAATGCAGCTCCTGAGCAGGATCAATACAACATGGGTATTGAAAGAGTTGGTACATTAGCAGGTCGTTACCAAGTGTATAGAGACCCTTACTTCCCACCAAACCAAGTATTGATGGGTCACAAAGGAACTTCTCTTCTTGACACAGGTTACATCTACGCACCGTATGTACCTCTACAATTAACTCCTACAATGTACAATCCATTCAACTTTACACCAATCAAAGGTATCATGACTAGATACGCTAAGAAAATGGTTAATAACAGATTCTACGGTAGAATCACAGTTGATGGAGTTAGAACATTCGACTTGAGAGAATTGAGATAATCGAAATTTCGATATGGTAAAAAGGGACAAGAAATTGTCCCTTTTTTTTTATCCTGATATTTATAATAAATTGTGTACTATGATTAAGCAAACTTGGGAAATATCAAACGACGAAAGAAATAGAATTTTATCTCTTCATGAATCTGCAACAAAGAATCTTTACTTGATGTCAGAACAAACTAATGTAGAAGTTTGGAACTTAGGTTTTGTAAATTATATTCTAAAACAAGGTGATAAATATTTTGCAAGAGTTACTCCAGAGGACTTAATCCAAATTCCTACTGACTTAGAAATTAGCGGAGTAATTCAAAAAAAGAACAATCCAAGCCCAAGCGGTAAATTCAAAATTGTACCTACAGAACTTACTCAAAATGGTATTGACGTAGGACGAAGAATGGCAAGATATAATCCGATTGGCCCTATCGAACAGGTTACAACTCCAATTCCATTTTGTTACTTTGATACCGAAGAAAATGTTCCTGTCTATGCTGCAATAACTTTTTATGGATCTTTTTATGGTGGTAGTATGATATTTCCAGATCAAGTAGAAATAAAAGAAAGAGAGGGAAATGTTGTCACATTTATGAAAAATTATACAGATAATTTTATTATTCAATTAAGAGATATTGAAAAAGGTACTCCTGGAAGAGAACCAGAAACGGAAATTATTGAACCAGAAAACATTACTAAAACCTTTGACATTGAAAGTCCGTTTGAGTTTGACAAAACAGATTTGACACCTGATGCTGAAACAAGTTTCAAAGAATTCATTGAAAACATTAAAAAGTTCTATAATAATGTAAGTGGAGATGTTACAGTGACAACCTCGGCATCAATTGATAGTGATCCGGCTACAAAAGAACAATATAACATGGAATTGTCCAAACGTAGAGCACAAGCAATTATTGACAGATTGAAAAGAGAAACTGGTAATACGACATTGAAGTTTATACCAAATCCGATAGGACAAACTGATAAGTTTGCGCCTGATTTGAAGTGGCCTGAAGTTAAAGACAGCAGTAAGACCGCTCCAAACAGAAGACTGATAATCAAATTACCTGAAATTTCAATGAGGAAATAAGAAAAATTCTAAACATTCATATTTTTCATTTTCATTTGTGAAATAGAAGAGGGCGATTTTTTTGTATTTTGTTTCAGATGTATCCACCTTTTCGTAAATCTCTGTTTTTTCGGGTGAATCTTTGCGTTTCTCTTTTGACACGTATAAATACTTCCTTGGTTTTAGCCCAACTGTAAAGTCATAAAATGAATCGGGGGCTTCAATTTCATAAGATTGAATATCTCCAAGATATTTTGAAATAACTTCGTCATACATTTTTTTTGCTGACGGAGTTAATTTTGATTCGAACAATTCAACGTCATTTCCTAAACTAATAACATTCAAAGGAATTCCTCTAACTTGTGAATATGAGTTGATAAAAAATAAAAATTGTAGACAAAATAAAATTAAGAATTTTTTCATGGTTTTTCAGTTGTGAAATGATTGTTTAATATTCTAAGTGACTTTGAAACTAACTCCGATTCTTGAAGTGTAAAGATATTAGAATTGTGAGAATATTCCAAAGCTTTTATTATCATAAAATATGCTTGTTCCAAGTTCATGTCATCACATAGAGTGTTTACATCATTCGGAGTGTAATATGCAATACTGTTAAATAGTAATCCTATTGGTTGTTTTTGTTCCATAATTTTGATTTTACGATATATTTATAATAGTGAAAAGTACTATAAGAAAGATACTTAAGGAAGTGAGTGGAGCAGGTTTTGCTGGGGCCTATTCAGGACCACTTGTTCTTGGACCACAAATATGGGGTCATGAACAACTCGGGCCATTTACTGAGCCTGTCTACAAATATACAAATGCTCAACTTGCCTATCAAGAGGCTGACGGAGATTTTACAGAATCTCCTGAAGAAAGAGAAAAAATAGAACAAAGGACCAAGAAACTTAGTAAAATCAACATGGAAAAGAAAAAAAAATACACAGGGCAAAATGACGAAGAAGGTTCTGCAATTAATCCAACCATGAGTGGTGAACCTTTGAAAGAATCTCTATTGAAGGAAGATTTAGCAGTTTGGTTTGGTACTAAGAAAAAACCCAAAGGTTCGAAACAACCTAAGGGTCCATGGGTAAATATTTGTAGAAAAAAAGAAGGTGGAGGACATCCACCATGTGGTAGACCTGAAGCTGATAGTAAGGGATACCCAAAATGTAGGGCAGCAGGAGTTGCATCCAAAATGACTGATGCTCAAAAGAAATCCGCTTGTCAACAAAAAAGAAGGGCAGAAAAATCGGACCCGAAAGTTGGTAAAGGTAATAAACCAACTATGACATCTTATAAACCAAAAAAATCCCAGAATGAATCATTAAGGGATTTAATTACTAAAATTTTGAAAGAAAATATTAGATAAGTTTCTCCAAAATTTTTTTGAGAGAGTGTTGTATCTGACTATGCATTTCTTTTTCAAATTTCATTCTAGACTCTTCGACTTTATTATCAAACATTCTGTTTAATTTCTTAGACATCGGCTCAGAAACCATAATGTCGTAGTTGTACACGTGGTTTGTTATATTAATCTTGTTTTCATGAATAACCACAAACATCTGTAGAAACTCATTTCTGATGTATCTTTTTTGTGAAAGAGGCGCTATTAAAAACTTAGAACTTTCATGATTAATTAACTTACGGCAAATTGATGACGCAGTTTTTTCATTTTCATCAAGTTCTACTTGTGGTACAAGTTTTCTGTTGAATCTAATAAAAAGTCTAGTCCAAATTTTTTTGAAGAATTTTTTCATGATGATGAGTGGGATTTGATAACCTTACAAAGGTAATAAAATTCTTCGATAAAAAAAAAGAGAACCTAAAGTTCTCTTTTATATTTTTAACAATACGCTCCCGAGCAATGTTTCTTTCCATCTAACCCCGGCATCTTACCTTTACATACTTGGACTGCGTATCCGTTAGCGTACGCTGAAGGATAAACCTTAAACTTTGATTTTGCTGCGGCCTTACCTCTAGCACAAAGTTTTGTTCCAGTTTTCTTTCTACCTTCAGTCATTTCTTCATAATCAACATATTGTTCCATTTTTCTCTTCTCATTCATTATGAAATCAAAAACTTGGTCCATATTTGTCTTTGCCTCTGAAACGTGGTCGTCGGCCCAATCATGTCCATCTTGTAGGATTTGGTCAATCATTTCTTCATCCATTTCCAATAACATTTGACACTGTCTGGCAATTTGTTTTAGATTACTGAAGAACATATAATTTTCTGTTTCTTGTTGTTCACTCAAAACTCGTTTAACTAAATGTGATAAATCCTTTTCTGTTAATTTGACTATTTTACTCATGATTGTTTTGTATTTACGATTGAAAATGTTAATTGTCTCTTATAAGTATCCTTTTCTCCCGAAGTGTTCACTTGAATATCAACGAAATATTGATTCGGAATTTTGTCTCTCATATCGAATATAAAGTAATATTCATTTGGTGTTCGGTTTAATGGAGTCCAATCTTGAACTTGTACTTCGGTGGTACCTTCCATAACATATACTCGATAAAATCCTTGTACGTCGAGTAATAATTGTTGACCTGTATACGCCTTTTTTATCGTTACTCCTACCTTACGAATGTCGGTACTAAGAATTTTCTCATTTTGAAGAATACCATAAAAATCAAATCCATATATTTGAGGTTCTTTTGATACCGAACCAATTTGAATACCTGAAGTGTATGGCTGTAATGTGAATTGATTTGTAACATTAGGGACTGATTGTCCATTTATTGTCAATCCTGACCATACATCATAAAATAAACATGGTGTTGGATAATTAGAAAATCCATTAGGTACCGTTACCTCATAAACTCCTTTAGTTTTAAGACACGTAGTCAAAGAAGCCATACCACTTACTGCGGTACCATTTCTATCTTCAATCCTAACGAAGGGGTCAGAATCCAAATTCACAAAATCACCATTTTGATAGACATACAGGAATAGTTTGTTTTCTTGATTTTTTAGAAATAAGTTTCTATCGTCCTCAATAAAGTCATCGTAATTAGTTAGAAGATATGGTTGATAGAATGTTTGTGTGTGTCTTGAAAAGAATGCCACACTATAACTTTCAGTTAGTCCTGTGATGTTTTCTATTTGAGGAAGATATGATATTCCCCAACCTGTAACTCCAGTGATTGACCCATTAAGTATTCCATTAATTTCATTGGTCATATCCATACTTAAGTCCTCGTTTCCAAGTTCAAAATGTTGTCTTGCAACTATGGTTAAACCTGAGTAGTTAACAGACCCTTCATTTTTATTGTTGTATATACCATTTTGAGACCATCCAGAGAGAGTTGTCGTTTGATACCAGTTAGATGGTCGTGTAGAATATGCACGACTGTCAACGTACGTTAAAGGGGAAATTCCACCATTTGCGCTATTTTGAGCAATATTGAAATCATTATAGTCATATCCAACACCTTCGTCCCAAAATTGTGGGTTTCCTGTATTACCCGAAAATTTCGGTATTCTCCATAGAATTAAATCAAATGAAGTTGCCCTTCTTCTTTCATTAGACATGAAAGAATTTAATAATTCATTATCAAATGAAGAGGTGTTGGTCATTTTCAGTGTATGTGTCATTGCGGAAGTACATCCTGTTGAAATGACACCTGAAGTAATATTTTCTTCTAATAAAGATAAATCCAAATCGAAGATAAATCTTGTGTAACCAAAATTGGGAACTATTAAGTCCGAAGCACCAAAATTCAACTCAATCACAGGGTTTCTTCCTGTGTTCACATATGAGTTGGAAATTATGGTATTGTTTTTATTTATATAAGACCTTAAAATCGACATTTATCTTTTTACAATAAATATCAATTGATTCTAATATTTTTACTTAGAATTTTGTTTACAGCGTTTTGAAGTTCTGTGAGTATTGTAGGAACGTTTGTTCCGTCTTGAGTGACCGGTATTGGTGGTAGCCCCGGATAAGCATGAGTGTGAGTTACTAAGAATCTCACAATTAAGTTGATTAATTCTAACAATTCCTCCCCTCTCACCATACTCGATGTTTTAGGAAGAAGTTCATTAGTAAATTTCTCAGGAGTTATTCCATATAAAGTGTCGTCAAAATTTATTTTACCTTTACCTGGAATTTGAGAGTTATGTGATACTAAAAATAAAACATCACTTCCTAATGCACCATAGGATGACTCTTGATTTATGTATTTTTGTTGAGGTACGACTTTTTTTACCGAAGTTCTTGGAACTCCCACTTTTCCTTTACTATAAATCAAGCCAAAACCACCCTTCAAAGAAGGATTTAATTTTATACCCTTATAAATGTCACTTATGTTACTAACTTCCACTGGTGTTGCAGATGAACCCAAAGATGTTGATGGATTCATTTTAGAATACATCAATGGGTTAGGTCGATAATAAATAGGGAATTTATTATCTGCGTTGTTATCGTTGAATAACCTTACACCACTCCTTGTAACATCTCTGTCATTACAAGTTTTTATAAAGTTATTAATAAATTTTATTGTTTCTGATTTGGACAACAATGAGAAATTTTCACTTGCAACCAATCTTTTTAAGTTTTCGGGAATCTCACTGTCAACCGTGATATTTTTTGAATTTACCGCTGGATCGGGTTTCAACTGATACAAATAAACAGTACCCGTGAATTTGTCTTGCGCATTTTCAGGATTTGTGATTACCCATTCAATTAAATATTTTGTTAATAATATGTTCTCCTCTAATTCATAATAAACTTTAGGTTCCAAATTTTGTAGAATACTCTGAAACTTGGACAATTGTAAAAATCCCCTTTGTTGATTTGCCACAGGTATAACGTTTGGTTGTAACTGTTCCCCTTTGAATTTACCCGCACGGATTAAAACTTCGTCCTGTTTTACAATAACATCTGCACTTCCTCTTCCTAACAAAGCATTATCTCCCGGTTGGGGAAAAACTCCTTTGTGAATAGATTGGTCAGTAAGTGTGCCATCTTGATTTTTTAACGGTTTGGGATTTTTAATTTGCATACCCGTACCTGTGAATTTATTTCCTCCGAAATAAAATTCTTTGAATGTTGCAGTTGGGCTTGAAAATGTATTTTGTACATAATATTGATTTTGGTATTGGAAATCTTTGTTCATGTAGATAACCTGAACCAATTCATCTACCTTTGGAATAGAATACACAAAATATGGTAATAAAGTATTGAATACAAAAGGGTCTCGACTAGTCCATATATCTTTTTCTTCGTTCCAAGGAGGGTCACTAATACTTTTTAATATATCATCATAATTGTCTATAAGACGAACACCTCTAATACGACCTAACATCATTGGGTCTTCAGTATTCAACACCCTACACTGAAAAAATATTGAGTTATTTTCCATTTCTATCTTGATAAACTTTTAATACTCGATTATACAGTTCTTCAACACTATCCAAATAGAGAGTACTTTTAATTATTGATTCTTTTGTAGAATCAAAATCTGAAGATAACAAATCCAGATACTCAACCAACTTTGTGTTTGGTAAATCTTTAAGACTAGATTGACTATCTAATATTTCCTTAAATTTTTCGTCTTTCATTATTAGAATTTTTTGCCTACCATCAAGAGTCCTCCAGATCTCGGTTTTAACGTTGTTAAAATTTTTCCGTTTTCCGCTTCTTCTTTATCATTCGCTTTATTAACTATTAAATTGTATAGTCCCATTAAGTTTGGAGAACCATCTGGTAATGTACCAGTTGGAATTCCTACTTTTTGTAACCCCTCAATCGCATTTATTGTCGCCCTTTCAGGTGAAGTCCCTGGTAATAAATCCGCCAATGCCAATAACGGTAAAGGAATAGAAACAGGAAATGTTTGACCAATTAAATTTAATAGGAGTAATATGTTGTCCAATAAACTTTTACATTTTCGATAATCATTAACCAACTGAGATACTACCAACGCAATTTGTGCCAGCCTAAGGATTATTGCGTATTTCTTTAATTTTGAAGATCGGTTAACATCCAAAATTATACTCGAAATTAAATTCACAATATCTTTCTTCAATATTTCATATAGAACTTGAAGAAACTCAGCATTTATCTGAGAAATTACTTGGATTGCAAACTCCTTATATTTTTTCAAAAAATCCTCACCGCTATTAACAACATTACTTGCTTGAGTATTAAGATCCGCCGCTTGGTTTCCAAATTCTGTTATTGGTTCTGTAGTTGAGTTAATTTCTGTAACTGCTTGATTATAGGTGTATGTTGCACCAGATTGGACCACCGACAAAAGTGTGTAGAGTGGTAATAAATTTTTAGGTGTTAATACCGCAGCTGCAACGGCTAAAGGTATTTTTTTTATTACACTTTTATCTATTGAAACTTTGACATTGAGATTTGCAGGAGATGTTAAAGACCAATCAGGATTATCTGAAATTGAATCAATAATTCGTCCTAAAGTTTCAACTTGGGACTCTATAGTTTCTTCGGTTTCCGAATCTCTAAAATTAATCAATTCGTCAACCAAAACTTCAGAATTTACAGGAAGTTTAATATTGTCACAATCCTGGAATTCCATAATTCCATTTTGAACATTTGAAATTTCTACTTCAATGTTTCTTAAATCAATTTCATTAAGTTCAAAAAATGAATTATCAACTCCGTCTAATTCCGCCACTTTCGCAACCCCACTTACATCTATTTCTCTTCTGTCGTCAAAGCATAAACCAAGTATTCTCTGAACAATCAGTCCAAATCGAGATTGATTATTCAATTCACCAAATCCAACTTGGGAGTTTATGTTAATTGCTCCTGAAATAATGTTTACGAGTTGAGCTCCAATATCAACTGAATCAACCAATTTTATAGTACTATAATAATCAGAAATAAACTCTCCTACGTTATTAGTTATATTACCAGTTCCATCCTCTCTATCGATTAAAAATACTCTGTAGTAATCACCAGTCACACCAAAACTATTAGTGTTTGTGTATTGTAAATCAAAAAGGTTCTGTCCTGATTTCCCAAAATAATTTTTCCCATTTATCTGAGAGAACGACCTTCCTGAATTATCCGAAGTCATCAAATTGAATAATTGTTTATTCATTGGGAATGGGTCGGGTCCCCCATAAGGTCGGAATATTGGATCGGCTGATGGTTCAGGTTTTTCGTAATAAACTTTACCAAAATTAGTTTCTGGTGATTGTTTTAGATTCGAAAAAAAATCTAATGAATTGACCGGTATGTATATACCTTCTTGTTGTGGTCTTAATGGAATTGGCTGTAAAGACAAACTTTCTGCAGATACACCATTATACGTTTGTTCAACAGAACACCCAAGGGCGTTAATAGTTTCTCTTTTCAAAATACCCACCATTTTGGGCTCGATTTGTACCGCAGCTTCTAATATTTTTGTCCTAAGATATTTTAGAGTTGCACTTCCATTTCCTTGAGTTTGCCCTAAAAACCCCAATAGTTGGTCCATTGAGTTTGGAACATTCCTTTGAAATCTCTTTTGAAATTCACTTATTTTATCAAGTTGGCTGGAAATTTGAGAAGTTGCTTCAGAGGCAGAGTTACCTAACTTACCTAATAAACTCTTTTCTGACTGAGAAACTTCTCTGTAAGTTTTGTAGGCATCAATTTTGCTTTGAATCGATTGCTGTGTTGAATTAATGTCTAAAGGCATATTCTATCTCATTTTATATGATTCCTCATCTTTGGAAACATCTTTTTCAATGAGATTCTGTATTAAATCATCGTCCAAATCTGCAAGAGAGAATGATTCCTCTTTATTGTTATTTGATTTCTCCCAAATGCTTGATTGTAGTTTTGATAAACTGATTTTTTTCTCCACACAATCGTTGACAATTTTTTGTTGTTTTTCGATTACAGGACCAATAGTTGTCATGTCAGATGGGTCTTTTAGTAACGCCAACATTTTATTTTGAATTCTAATTGCAGTCTGTCTTTGCTCTACAAGTTCATTATAGATTTCTTGCATGAGTGATAATATAGAATCTTTAGTAAAATTAATTTCTTTTCTCTGAGGTCTCGGCATATCTATAAATACTTTTTTATCAGTTTTTGATTCTTGACTGTATTACGATGTACAATTTCTTGAATCGTTTAATTGAACTACGTATTTCTTTGGTGCTCAGATTTGTCATTTCTCTGAGAGATAGTAAAATTACATTCTTATTAAACTTGTTGTTATCCGCCCCTGAAAATATACTTTCATAGTTGTCAAACAAATCTATTAATGCATACCCTAATTTTTTTTCGTTGTCGTTTAACTGTTCGGATTCAATGTAAGTTTTTAATTCTGTTAAATATTCATTGATTACATAATCGGTCTCGATGA
>JACCDV010141501.1_pt1 | contig 23467 bp, 22 predicted proteins | sample 7446131 | NCBI WGS metagenome assembly JACCDV01 (sample SAMN15323448, study PRJNA562643) | freshwater metagenome | isolation source: river surface water | place: USA:Blue River Watershed | collected 2017-08-17
CCCCACTACACATCGGAATACAACCCTGTTCTTTTTCTAAAATCTCAAATTGGGTGTTGCGCTCTTCTAAAAACTTTTCTATGACGTGGGTCGCCTCTTTTTCTGAAATGAGAACTTCACCAAAGCGCGTGGGTTCTATCAACGCTTGCTGCGCGTTAAAAGGCAAGACATACAAAAATTGGGTGTGCCCATTTTGAGGGATAGAAAAATCCATCATCGTAAAAACCTCTGGGTCAAAAATTGGCGCTTTGGTCTGGACCAACCAACCGTAAAAACTTTGACTAATTTGCACCTCATTTCGAGCGTCCAACTCAAATTGAGGAGGTCTGGAGTCAAATACAAAATGTGCTAAGCCACTTGGAGAACCTTCAAGTACTTCTTTTCTAAGAGTAATTTGATGCTGCGCTAACAAAGCAGAAGTATGGGCATACAGCGCTTCGGCCCTGAGGTAATAATAGCGTTTACCTGCCAAGAATTGTGGGGCTTCTTCATTGCATTTGACCTTAGACCAGCTGTAGCTCACAAGTTGATCTAAACCCGCGTCTTGCAAAATGTTTGGCTCTAACCAAAAACAAAAGGTGCGGTCATTGCCTTTTTTCTGTTCAGGTTCATACACAAGAATTCGCTTTTGCGAGAGAAGACCAGCGCGTTCGAGCTCCAACAAAATTAAGGAGTTGGCGCAGCCCATGCCAATGAAGGCATAATCATAAAGCGGTTCTTGAAGAGACAATTAGTAGGTTTAGGTTCCTACTATAACCAATTGATTGTCAAAATGTTTAATTATCTACTATTCAGCATCAATACTAATTAGTACACTGCACATACCTTGCATTCCGAAAGCGTTTTTTGTTTAGAATGCGTGTCGTGCCTTTGATGACTAACTTGATATATATAATACCTGTTGGAATGGTCCCAAAAAAACCCATTCCTGAACTAAATTCCCAACTGAGTGATGATGAAACGATACCGACATTTATCGCACCAAGAACGATACCCACAAAGCGCATACACCGCCCGCCAAAAGCATAACCTGATCTGGTCATTAACTCAAGGTTTTTACCAACTTCAAACCCTATGACAGCCTGAACAGCTGCAGTATCTACCTTGTAAATGTTGTCAGATACCCCATTGCCAAAATACAGTTGGCCATCAGAAAGAAAATACAGTTTTTCTGGGTGTAGTACACAACCGTTCTTAAGAACGATTTGTGGCTGAAGCGCTGAATAATTTGAAGTTATAGGCTGTTCTTTCTGTTTATTGTCAGGTTGGGTATTTTGCTGCTTGGAGGGTGAAGGAGGAACCTGAACAACCTCTGTTTTTATTTCTTGTAAAACTTCTTTTTGGGGTGCTTTCTTTGAAAAGCGCAGTTCGGGTGCATTCAAATAATAATAGTAAAACCGGTCAAGCTTTTCATTTTTGGAGGTCCTGCTTGCTGTTTGACCGCCAGGGCCATAAAAGCGATCGGCAAAAACATATCTTGTGCCAAGATAGAAACCTGGAATTTGAAGATCTGTCAAAGCAACCTTTACAACTTGCTGACTAATTGCCTCGCGAAAAAACAAGGTGTCATCGGAATTGAAATAAAACTTCATCACTTGGATCAAGGAATCCGTTTGTTTGGTCTTGAGGTATTGCCACTCTGATTCAGGTGGGTAATGAATCGGATCAAGCTGTTGAGTAAAGCACAGGTTGGCACTCAATAAGGCAATAAAAAGAAAAATATGTGATTTCATGTTGGTCATTTAGACCAAAAATACAGCGGCAAACGCAACTAGCCGAACTTAATTTTACAACTCCAAATATGTAATTTGCGAAAATCGCAACTAGATGGCATAGCCTATCCCTTCTTGACAATCTTTTGAATTTCTATCTCTGTTTGCTGAAGCTTGGTTTGACAATACTCTACGAGTTCATTGGCACGCGCTACCGTACCTGCTAATTCATCAATTTTGACCTCTTTGTTTTCGAGTTTCTTGACAATTGTTTGCAATTGAGATAGCGCTTCCTCGTAACTTAATTTTTCTTCCATGCTATTTTTGAATTTTTGTAATGGTACTGTAAATAGTGAATTGATCGGTAAGTGTTTGTAGTTCTTTGCCGATGTACGCACCTGAATAATGAGCTAAATCAATATGATCAATACTACTCATGGTGTAACCTACTTTTAACAGTTTGAGCGGATTGAGCAATTCTATTTTATCTCGCATACCGGTCATTTCCAAACGACTAATGTCGATCAGGTTTTGCGCATTCACCAAAATTCGATCCAGGGTTCCGGGCAGTTCGATTTCGCGCAGTACCCTGAGGTGGTTTACTGAAGCCGTGCCTCCCCGATTCAAAGCGAGTTCAAGTAGGGCGCGCTCTTCAGCAAGTGTGTCGGCTGTATATAACTGAATGAGGTGTAATTTGGTCTGAAGATCGGTGCGGTATTCTGTTATGATGTTCTGAAAATAATGCGACAAGAATTTATTGGTGTTGGTAAACTGCTCGGTTGCTCTGGCCATTTGGCTGAGTGCCTGCGTTAAGATGCGGTCAAGACCCGTTTGAAGATCAGCTCTAAAAGTTCCAACTCGAACATATAAAAACTTCGCAACCGCTGTAGGCGTAATTTGACGCGAATTGGCAACGAGATCTGCAACTACCTCATCTGTTTCATGACCAATACCGGTAATTAATGGTAAGCGCAGGCCAGCAATCAGGCTACAAATTTGATAATCATTGAAAACATTGAGGTCCATTTTACTGCCGCCTCCGCGTATAAGTACAATTGCATCGGCATCGTAAGTATCGGCTTCTTTGAGTGCCGCACAAATTTCTGACACTGCTTTATCGCCTTGCACAGTTGTAGCTATCTGTTGAATAGTGAAATTGCGAAAGATATTATTAGTAGTCATTTCCGTTAGAAAATCGCGGTAACCAGAGGTATCAGGTGAGCCAATCAAAACAACGCGCTTGACAATCAGCGGAAGCTTGAGTCGCCTTTGTAAATCATACAACCCTTCTTGCTTGAGCCGCTCAATTGTTTGTTTCTTTTTGAGCTCGATTTCACCGTAAGTAAAAGCAGGGTCGAGGTCGTGGATGGTTAAGGAAAGGCCGTAGATTTCATGAAAAGTGACCGACACCCTAAACAACAAGCGATTGCCAGGTTGTAGCAATTGCTTGAATTCTTCGCCTAAATTGGTTTGCAAAGCAAAAACTTGCGTGCGCCAAACTACAGCCTTCATTTGGGCCGTATTGAAACCCTCCACGGAGTCGGCTAACTCCAAATAATAATGCCCACCCTTTATATTGAGTTTAACAAGTTCTGCTGTTACCCAATACGCATTTTCGCTGTACGTCCGGTTGATGACGCTTTTAACGCTGTCTACAAGTTGCGTAAGGGTGTAGGTTTTTTTGTTCATTGAAATTGCCGCAATTATTTAGCGAGCACAGCCTGCTGATGGATTTTCTTTTGATCGTAAATAGTATTTGAAATCACATAAGTGAGCACACCTGGCGAAGCAAATGTGATGATATACAACACAACATAATCGGTATCTACTAAAAATGCGGCACCAGCTCCTCCTAACATGAGACCAAGACCAACCCCCATTGCAACTTTTAAAGGCTTTAAATTCTTTGAAGAACTATTGAAATGATGGTACTTTCCATAAGGTAAATAGAAACTTGATGTGAGGTCGGCTGTAGCTACTTTATAATTGATGTGATCGCTTTTTGACTTGAAGAAGAGTGTATCATCAGAAACAAAATGCAATTTGGTGTAGCGATAAGCAGTGCCTGATTTCAAAGTAAGGGTTTTGTATTGGGCATTTGCACTAAATCCCAAAAATAAGAGGCTGAAAAGAAGGAAATGTTTCATGCTGTAAACTTAATGGAATAATCCTTAATTTAGAAGTATTGAAACCCGTCAAATGAAACACTTACTACCTTTTCTATTCCTTTTTTGTCTTCCTGCTTTAGCGCAAATCCCAAGTTACGTTCCAGTTTCGGGTTTGCAATGTTACTACCCTTTTAACGGTAACGGAAACGACGCAAGTGTCCTCAATAACCACCTTACCAACAACGGGGCTGTGCTTACCACAGATCGTTTTGGCACTACCGATGCTGCTTATAACTTTAATGGCAGCAGCCAATTTCTAATCCGCAACACGCCAAGTTTTACCTTTAACCCGACTTCCACCTTTACAGTTTCCTTGTGGCACAACCGCAATACAAGTTCTGTTGTTGGCATTCCAATCATGCACGCCACCAACACAGCAGGTAATTTCATCTGGATTTTTCAAACAGGCGCAACTAGTATGCAATTTGGCACCAACAAACAGCAAGCATCCTGGATTTGGGCGCAAAGCACCAGCACCACCAACGTTTGGACGCACATTGTACTAGTGTACAATGCTGGCGCCATGACCCTTTACAAAGACAATGTTGCAGTTGCTACCGGTACTTTTAACCATACAGGCGTAACAAGTGCAACCCTGCCACTCTATATTGGCCGCGGAATAGGCGGCAATTACTTCAATGGTAAGATCGACGACATCGGCATCTGGAACCGTTGTTTGTCTGCCTGCGAAATCAACGATCTTTTTACCGCTACCAATACACTTACCACAGTTAGTGCTGGCCCTGATTTATACGCCTGCAACGGTGGTGCGGTAACCCTTACCGGAACTGGCGCTCAAACCTATTCCTGGGCACCAAATGTAGCAAACGGCAGTACTTTTACACCGAGTATCAATCAAACTTACACACTCACAGGTTTTGATGCCAACGGTTGCTCAGCCTGGGATCAAACAAATATTTTACTAGAGAATTTCAGTATCGATGCGGGCCAAAACCTCACGCTGTGCCAAGGCGACAGCGCGGTGCTCACTGCTACCGGCTCACCGAATATTATCTGGAATAACAACGACGTCAGCAATGGCATTCCTTTTTACCCTTTAAACAGCGGCTACATTACCGCTTTTGCAACCAGCGCCAATGGTTGTTTGGCTAGTGACTCCGTTCTACTGACTATAAATCCTGCGCCCACCATCAATGCCGGGCAAGACTACTTTACTTGCCCCGGAGATAGCATCACTCTTTTAGCTAGCGGAGCCAACAACCTCATCTGGAATGGTTCCATTGCCAACGACACCACTTTTGTGCCGAACGCTATCGCCACGTATGTGGTGAGCGGTGAAAGCAGCTTGGGTTGTTTTGGCTCAGACACCCTTCAGGTGTTTTATGGTAATTTCCCTGACCTCAATGGTGGTCCGGATCTAAGTGTTTGCTTTGGACAAGAGGTGACGCTCACCGGAACCGGTGGTATTTTCATGTACTGGGACTTCGCCATCGACGGAATTCCATTTATTCCACAAACTAGCGGAAGTTATGTACTCTTCGGAGCAAGCAATGAAGGTTGCCAAAGCACCGACACCGTTTTTGTAAGTGTTAATGAGGCAACTAGCAATACAATTACTGCTTCGGCAATTGACAGTTACACGCTCAACGGACAAACCTACACCGCTTCTGGCACCTATTCTCAAGTCCTCACAAACGCAGCTGGCTGCGATAGCTTGCTTACACTCATTCTTACTTTAGATTTTACAGGTTTAGATGAAAATGTAGGTGCTGTGCTTTCGGTTTATCCAAATCCGGCTCAAGATTTAATATTTCTAAATGTTGATCCTGCTTCAGTTGGATCTAATATCCTGATTTGCGACGCCTTTGGAAGAATACTACTTGAAAGCACGATTCAAAAAGAAGAAACGCGCCTTGATCTTCGTGAATTTGCTACCGGAACTTATTTAATCAAGGTAGGTTCACAAACGAAACGAGTGGAGATTTTGAGGTAAATGATCACAATATAGAGATTTCAAACTTCCTTCCTAGACCTTTTTCGATTATTCTAATTAAGGTGTTTAGTTGAATATCGCACAGACCTCTTTCTAACCTAGAAATATAACTTTTCTTGGTTCCTATACGTAGCGCAAGCTCTTCTTGAGTTAAACTAGCTGCAATTCTTGCCTGCTTAATCAAGACCCCTATTCTAAATGCCTTGGACTCCTCTTCATAATGATTACGCTCTGGAGATCCAATTTTTCCATACTTTTCATCGAGTATTTGTTCAAATGGAACGGGCTGAAAATTAGTTGCTTTCATATTCTTTTTTTATCCTTTCAGCAATTTGTATTTCTTTTTTTGGTGTCTTTTGCGACTTCTTAATAAATGTATTTGTAACAATTATAAGCTTTTGGTTACTAAAAAAACACAAGAATCGTAGACTATATAAATGGGTAACTACTTTTATTTCAAAAATACCATTTGTTCCCTTTAAATATTTGAAATATTGAATAGGTACTACATCAATATTCCGTACTAAATCAAAAACAAAATCTATTTTTCTTTGGACTTTCAGTGGTTGAACTTGGTAAAACCGAATTGCATCCTCAGTAAAAAAAATAATCTCCCTAAACGACATACAAAGTTAACTAATTAGTTTACTAAAAACCAGCATTAGTTAAAATTGAATTGAATCTAGGGAATTGAATTCAGTAATTCCCGCAAACGACCCAAATTATCGCCTTGATGTAAGTGGATTACGCAAATTGGTATATCCAACGATATGTAACCTGACGGTGCCAACAGGCAATTGTGCCTTTACCAATACCGGTAATTTGTTGTCGTCGGCTGTGACCCAAAACACAACATCTTCTTCGTCTTTGAAATAACGACCAGTTTGCACGAGCGGTACAAACTTGTGACATTTGAACTTACCTTTGTCTGTATTGATGACTTGATCGCCTAAGTATTTGATTTTAAGCGTAAAGATTTCGTTATCCATAAAAACGGGAAAACTAAAAGTCTTGCCTTTACTGGCGTTCTTGAAGTTTAGGGTACGGGCATAATAGAAGGCAGATATCATGTCTTGGGTCCCCATCGGGATTTTAAACGTTTTGCCTTTATTTGTTTCTACACTTTCACTCTGATGATGAAATGTGTAGTCCTGACTGATTTTATAGCCACCTTCATCTACTCTTCTTTTAAAAAACCAAGGCATAATGCTGCGTTGATCTAAATAGGTTTCATAGGTGTCGTCGACCTTAAAAACATGATCAAAGGTATTGATGGAATAGCCTTTGCCTACAGCGTGATACAGTGGCCTGCCATGTCCTTTGCGATCAGTCCATTTCAAGTAGAGCGTGACTTCCCCTGCATCTATAATGCCGTAACTAAGGCGGTACCGGAGCTTTTCACCAACACTAAAGGCCTCGTTTTCTACAACTGGGAAAATTTCTTTAGAAGAGCTACACAAAAGGAGTAAGAGCACACCTAATGTAAAAAATCGGGGGTATAAGCGCCACATAGTACTTGTTTTGTAGCGCCAAGGCAAAGTCTATGCCAAAACTAAGCCTCTACCAATAAAATGTAATTGTTCTTTTTACCCTTTCCTAACAAGGCATAACGACCATTGATGAGGTGTTCCGGAAGTAAGATGAAGTCTTCACCTACCTTTTCTTTATTGACGGAAATGGCATTGGCTTTGAGTTCGCGACGCGCCTCGCCATTTGAACTCAAAAAACCTGTTTTAGCCGAGAGAGCCTCTACGATACTCAGGCCCGCTCCAAAATCGGCAAGTGAAACAGACGCCTGTGGTACACCTTCAAATACAGCAAAGAAATCTTTTTCTGATAGCGAACGAAGGTCTTCTGCGGTAGACTTGCCAAAAAGTATATTACTTGCCGCAATTGCTGTTTGCAAGGCCGCAACGCCATGCACACGCGTGGTAATGTCTTCGGCGATGGCTTTTTGCAAGACGCGCAAATGAGGTGCAAGTGCGTGTTCAGCCTCAAGGGCTTCTATTTCTTCTTTACCGCGAAGCGTAAAAATACGGATGTAATTGGCGGCATCTGTATCAGAAGCATTGAGCCAGAACTGATAAAAGGCATATGGGCTAGTTTTCTCGGGGTCGAGCCAAACTGAACCGCTTTCGGTTTTGCCGAATTTAGTGCCGTCGGCTTTTTTGATCAATGGTGTAGTTACGGCATAAGCCTCGCCTCCTGATTTGCGTCGGATAAGCTCTGTGCCCGTCACGATGTTGCCCCATTGGTCTGAACCTCCCAATTGAAGGATGCAGTTATGGTGCTTATTGAGGTGATAAAAGTCATAACCCTGTACCAACTGATAAGAGAACTCAGTAAAGGACATGCCAGTTTCTAGTCTTTTTTTGACGGAATCTTTGGCCATCATGTAATTGACAGAAATGTGCTTGCCGACATCGCGAATGAAGTCGAGGAAGGACATGTTTTGAAACCAGTCGTAGTTGTTGACCATTTCGGCAGCGGTTTCGCCACAATTAAAATCGAGGAAAGCCTCTAGCTGTTTGCGTACACACGCTACATTATGGTTGAGGGTGTCTGCATCGAGCAGATTGCGTTCTTGACTTTTGCCAGATGGATCGCCCACCATGCCAGTGGCACCACCAACAAGCGCAAAAGGTTTGTGGCCAGCGCGCTGAAAATGCACGAGTGTCATGATCTGAACCAAATGCCCGACATGTAAGGAATCGGCAGTTGGGTCAAAACCGATATACCCAGCGGATACTTTTTTGAGGAGTGCGTCTTCGGTTCCGGGCATGATGTCGTGGATCATGCCGCGCCATTGGAGTTCTGCGATAAAGTTGCTGGGCATTTTATTTTGTTAATTCTTTGAATACTTCTTCTAATGTTTTTTGCTCGAGGCGCAAGGATAATACAAGCCAGCCTTGCTGTTGGGCAAATTGTGCCACCTCTTTGCGCAGGTCGTTGCCAGAGTTGGAGCCTAGTAACCAACCTTTTTCAAATGCTTCTATTTGTTGTACTCCTGCAATTTTACTGAGTTGCGCTTTTGTGATTTGCGCATCGAACTCGACGTAAACGGTTTGATGTTCGAGTTCTTGTTGGAGTGTTTTGGCGGTGTCGTCGGCGACAATTTGACCTTTTGAGATGATGATGACGCGGTCGCAGATGGCTTCAACCTCTTGCATAATATGCGTTGAAAGGATAACCGTTTTTTCTTTTCCGATGCTGCGGATGAGCTCGCGAATCTCGACCAATTGGTTGGGATCAAGGCCGGTTGTGGGTTCGTCTAAGATAAGGACCTCAGGATCGTGGATAATAGCTTGCGCCAAACCAACGCGCTGGCGGTAGCCTTTGGAAAGGGCGCCGATTTTTTTGTGTTGTTCGACGTCGAGCCCCACCGCATGGATCATTTCCGAAACACGGGCCTTTAAGTTTTTAATTTTGTAAATGCGGCCTACAAATTCGAGGTATTCGCGCACATACATGTCGGTATAAAGCGGGTTGTTTTCTGGCAAATATCCGATGATTTGGCGGGTATCGAGTTTGTCGATATCTACCTTTTTACCACAGATAAAAACCTCACCTTCACTGGCAGGCATAAAACCCGTCATGATTTTCATGGTGGTAGATTTGCCCGCACCATTCGGACCTAAAAAAGCAACAATTTCACCTTTTTTAACCGAAAAACTGACGTCGCGAACAGCTGCTTGCTCGCCGTAATACTTATAGAGATTTTTGACTTCTATGGACATGGTATGCGAAGTTACTCAATTTTTCAAAGAAACGTTTATCCGACCACCCTGCGGGAGTAAAACGAGAAAAAGAAAGCAAAAATAGTAAGCCCCATTTGCGTTTCTAATCCATCTTCAATGAAAAGAGTAAGCGCTAAACTGATCCCGATTAATAGCCCTTGTAATTGTCGGTATTGCAATTGCTGCTTGATAAATAGCAACAGTAAGCCCAAAAATAAAATAAACCCAAACAAGCCCAAATTGAGCCAGGTGGTGAGGTAATAGTTGTGCGGGCGCAAACGGCGATCTGGGCGCAGTTGAGAGCCGCGTTCGTTATAGCGCTGCTGCATTTGGTCGCTGACATCTCCAACGCCTACACCAAGCAGCCAGTTGTCGGCTATGAGCGACGTTGCATTTTGCCAATATTCAAAGCGCTCCAATAAAGAGTGGTCATTGGGATTATTACTGTGGTGAAGTTGGAAACGCAAGCCAAAAAGTCGGGCTTGTAAACCACCTTGTGCCTCGCGTACATCGGCAAAACCGAGTTCAATCAGTCGAATATCTTCTGGGCTTAATTGCCTGATTCCATATCCTGACGCACAGCCATTTTTACTCTGGACGTATCTTTCTATGGTAGCAGAAAGGTCTTGGCCACGCAAGTCTTGGCCTTCAAAAGGAAGCTTGGAACGTTTTTGCCAAGCCAAGGCCATACTTGTTGGATTGGTTGGGCAAGTTTCACGGTTTTCTATTGGTTGGGCCAAATAATACACCAAGGACACAAGAAACAGTAATGAAATAAAACTTATACCAAAAACCCAGGCCACCTTTCGCTTTTGAAGCAAGAAATATATCGCATGGCCCAACATGACAATAACGACGGTGAGCACCCCAGACAAAGCCTGACTATCAAAAGTATAGTACAAAAACCATAAAGCTAAAAGGCCATACCATTTGTTGGAGGCAAAACGAAAGAGCGCTAATGACAAACCAAAGCCAATGAGGATGCCAAAACGGATATGAGAGCCAAAAAGCGACATATCACGGATGTCTATCAGGTGGAGTTGGTCAGCAAAAAAATGATACGAAATACTATTCACTAACGAACTCAAGAGCAGTGCACCAAGAAAAAAGCTCCAGAGGCCTTCTGTTTTCTTGGCAGTGGGCAAGGGCCGCGCAGCAATAATCAAAGGAATCAATAACAAACTGGTAAGGCGGCGCAATTGATTAAAGCCCTCTGGCCAATTTTGGCTCCAGAGCAAGCTCAACCAAAAAAGGACATAAAACAACAGCAAAAGGTGAACCAAGCGGTTTTCAGACAAACGGCGATAGTACGTTTTGAAGTCAGCTTCTAGAAGTAAATTGAGCAAGCCGAAAAGCAAGCCCATAGACATGAGGAATTTGCTACAAACCATCCCCACCACAAAAAAGAGTAAGGTGAGGTAATGAAGTCTTGAATGGGCTTTACTCCCGAACCAGCGTTGCAGCATTTGTTACTAACGCTTAAATCTTCAGAATAGTATTGTACTGAGTAGGCGCTTGTAAAATTTCTAAACCTTTTTGTACCACAGGATCGGCTTGTAATTGTTGTTTGGCACGGCCTTCTTGGAAATAATAACGCGAAATGATCTCGTCTTCGAGGAGTTCACTGATCTCTTTTTTGAATTTATCGAGGTCGCGGTCCTTGGATGGCGTTACCTTTTCAAGCATTTGATTGTACTGCGCGGCTACATCCTCAAAATAGCCTTCTTTTTCTGCGGTTTCTTTCATTTTGCGCAATGCTTCTTCAGAAGCAGTAGTATAATCGAAATCGGGCTGCGCCATGACGTAACTCTTGAAGGCAGCATATTCAGCATCGCTAAGTTGAAAGCTACCGGCTGCTGCAATTGTTGGATTTTGAGCTGCAAATTGCGTCGCATAATTGAAAATATGGTTCTTGACCAATAACATGGCCGACAACCTGCTGAGGTCTTCAAACGCTACTTCGATATCGGGATCAATGCCGCGGCCATCAATCACTGGTCGGCCATTTTTGGTGTAGAAAGTTTTGAGCAAGGAGTCAGCAACTTCTTTCGGCTTTTCTCCGTTTTCTTTGTCGTAATATTCCAGGCGCTGAACACAACGGCCAGATGGCGTGTAATATTTAGCAATTGTAATCTTGATTTTTGAGCCGTATTTGAGGTCGTAGGTGCGTTGAACCAACCCTTTTCCATAGCTTGTTTCACCAATGACTACAGCGCGGTCTAAATCTTGCAAACTGCCTGCTAAAATTTCGGATGCCGATGCCGAGCCGCCATCGATGAGGACCACAAGAGGCATATTGGGTGCAAACGGATCTTCGAGGGTTTTGTAGGTGCGGTTTTCTTCAGCAACGCGGCCTTTTGTAGTCACGACTACTTGGTTTTTGGCAACGAAGAAATTGACAATTTTTACCGCCTCGATAAGCAAACCGCCTCCATTTCCACGAAGATCTAGGACGAGCTCTTGCATGCCCTGAGCCTGCAACTTTTCAATTGCGCTTTTGACATCAGCAGCTGCAGTCTGGGTAAAGGAATTGAGTTTGACATAACCTACTTTATTTTGCAACATACCAAAATAAGGCACATCTGGAAGTTTGATTTCGTCTCGGGTGATCTTGAAGTTTTTCTTGCCTTCGCCAGTTCTTTCTACCACCAATTCAAAAGAGGTGCCTTTGGGGCCCTTTAGTGCATCTGAAACCTCTTCTGTGGTTTTCTTTTCCATGCTTTTTCCGTCGATGCTGATGATTTTGTCGCCTGCCTTCAAGCCAGCCGCTTGCGCCGGCTTGCCTTCGTAAGGTTCGGCTATAAAACTGAAATCGCCCATTTTACGAATGAGCGCGCCAATACCGCCATATTGACCAGTAGTCATGAGGCGGTAATCTTCGATATTAGATTCATGGTAATAAACCGTGTACGGATCTAATTCCTTTAGCATGGCGTCTATACCTGTTTTGGCTAGCTGACCATTTTTGGTTTCGTCGACAAAATAGAGGTCGAGGTGCTCATAGATTTGATCCATGATTTCCAAACTCTTGAGCGTTTCAAAAGAATTGGTTTGGGCATGGCCTATTTGCAGACTCAGTAAAAAGCAAAGAAATAAGAAAGGTAATTTGGTCAATTTCATGGGTTGATTTCTTTAATAAGTTGATCTAGTGCCTTACACAACTTTTGTTCCAAAAGTTGTAAGGTAGGACGTTCATCGGCAACAAAAGTTAACGAAAAAACTAGTTTTTTATTGTTTGCATGCAGCAGTGCTATCAATGTCGCTTTGTTCTTGCGCAAAACCTCGCGCATCAAGCGCTTGATATAGTTTCGGTCGTGGGCTCTTTTGAACCTGCGCTTAGGCGCTGAAAAAAGGACTTGAAAAGGCGCTTCGCTTTCTTCACTTTGCGCGCATTCGTCAATAATGTACATTAACCGAATGGGATAAGCCTTAATGAGTTTCCCTTGCGCAAAAAGCTGTTCGATCTTTTTAAGACTGCACAATTTGAATGCTTTTGGCAAACTTTCATCGATATGTTCTTGTGGCTTAGTCAAGGTGCTTATCTGGAACCTCTTCGTAATCCGTAAATTCATCTAGATCTTCGTCTTGATGCACATCTAGATCAGATTGAGGTGGCTTCGGTCTAAAAATACGCAGTAAACGAAAGAAGATGCTCATTACAAAAAAGAAACCCAATACTTGAAAGATAAAACCTAAAAGAAATGCTTTTTCCAAACTGCGGATATTGGATTCAAACCAATTCAAAATGCCTATTTCGGTCAAACTCGGATAAAAATACAAGCCTGTAAAGGTGAGCGCAGACAAGACGAGAAGTGCAATTTCTAAGTTCTTGGAATAAGGCTTTTGCTGAATTGGCATCTGAAAACCAGCCAAAAACTGAATTTGCTCTTGTTGTTTTTGAAACTTCCCCAATAAATAGAGCATTAAAATGAGGCCTCCTGGAACTAGTTTTTGCCAATTGAGCACATAGGTAGGCTCAGTTGGAGCAAATTCTAGGCAATAGGCAAAGGTAATGCTCACGAGTAAAACGTACTTGAGCGCTTTTAGAATGTAGTGTTCAGCCAAAAACTGAGGACGCATTCCGGTGAGCATTTTGTGTAGCAACTCCAAGAAAAACCAAATGAAGTTAAAGATGGCAAAACGCACACCTAGCTTGAAAATGAGTGTGAGTAAAATCATATGCCGAAGTTACGAAGTTTCGTTAAGCTACCTTGAAAGAAATTACCATCGACGTAGGACTCTATGCCGTGTACGACCATATTTTCTGAAAACTGATAGATGGTCCAAGGCAAATGAGCAACTTTATGGTGCGGGCCATAAGAAGCAACCCAAAGCGGGTAACCGTTAATGCTTCCCTTCAAATACCGTTCATAAAAAAAGCGACCCGTATAAACAATTGGTTTGCAGTGGTAATGATTTTCAACGATTCGCAGCCAATTCTGCACACCTTTGCGCAAATTAGCAGGCCCAAGCGGAGACATATGCTCGATGTCGAGTACCGGGGGTAAGTCACCCTTTGCAAGGCGGACATGCGCAATGAAATTGTTGGCTTGCTCGGTAGAGTTTTCGAACGGGCGGTAATAATGGTAGGCACCTCTTTGTAAGCCAACTCTTGCAAGCGCCTCCCAATTATACAAAAATTGTGCGTCTTGTCCGTTTCGACCCATCGTAGCTCGGGCAATTGCAAAACGCAAAGGATGCTTGGTCAGCAAAACCTCATCCCAATTGATATGCCCTTGATATTGCGACACATCAATGCCAAAACAATATGTTTGGTCGTCGGCAAGAGCAGTTTCTGAGAGGGTTTCAATGGTGGTGTTGCGCAAGACTGGCCGCAGTAAGTCAATGCGGTCGTAGAAGCGTATAAAGACAAAAACATATCCAATAAAACCAAGTGCCAACAGCCATGGTAAATATGGTTTTTTTCTGCGCCACTTTTTTTTGATCCAGACCAAGACAAGCGCCAAAATCAAAAATACCCCCAATACATATTGCGGATGATTGAGCAGCCATAAAACGATAATGCGTAAAAAGGACATGGGCAAAGATACTAATCCAAACACTTACAAGGTGGGTCAATCAGCACTTTGGTTTGGGGCAAGCGCGCTATAAATTGCTTGGCGAAAACGGTTCCGTACATCACGCCTTCAATATTGAGTACTTTGAGTGCTGGAAGTAAGAATATTTCCTCTCCAAATTGTTCGATGCCATTTGCATACAAATCTAAATATTCAAGTTCCTGGAGGTCTGCAATTTGTTCGGGAAGTAAGGTGATTTGATTTCTATCTAAGTGTAGCGTTTTCAAATGAGGGAGCTGGCAAATTACCAGTGGGAAATTTTCAAATTTATTTCGACCTAGATCCAGCTTTTCAATTGCTTGAAAACAATTAAATTGCTCTGAAATTTGGCTCAATTTATTCTTTGAAAGATCTAATTCCTTCAGGTTTGTGAATTGAAATATTTCCAATGGAAGGCTATCCCACTTTTGGCCCGAACAATCTAAACTCAGGACGTTTTTTGGATCGTGCTTGAGTGCTTCTTCCCATCTAATTCCTTGAGAAAAAAATGGGTTAAAAGCCAATAAACAATACAATAAAACGACAAAGCGACTAGACATAAGAACGAAGGTATAAAAAATAAATCCTTGCACACACTTGTAATTATTGTACTTTTAACAATATCTAAACCTATTAAAACCCCTAAATGAGACTACTTTTTATATTACTTTTTGCGTTTTCTACACAGCTGTTATTGGCGCAAGCAGGTCCCATAGATTTTGAACCAAATGGTTTTGGCGCTAATTGGGCCTGGACTACCTTCGAAAATGGCAATAATGCACCACTTGAAATCATTGCCAATCCGTATCCCGGCGGCATCAATAGTTCAAGTACGGTGAGTAAATTTGTGGCGTTAGTCAATGGAGCGCCATGGGCTGGTTTTGAATCAGTCCACGGTCAGGGTATTGGCATTTTCAATCTCACTGCTGCCAATTGCCAGATCAAAATGATGGTTTATAAATCGGTTATTAGCAATGTTGGGCTCAAATTTGCAACGCCATCGGGTGCCTCTTCAGGAGAAATTCTCGTTAGCAACACGGTTGTTAACCAATGGGAAGAACTCACTTTTAACTTTACAAACGTGCTCAGCGCACCTACTTCTATCGGGATAGATCAAATCATCATTTTCCCAGATTTTGGCCAACGTTCAGATAACAACATTTGTTACATTGACAACATCAAGTTTTCCAACCAAGACGGCTCACAAAGTGCAGCTCCTATGGGGCCAGCACCAACCCCAACCTATCCAGCTGCAGCGGTCATCTCCCTGTTTAGCAATCCTTATACAAATGTGAGCGTAGACACTTGGCAAGCACCATGGTCAAGTGCTCAGGTCACAGATTTACAGATACAAGGAAATGATACCAAGCGCTACAGTGCCATGAATTTTGCTGGCATTGAATTGCTTGGTGGCAATCAGCTAGACCTCAGTAGCATGACCCACCTGCGCTTGGATTACTGGACGGCAAATATGAATCCGTTTAAGGTCAAACTTGTCGATTTCGGCAACAACGGGCAATATGCAGGAGGCGACGACAGCGAAAGCGAATTGAGTTTTCAGCCTGTTGCTCAAGCTTGGAACACTTTGGAAATTCCATTATCTCAATTCACGGCACTCAATAGTCTGAGTCATTTTTCTCAGCTCATTTTATCTGGCGAACCTGCTGGCACAGGCGTTGTGTTTGTCGATAACGTTTTGTTTTTTGATGAAAGTCTAACTGGTATTGAAGCAACAGCAATAAGCCCTGTTCTTTTATTTCCGAATCCTTGTGACGATGCACTCCAAATAAAAGGAAAAGAAATGATCAACTCGATTGAAATCTTTAATGCCCTTGGGCAACAACTTTTGACTTTCAATTGCAACCAAAGCGAAGTTAGTGTTCCAACTTCAAAATTGAAAAGCGGAATTTATGTGGTAAAAATCAAGACCCAAAATGGTCTTGTGAAACAATATAAGATCCAGAAAAATTAAGGCCGCTGAAAGTAGGCTCTAACGGCTAGCTCATCTTTATTGAGTTGTGTTTTGAGGGCCTCGAGGTTTTCAAACTTTTGTTCCGAACGCATGCGCTCATGCAAGCAAAGGGCGAGGTACGCTTCGTATATATCTGATTGAAAATCAAAGAAATGTACTTCAATTTTACGTTCGATTTTAGCTTCTTTAATTGTTGGTCGCCAGCCGATATTCATCATGCCGTATAAGGTACGTCCTTCAAATTCACTAGAAACCGCATATACGCCATCGGCAGGCAAGATTTTTTCGGTTTCTGTGAGTTGTACATTGGCTGTTGGGTAGCCAATGCTGCGGCCATTTTGCAATCCGCGCGATACAAAACCTGAAACTTGATATGGCTGGCCTAAATACGCATTGGCCTGAGCTATCTGACCTTGTTCTATTGCTTTTCGAATTTTTGAAGAACTGATATAGACTTCATCAATTTGCTCAACCGGAATTTCTTTGACTTCAAAACAACCTTTGGCTTCATAGCCCCGCAAAAATGCTAGATTTCCTTGGCGATCATGACCAAACTGGTGGTCATAGCCAATTATTACGCTGTAGGCATTTAAACCCTTGATCAGGATCTCTTCTACAAATTGAGCCGCAGTTTGCTGTGCAAATGCTTCACTGAATTCGAGGACAACGACGTGGTCTAGGCCAATTGCAGCCAAACGGGCGAGCTTCTCCTCTTGGGTTTGGATCAGGCCCAAAGGTTGGTCCGGAAACAAAACGCGGCGAGGATGCGGATGAAAAGTCAGTAGCACAGAAGCCAATCCGTTTAGTTTGGCTTCGGCACACACTGTTTCTAAAATTTTTTGATGACCTAAATGCAGGCCGTCGAAGGTCCCGATGGTGAGAACCGTTTGTTGTTGCGTTGGAAAAGTTGCTAGTTGCTTATGTAGCTGCATTAGATAATCAGCATAGCGTCTCCGTAAGAATAGAAACGGTACTTTTCTCTGACCGCTTCTTCGTAGGCTTTGTGCATGAGTTCATGGCCCATAAAGGCGGAAATCATCATGAGCAAAGTGGAGAGCGGCGTGTGGAAATTGGTAATGAGGCTATCTGCAATGCTGAATTCGTAGGGCGGGAAAATAAATTTGTTGGTCCAGCCGTTGTATGGCTTGAGCATGCCATCAGTAGAAACGGATGTTTCGATTGAACGCATTGAAGTTGTGCCAATTGCACAAACACGGCGCTTATTGCGCTTCGCTTCATTGACAATTTCGACTGCGTCTTCAGGGATGATGACTTGTTCGGAATCCATTTTGTGTTTGGTGAGATCTTCTACCTCTACAGAACGAAAAGTACCTAGGCCAACGTGAAGGGTGAGTTCGGCAAAATTGATGCCTTTGAGCTCTAAACGCTTGAGCAATTGTTTTGAAAAATGCAAACCTGCCGTTGGCGCAGCTACAGCACCTTCTACACTTGCAAATACCGTTTGATAACGCTCTTCATCTTCTGGCTCTACGTCTCTTTTGATATATTTTGGAAGTGGTGTTTCACCAAGCTCGGTGATTTTAGCCTTGAATTCTTCGTAAGGGCCGTCGAATAAGAAACGAAGTGTACGACCTCTTGATGTTGTGTTGTCGATAACCTCAGCAACTAAAGAGTCGTCTTCACCAAAATAGAGTTTGTTGCCGATACGGATTTTACGTGCTGGATCTACGAGTACGTCCCAAAGGAGGCTCTCGCGGTTGAGCTCACGCAATAAAAAGACTTCGATTTTGGCACCAGTTTTTTCTTTGTTTCCGTACATGCGTGCAGGAAACACGCGGGTGTTGTTACGGATCATGACATCGCCTTCTTCAAAATAGTCGAGCACATCGCGAAACATTTTGTGTTCTATGAGACCTGTAGCGCGGTGCACAACCATTAGGCGGCATTCGTCGCGGTTTTCTTCTGGATAATTGGCGATTAATTCTTCAGGAAGATTGAAGTCAAAATCTGAAAGTTTCATTTTGCTCATAGGACAATTTTTTAAACCCTACTCTTAGGGGAGCGCAAAGATACAACATCAAGACCCCCTCTGTCAAGTATTTGAGCAACTATTTCTAAAACTGAAAGTAAACGAAGGCTTTAAAGGTATCTGAAACGGCCTGATACATGATGAAAACAGCAAATGCAAACGTGAGAGCCTGGAACGGCATTGGCCATTTCGAAAAGAACAATACGGTTTGATCTTTCCACTTTTGGGGTAGCCAATGACTTATAAACCCAAGAATGATCAACCAAAACACCAATTGGAAATTGTTCCAAACTTTCCACCAAATAGCAACTGACCAATCGAATTGGGAGGTCAGAATCGTGAGGAATTGCAGCGGCTGCTCGGGTTCAGGCAAGCGGAACCAAATACGGGTAAAGGTGATGAAGGTGAGCGTGAGCATGATGCGCCATGCGCGAATGGCCCAAGAGTTGCTTTTTTCATAGGGGCTAATGCGTTTCCAGTAATTATAGAGCACAAGAGCGGCTCCGTTCATGGCTCCCCAAATCACAAAATTCTGACTGGCTCCATGCCACAAACCACCTACAATCATGGTGATGAGCAAGTTGAGGTCGCGAACGGCAAAAGTGCGGAATGCTTTCCAAAATTGCCATAAAAGCAAATAAACAACTAGCAAAATACCATAGGTGTACCAGAGCTCAACCCAACCGGTAATAAAATACAAAAAGCCAAGAATAACCGCTGTCATGATGGTCGTACCCCAAGTGCCTTTTTGATTGCCTCCGAGTGGAATATAGAGGTAGTCGCGTAGCCAAGAACCCAAAGATTTATGCCAGCGTCGCCAGAAATCGGCAACTGACACCGATTTATAGGGTGAATTGAAATTTTCAAGTAAATTGAAACCCATCAACTTAGAAACGCCAATAGCCATATCAGTGTAACCTGAAAAGTCAGCGTAAATCTGTAAAGAATAGGCAAACATAGCAATGAGCCCAACGAAACCCGGATAAGCATCAGGGCTGTCAAGTACTTTGTCTATGAAGTGAACAGCAATGTAATCAGCAAAAACCAATTTTTTGAGCAAGCCTTTGCCAATCATCCAAAGCGCCCATGAAAATTCGTATTTACTCAGTTGATACGGCTGATGAATTTGAGGAATAAAATCCCGAGCGCGAACAATTGGCCCCGCAATCAAATGCGGAAAATATGTGACATAAAAAGCGTAGTCAAAGAAGTTTTTTGCCGCAGGAATTTCTTTTCGGGAGATATCAACGATATAAGAAATGTTGTGAAAAGTAAAAAAAGAGACCCCAATAGGCACGAGTATTTTATCGACAAAACTGCCTTTTCCGAACCATTCATTTCCAATTACTGCAAACTGATTGACCACGTTGTAGTCTGTGCCAAACTGCGCATTGAAGGCATCCGTAAAAAAGTAAGCATATTTGAAATAAAACAAGCCTAATAAGTTGACAACTATACCGAAAATGAGCATAAACTTACCCGACTTAAGTTCCTCTTTTGCCTGAACACCCCTGCCTATCAAGTAATTGAACAAAAGCATAAAAGCCAAAAGCAAAACGAAGTTGCCAGACGTCTTGAAATAAAAGAAAAGACTAACCGCCGTCAAAAAAATACTGCGCAGCAAATAGCGGTGGTGAATCAGTACAAATACAGCCATTACAGCTAAGAAAAACAACCAAAAATCGAGTCTTGTAAAGAGCAGGCTTTCTTGTTGCTGCCAAGAGAATATTTCGTGTATGCGGTTCATATTTTAGTTGCGCAGATTTTGTAAACTACTGAGGTTTTTTTGAAAGGCTTCTATCAAAAGTGTTCCTTTCAAGTGATAACCTGTTCCTGTAAAATGTACGTAATCGGCCTGCATGAGACCTTCAATTTTCCAGGTTTTAGACGAGCCGAGTTCGCCCATAATGCCATAGAAGTCCCATACTGCCATTTGGTATTGCGCGGCCAACTGATAAATGACTTCGCGTTGCCTTTCGGTATTTCGATTTGGATATTTGCGCATGTAATAGTCGTCGTTGGGGACAGTCAGCAGAATTGCACAATTTGGATTGCTTTGCAATACTTGTTGGATCATTTTCTCCAAATTGCGCTTGTAAACCAATGGGTCAAAGGCATCATAGCTGCAATGTGCATCATTAGTGCCTACCGAAAAAATAAATAAGTCGGGTTTGCGGAGTTGGAGGTCGCGGCTAAAATTGGTGTTGGCCAAGTAAGTTGGCAAACTAGCTCCATTGATACCAATTGCTGTATAGGTAATTCCAGGGAGGTCATTGAGAAATTCAAAACCAAAAAGTTCCAATGCAAAAGGCGTTGTGCAGTTTTTGACAAAAAGCAGGTCTAGGGAATCGAGGTGGTCTGAGAAGCGAATTTCTGTGTAACCCAGCGCGTCGTAATGCGCAACATCTGTTACCAATAATTCTTGGTCTCCAAAGTTGAGGTCATAGGGGAATTCACCTGTGTTGTGATAGATGCGCAAGCGGTCGAAAGGCGGTTTGACGAGCGTACGCAAATGCTTGAAATTAACCACGATGAGGGAATCAGGACAAGTTATGGCGGCTCCGCTCAGGCCGTAATCGAAATCTTCCGGACGCTGTGTTACACTTCTGTAGCCTTTCCATGTATTGGGTGAAGAAAAATCGTAGTTGGTCGGGTTATTGGTGTGGGCCAAGTTGTAAGGAAAAACCAAACCGCGCTCTCCGCTTAGGCCCGGCCAATTGGACTGGAGAAATGTCCGAAAATCGTGGGTGTAGATATCAGCTTGCAAATGGGAGCCTCCAATATGATAAAAATTGAGCTTGCCTTGCCCCGTTTGTATCATACTGCTCAATTCTTTATTGAGGTGCATCCAGTTTGGACTTTGCGGACCAAAAAACTGAAATTGATTACATTGAACCTGAATAAAAGGATATTTTCGGGCGATTTCTTGTTCGGTTAGGCTCAGTGAGTCGTTGTTACAAAGCGGAAGATATTGTCCAAAAGCAAACAAGGGTAGCAAACACAGCAGCAGCAGGCGCATCATTCTTGGCCTCCCTTCTTGGCTTGCCAATCGGTATAGGCCGCACCAAATGCCTCGTAGAAATACTGCGATGCGATACTTGCACCACGTGGGCTAAAATGGACGTAGTCTTTGCCAGCTAAACCTTGAGAAACCCATGCTGGCATTGAGTTGAACCCTCCCATGGCGCCATAGAGATTCCAAAAAGCAACCCCATTTTCTGCACACATTTTTTGCATGCGGTCTACAGTGTAAGGAAGAAAGGGATACGTTTCAAAAACGCCCGCATTCAGCCTCGACATATCGCTAGGGCCAATTAAGATAATTGCCGCATCTGGCACTAATTTTTGGATGTAATGGATGCGGTTTTTTAGTGCACCAACATAATACCTCACACTGCTGCTATCTTTAAACGTGTGTACAGAATTACCGCCAAATTGCAATATGAAAAGCTTTGTATTCGCTTCGCGGTGCATTTGAGCAAACAAACTGGCGTCGGAGGAACTGAGGTTGTGGCCAGATGAGCCGCGCATGGCAACGTTGTTGACCTGAACACCTACATCGCCTTCTAGACAAAACCCAGTGAATATCGGACTTTTGGTCGACGAAAAAACAAAGCGCAATTTATTTGGCGTGTGGTCAAAGCTGAGCGGCAACACATGCGCCCCGCCGTCGGCCACCAAAGAATCTTCGTGGATGAGTTTATCGTTCTCATATACTTTAACAGAACATGATTTGTAACAGCTGTTGTAATAGCATTTGACATGGCTAAAAGTACGAGCCCTTGTAAAAGCCGATGCCGATGGTGCAATTTCGATCCAGGCTTCGGTCGGAACCGGTATTTGAGTACCGTCTGTACTGTTAACATCAAAGGTGGCTGATGAAAGGAGTGCGCCGTAGCGGCTAGAACTCATTTTAGGAGGCCAAAAAGCAGTGTAGCGCTTGAAATTAGGTGATACCTTTTGCTTAAAGCTTTGCGTGTTGTAAACGTTATAGGCCGGTATAAATCCGGGGCCAATACCACCAAATTGCTGCTGAATACGCTGGCGAATATATCCCGTCATGCGGTCGCCTTCAATTTGAGAGTCTCCGTAATGGAAAATACTGATTTTTCTGCCTTCAGCGGCTTCTTGCAGTGCAGTAAAAAACCGAGCCATTTTGGCAGCTGCACTCCCGCTCATTTGCAGTGGATGCGCCGTCTCACTTGCTAAGTTACCTCCCTCGGGCATCCCTGTTTGGCCTGTACTTTGGCCGTTGTGCTTTAAGCCGCTATTGATGTCTGTCGTGTCTACAGCATTGACAATTTTTTCGATATTTTTCTTGACTTGTTTTTTGGCTACCCAAATGCGCTCTAGGGGTAAAAAACGCCAATTGACGCCCATCCATTTGACACCATCTGCTGGTATAAATGCACTTGGAATGCACAAAAGTGAGAGCACCAAGACTAAAAAAATCAGAACTTTGTAGGGGCGAATTTGTTGCACGGTTAAATATCTTGGGCAAATATAGCTCTTCTTCAGTCAAATTTTAAATTTATGACCAACCAACTCGGCAACGAAAGCTCTCCTTATTTGTTACAACACGCCCAAAACCCGGTGCATTGGGTGGCTTGGTCCAACGAAGTTTTTGAAAGGGCGAAAGCCGAAGACAAAATGGTCTTGATCAGCGTTGGCTACTCCGCTTGTCATTGGTGTCATGTCATGGAGCATGAATGTTTTGAAGATCCTGAGGTGGCTGCACTGATGAACGCACATTTCATCAATGTGAAGGTTGACCGCGAAGAAAGACCGGATGTCGATCAAATCTACATGACGGCCGTACAACTCATGACCCAGCGTGGTGGTTGGCCACTCAATTGTTTTACTCTTCCCGACGGTAG
>JACCDV010234269.1_pt1 | contig 23459 bp, 23 predicted proteins | sample 7446131 | NCBI WGS metagenome assembly JACCDV01 (sample SAMN15323448, study PRJNA562643) | freshwater metagenome | isolation source: river surface water | place: USA:Blue River Watershed | collected 2017-08-17
ATTATTGAAACCAGGAACATATTACGTTTCTTTTGGTTTGGCAGACCAATATTCTAATTCAAATGATCATAAATTTGATGTTTTGAAATTTAAAATAGAAGATTTAGATTCCATTCGATCTTCAAGACAAGGAGATTTGTTTTTACCTACGGAATGGGAAATGAAAACGATTTAAAATGAGAAAAATTATTTCTAAGATACTTGTAAATTTAATTTTAAAAGCAGATTCTTCTGATTTAATTAAACTTTACAATAGAATGATGAAACTAAGTTCTGATCATAATTTTATTATGTTTAGAAAGATATACAAAATCTCAGACACTTTCCGATTTAATGGTAATGATATTTTGTTTTATGGTGAAGGGGAAATTTTCTGTGGGGATAATTCTTATATTGGAAATTTATCTACTGTTCAAGCATCAAAAAATAGTTTTGTTAAAATAGGAAATAATACTTCAATATCTCATAATGTAAGAATCTATACTTCATCTAATGATGTCAATCAAGATATGAATTTGTCTTATGAGAAAAATAAAGTTTTTGGTAATGTAACAATTGGCAATGGTGTTTGGATAGGAGCTAATGTATTTATAAATCCAGGAATTACAATTGGAGACAATGTAGTTGTAGGAGCAAATACAGTAGTAACAAAAGATTTAGAATCAAATGGTATTTATGGAGGTGTGCCAGCAAAACTGATTAGATATAAAAATTATGAATAAATCTATCGCATTTTTTATTCAAGCTCGAACGGGCTCTAGTCGCTTACCTAATAAGGTTTTATTGTCTTTTGATAATGAAAATTGTATTTTAGGAATACTTATTCAACAATTACAAACTCATTTTAAGCAAATTCCATTGGTGGTTTGCACTTCTACAGCTGCTAATGATGATGCTATTGTGTCGTTTTGTGAAAAGTTGAATGTAACCTGCTTTAGAGGAAGTGAAAACAATGTGTTAGAACGATTTATCGATGCAGCTAAACATTTTGAAACAAAAGTTGTTGTCCGTATATGTGCCGATAATCCGTTTTTAGATATGGGTTTCATCGCTGAATTACTTGATTTTTATACCGAAAATCCGAGTGCTGATTATTGGAGTTTTAAAAATGCAACGGATGTTCCGGCTATAAAAACGCATTTTGGTTTTTTTGCTGAAATTGTAACGTTAGACGCACTTAAAAAAGTAAGTCAATTAACAGATGATCCTTTATATACAGAGCATGTTACTAATTTTGTTTACTCTAATGCTGAATTTAATTCGCAATTAAAAGTAATGCCTGATTTTTTAAAGCACAGAAACGATTTGCGATTTACGATTGATGATGCTACTGATTTTGAATTACTGAAAGAAGTTTTTCAATTTCACAAAGAAAATAAGTATAACATTGAAAAAACCATTTTGTGGGTTGAAAAAAATCCGTTACTTTTAAACAATATGGTTGCCAACATAAAAAAATATTCAAAATGACCTATATTATTGGAGAAATAGGGCAAAATCATAACGGTTCTGTAGAGCTAGCCAAAGTTATTATCGATTTAGCTTCAAGAGAAATCAAAGATGAGGTTTTTGGTAACGTTCTAAAAGGAATGGATGCCGTTAAGTTAACTAAACGCGATTTGAAACAAGAGTTGTCGCAATCGCAAATGGATCGTATTTACGATTCTCCTCATTCGTTTGGTAAAACCTATAGAGAGCATAGAGAAAAATTAGAGTTAAATGATGAAGAGCATTATGAAGTTTATTTACATGCTAAAGAAAAAGGATTAGACTTTGTAGAAACTTTGTGCGCAGTAGGCTGTTTGTCAATGCTACGTTATTTTTCTCCCGATAAATTAAAAGTAGCGAGTAGAGATTTAACTAATTTACCGCTATTGGCTGCATTAGCAGAAACTAAAATTCCAATGATTGTTTCTACTGGAATGGCTGGAAAAAAAGAATTGGATGATGCCATTGCTGTTATTACAAAATACCATTCTGACTTATCCATATTGCATTGTGTTTCACAATATCCAACCGAACCTAAAAATGTAAATTTGAATACCATTCCTTACTTAATGAAGAATTATAAGGATTTTGTAATTGGGTATTCTGATCATACTATTGGTATTTCTACTCCTGTAGCAGCTGTAGCAATGGGTGCTAAAATTATCGAAAAGCATATTACTTTAGATAGATGTATGAAAGGTACCGATCAAGCGGGTTCGTTAGGTCCAGATGGAGTACATCGTATGGTTCGAGATATTCGCCTTCTAGATCAATCTATGGGTATTGAAGATATTTTTATTGTTCCAGAAACAGCTAGTGTAAAAGAAAAGTTAGAGCGTTCTATTGCTTCAAAAAGGACATTAGTTAAAGGAGCCATAATCACAGAAGACGATATTCATATGTTATCCCCTGGTGATGGTTTTAAATGGGCAGAGCGTCATAAAGTAATAGGAAAAATAGTTAAGGAATCAATTTCTGAAAATGAAATAATTTATTCAAATAATATTACTTCTTAAATATGAAAATACCAAAACTAGTTTTAACAGATATTGATGGTGTATGGACTGATGGTGGCATGTATTATGACCAAACGGGTAACGAATGGAAGAAGTTTAACACCTCTGATAGTGCCGGTGTATTGTTTTGTAAATATGCAAATATTCCAGTAGGGATTATAACTGGTGAAGATACAGAAATTGTAAAAAGAAGAGCCGAGAAGTTAAAAATCTCTATTTTACATCAGGGTATTCAAGATAAATTAACCGTTGCAAAAGCCATTTGTGATGAATTGCATATTTCTTTAAAAGAAGTTGCGTATATTGGTGATGATTTGGGTGATGTTACACTGTTAGATACTGTTGGTATTAGTGCGGCACCTCAAAATGCACCCGATTATATAAAAAAAAGAGTAGATTTTGTAACATTAAAAAGTGGAGGAGAAGGAGCTTTTCGTGAATTTATCGAAACAATATTAGGGACAGAGTTTATAGAATCACTACTTCCAAAAAAATAATGCAAAACCGAGTAGATATAAAAAACTTTATCGTTCAAATTGAACGAGACTTTTCTGTAAATGAATGGCAAGTTAATAGCATTCATTTATGGCCTATTATTCGGATTAAGCTCTTTTTTTATCTAATAGATCAAGTAGAATCTAAGCGAACTGATGTTAAACAAAACGTTTCAGAATCTGCACCTGTTATTTCTACTTTTCGAAAAAAACTATTCCAAATTAAAAGAAGTTTTCAAAAGACAAAAGAATCTTTGAAATTTTACATTTGGAAATCTAAATTGCCTCAAAAGAACTATATTTTTTTAGGTGGAGATGCACATCGAGTGAACTATAAAAACACTAGATTTAATCGCTTTTTTGATGTGTTAATTTCTAAGTATGCTATAGAAAATCAGTCTTTGTATTTTGAATATGGAAATCAAACAGAAAAGAATCAATACCAACCCGAAAATGTCTATTTCTATGAAAAATTTTTCATAGGGTTTCAACATTTATATCGATTAAAAAGTAGACAAGTTAATTTTAATTGGACTGGTTTTTCTTTGTTTGAAAATTTTTTGTTGTCAAATGAACTCACTCACGATTTTATTTTAAAAAATAATCAAGCCGAAATTGAAAATTGGGCAACTTCCCTTTTTTTGCCTAAAATTGCTTTTTTTACTTATGTTTTAAGAAAAATTCAACCGAATCAAATTCATTTGTTGTGTTATTATTCTGATTTTAATTATGCTTTGTTGGTTGCGGCAAATCAATCAAAAATTACTACTATTGAAATGCAACATGGTCCCCAAACCGATATTCATTTGTCATATGGTAGTTGGACAGTAGTTCCATCTGAAGGTTATGCTGTGCTACCAAGAGTCTTCTGGAATTGGGACGAAAATAGTGCTAATGTTCTTAGTAAATGGATGCAATTCAATTCAAATTATATAGTAAAAGTGATAGGAAATCCTTGGTTAGATTATTGGAAAGTTTCAAATAAAAATTATATCTACAAAGATTTTATTCTATATAGTTTGCAAACGCATCCTATTACTTTTGACCAAATGTTAACTCCACAGTTATTTGAATGTATTCGTTCTGGTAGTGAAATTTGGTTTTTGCGTTTACATCCCCGTCAAATGAATGAAATGGATGCTTTAATCAATTTTTTTAAAAAAGAAAACTTATTGCATAAAATAAATATTGAAGCAGCTACTAATGATCCATTACCGCAACTTCTAGCTAATGCAAAGTTGCACGTTACTCATTTTTCAGGTACTACTATCGAAGCTAGTTTTTTCAATTTAAAAACTATATTATTAAACAAGAATGGATTTAATTCGTTTCCAGAATTAATAGCAAAAAAGCAAGCGATTTATATTGATTATAAAGATGAAGATTTTGTTTCAAAATTTAAAAGCAATCTCATTAGTCTTGAAAAACCTGAAATAAGTCCTATATTTGAGCAACCAATTGTTTCCAATTTATTTCCGTAATATGTTTGTAATAAATCGTAAAATTATTAATTACCTTAAGCGAAAGATTAGTGCTAGTAATACTATTGCTAAAAATTTTGTTTTGAGATCTAATGTAATTATTACGAGTTCTTACATTGGAAGTCATGTGAGTATTGAAGAAAATTCGAAAGTATTTCAATCTGATTTAAAAGGAAATTGTATTATTGGTTCTAAAACATTTCTTGATACTGTTCTCGTAAAGGGAAGTTTGAATACTCAAGAGAATTGTAAATTAAATCATTGCCAAATTGAAGGAAATGTTCAATTGGGAAGATTTACCTCTCTATGGGGGCCTAATTTATCAATTCATACTCATAATGAAAAAGTTATTATTGGAAGTTTTTGCTCCATTGCCCGAAATGTAACTATTCAAACCTATAATCATAATCATCAAAAGATTACTTCGTATTTCATAGGTCAAAATTTATTTAATGAAAAATGGGATAATGAAAAAATTACTAAAGGCGATATTGTAATTAAAAACGATGTTTGGATTGGTGCTAATAGCGTTATTTTAGGCGGTGTAAACCTACATAACGGAGCAGTAGTTGCAGCAAATTCTGTTGTTACTAAAGATGTTCCGCCTTATAGTATAGTAGCAGGAACACCCGCAAAAGTGATCGGATATCGCTTTGATGAAGTTGTAATTTCAAAGTTGTTAGAGTTGGAATGGTGGAATTGGTCTGAAGAAAAGATTCGTAAAAATAAAGTGCTGTTTGATAATAAATTAACTTCGGATTTTAATTCATTAATTGTTGATTAATTTTTCCATTTTAAATGAATAATCCATTAATTTCTATAATTATACCCACTTACAATCGAGCTCACTTAATTGGTGAGACCTTAGATAGTGTGTTAGCGCAGACGTATAGGAATTGGGAATGTATTATTGTAGATGACGGTTCAACTGATACTACTGAAAGTGTAGTGAATTATTATGTTGAAAAAGATGCCCGATTTCAATATTATAAGCGTCCTTCTGCATATAAATCTGGTGGAAATGGCGCTAGAAATTATGGTTTTGATGTAAGTAAAGGCGAATATGTAAATTGGTTTGATAGTGATGATTTGATGTTGCCTGATGCGCTACAAAGTAAATTGAATGCCTTTGAAGAAAATGTAGATTTTGTTGTTGCCAACTCTCTAAATTTTGATGAAGAAGAAACAGTTTCAAGACCATACGAACTAAATTATGATATTCCCATAACGGCCGAAAATTTTATCAGTCAAACTATTGGATGGATAACTAATGATGTTTTAGTAAGAAGAACGGTGATACAAATTCGTTTTAACGAAGAATTAAGATCGGGACAAGAATATAATTTTTTTGCTAGATTGTTATTCATTACAGAAAGAGGAAAATATCTAAAAAAAGATGTTTCTAAAAGAAGAATACATAGTGGTTCTATTCAAACACAATTAAGTGTTTCTAAAAAAAAGGCACTTCAGCTTTTAGAAAATGAATTGTGTCTGTGGTATGATATTCAAGAGAATGCTAATTGGAAAATAAAAAAAAGAATTTTAAAACGAATCATCCGATTTTCATCTGAAACTACTTCGAAGTTTTCTTTACCAAAGTATTTCATTGCAATAGAAACTATTTTGTTTTTTTCGTTCCAATGGCTAGTTTTTATTAATTATAATTGTTGGTTCCTTTCTAATTTAATTATAGGGAAAGGTTATTTTTTTATAAATAAAGCATACAAGAAGCTAAGTTAATACTATAATAGTTCAATTTATGAGTTTGAACCCTGCTCAAAACCCAAGTCCAAAAGTTTCCATTGTTATACCTTGTTATAATGATGCGGCATATATTGAACTAGCGGTTCAGTCTGCTCTAAATCAGTCCTATTCTAATATTGAAGTTATAGTAGTTGATGATGGCTCAAATGATGAAACAAAAGTTGTTTTAAAGAAATTAGAACCTAGCATAACCCAGCTAATTACGCAAGAAAATAAAGGACAAAGTGCTGCTAGAAATCATGGAATTAAGGCTTCATCTGGAGATTATATTTTGGTTTTAGATAGTGATGATTATTTTGAATCTAGTTTTTGTGAAGAAGCTATAGCTGTTTTTAATTCCGATACATCCTTAAAAATTGTTAGTTGTCAGGCAACATTACTTTATTCTGATCGTAAAAAAGAAATATACGTACCAAAAGGAGGTAATATTACTAATTTTATGTTTCAAAATTGCGCTCTTGGTACATCAATGTATAGGAAATTGGATTGGAAAAGTGTAAATGGTTATGATGAAACCATGCGAAGTGGATTTGAAGATTGGGAGTTTTTTATTCGCTTGCTTAAATCGGGTGGAAACACTTTTGTAATACAAAAACCATTGTATACTTACAGAAAAAGAGAAACTTCCACAACAGCCAGAGCCAATACGGTGCGTTATGATTTGTTGCACTATATTTATATCAAGCATAGTGATTTGTATATGGCTAATTTTGAAAGTTTTGTATCATTTCTTTTGAATAAAATGAAGCAAGCAGAATCGACTCAATTCAAATACAAAGAGAAAATAGATTATAAAATAGGAGCATTAATTTTAAAACCTTTTCGTTTTATAAAATCACTTTTTAGATGAAACCCCAAGTTACCATTATCATGGCCACATACAATAGAGCTCATTTTATTGTAGAAACCTTACATTCAATTCAACAACAAACATTTCAAGATTGGGAATGTTTTATTATTGATGATGGTGGTACCGATAATACACAGGAAGTTATAGCTCCAATTTTAGAACAAGATAGTAGATTTCAATTTTTAAAGCGTCCTGATTCTTATTTAAAAGGATTGCCTGGATGTAGAAATTTTGGATTAGATATTGCTAATGGAGCATATATTATTTTCTTTGATGATGATGATATTGTTCATCCAGATAATTTGCAATTGAGTTTGTCTGTACTCAATCAGGAACAAGTTGCCTTTTGTCATTATCAAAAAAAATCATTTGAGCTAGAAAACCCTGAGTTTAAATCTGAAGAATGTAAAATACTGCAAAAATTAAATGCAGATAATTTGTATGATGTTGTTACACAGCAAATAGGATTAGCATCTTGTACTGTTTTATGGGATAAGAAATGTTTTGAAACCATTCGATTTAAAGAAGAATTGCTTTATGCAGAAGAATGGGAGTGCTATATCCGTATTATTTCCTCAGGTTTTCAAGGAGTAATTATTAATAATACCTTATATTTTAATAGAAAACATCCTAATTCTAATACAGCCGAATTTTATTCTAATAATCCAATCCGGAAAAAGTCTAAAAGCGATGCTATTTTGCTAGTTGTATCTAACTTAAAGGATAAAAAAATAGTAACGAATCAATTTTTGAGATATTTTATTCAAATGGCTTATGATTATAAAGAGTTTAATTTGTTTTCGTCAATCATTACAACTCTTGAACTTTCAGGTTTTTTAAAATTAAAATGGCAATTATTTTATATGTTTTTCCCTGTAAGATTATATCTTTACAGCCTTAAGAAAAAAATGTTTTCATGAGAATATTACTCTGTTTTGGTACACGCCCAGAAGCTATTAAAATGGCACCTATATATCACGAATTATCTAACACTAATTTTGTGGTTAAAGTTTGTGTTACAGCTCAACACAGAGAAATGTTAGATCAAGTTTTAGATTTTTTTTCTATTAAACCAGATTATGACCTGGATTTAATGCAAAAAGGACAAAGCTTAAATTTATTAAGTTCCCGAATATTATTTGCTATTGATGGCGTTTTGGAAGAGTTTCGTCCAAATATTGTATTAGTTCATGGAGATACTACTACATCTTCAATGGTGGCACTTGCTGCGTTTCATAGAGGAATTAAAGTGGGACATGTAGAGGCCGGATTAAGGACTTTTAATAAATTGTCTCCTTTTCCAGAAGAAATAAATAGGCAAATTACAGGTAAAATTGCTGATTATCATTTTGCACCCACTACTTGGTCTTTAGAAAATCTATTAAAAGAAAATGTAATTCAAGAAAATGCTATTGTTACTGGAAATACTGTAATTGATGCATTGAAATTGGGTATTTCTAAATTAGAACAAGGTTATAGTTGTGCTGATTTGAAAATGGTAAAGCAAGTGGTTTTACCATCAAAAAAAATGATACTAATTACAGGTCACAGAAGAGAAAATTTTGGTTCTGGATTCGAAAATTTGTGTCAGGCTATTAGAGAAGTGGCTAAGGTTTCTAAAGATGTTCAAATTATTTATCCCGTACATTTAAATCCAAATGTTCAAGAACCAGTAAGTAGATTATTGGCTGATGTTGAAAATGTATCCCTAATTCCTCCTGTAGATTATCCAGCTTTTTTATATTTAATGCAAAATGCGTATTTTATTTTAACGGATTCTGGAGGAGTTCAGGAAGAAGCACCTTCTTTAGGAAAACCGGTTTTGGTAATGCGAGATACTACAGAACGTCCTGAAGCTATACAAGCTGGAACCGTTGAATTAGTTGGGACAAATACAACTAAAATTGTAAATGCTTGTTTGAAATTATTATTGGATGAAACGGAATACATAAAAAGAACAAATGCACATAATCCCTATGGAGACGGAAAAGCTTCAGAAAGAATATGTAGTTTTATATCACAATTAAAAATATAGTATGAAAATATTGGTAGTAGTCGAATCTATTGATGTAAATGATAGTAGTGGTTCAAAAGCTAATGTAGCTTTTATTAAAAGCTTGGCTTTATGTGGTTTTAATTTGCAAGTTTGTCATTATACTAGAAAAGAAATCCAAATAGATTCATTACCGTGTTATTTAATACCAGAAAAAAAATTAAGTTTACTTTATGTTTTAAGTAGATCAGAACGCTTATTTACACGTTGGACTAAGATTAATTTAAATCCCTATTTAGAGAGCTGGTTTGGGTTTTCATTTACTTTTTTTAATGATACTAATAGTATTGCTTCATTTGTAAGAAAACAAAAAGAATTTCAACCTGATTTGGTCTTAACATTAAGTAAAGGAGCAAGTTTTCGTCCACACTACGCCTTGCTACAACTATCAGAATTTCATGATAAATGGATGGCTTATGTGCATGATCCGTTTCCTTTTCATTTCTATCCAAGACCCTTCAATTGGATCCAACCTGGATATGCTCAAAAAGAAAAGTTTTTTAGAGCCGTTTCTCAAAAAGCTAAGTATAGCGCATTTTCTAGCCAGTTATTAAAAGAATGGATGGGAAGTTATTTTAAAGACTTTCTAAAAACAGGAATAGTAATTCCTCATCAAATAAGTGAGTTAAATACAGAAAATGTTGAATTGCCTTCTTTTTTTGATGCTTCAAAGTTCAGCTTGTTACATGCGGGTAATTTATTAGAACAAAGAAATCCATTTCCTCTAATCAATGCTTATCAAAAATTTATTGAAACTTATCCTGAAGCTAAAAACGATTCGCAACTTTTGTTTGTTGGACCGGCTATGTTTCATGAAAAAGAATTATCAGTATTAGAAAAGCAAATCCCAACATTAGTCGCAGCGTGTCGAAATTTTCCTTTCAAAGAAATTATGGCATTGCAAGAACAAGTATCAGTTACTATTATTTTAGAGTCTAAATCCGAAATTAGTCCATTTTTACCAGGTAAGTTTCCGCATTGTGTTAGTGCTAACCGACCTATATTACTTTTGAGTCCATATTATAGTGAAACAAAACGATTATTAGGAGTTAATTATCCCTATTGGGCTGAAGCTGACGATGAACTAAAATTATATGATCATATCGTAACACTTTACCAGAAATGGAAAACGAAAACATTAAATAATTTAGATAGAGAAGATTTAGAACAATACTTAGGTAATGATTATTTAAAAAACACGCTTTTAAGTATTGATAAATAAATTGGTTTTCGGTAGAAGTAAATAATAGATTATAAAAATTGTAAACGTGAGAATAGAACACACACCATATTATATAGCTGAAATTGGTCAAGCCCACGAAGGGAGTCTAGGTATTTTGCATTCTTATATTGACGCTTTAGCAACTACTGGAGTTCATGCAGTGAAATTTCAAATGCATATTGCAACAGCTGAAAGTAGCCAACACGAACCTTTTCGAGTGAAATTTTCCTATGAAGATGATACGCGATTTGATTATTGGAAGCGAATGGAATTTACTTTAGATCAATGGAAAGAAATAAAGCAACATTGTGATGCTGTTGGTTTGGATTTTATATGTTCTCCATTTAGTAATTTAGCGGTAGATTGGTTAGAAGAAATAGGTGTTACGTCATATAAGATAGGCTCTGGAGAAGTAACTAATTTATTACTTCTAGAGAAAATTGCTCAAACAGGTAAACCGCTAATTTTGTCTTCTGGGATGAGCAGTTTTGCCGAATTAGATGCAACAGTTGCTTTTTTGCGTGCTAAAAAAGTGTCGTTTTCTATTTTGCAATGTACTACATCATATCCTACCCAGCCGGAACAATTTGGATTTAATGTTATTCAAGAATTAAAAGAACGTTATCAAGTAACTGTAGGATTTTCTGATCATTCTGCAAAGGTTTCAATTAATATTGCAGCGGTAGCTTTAGGCGCTGAAATTTTAGAGTTTCATGTGGTTTTTGATAGAAGAATGTTTGGTCCAGATGCTAAATCATCTTTAATAATTGATGAAATTTCACAATTGGTAGAAGGATGTAATGCTGTTTCTAAAGCAAAACAACATCCAGTGAATAAAAATGATAATTCTAATTTTACTGCATTGAAAACTATTTTTGAAAAATCATTAGCTGTAAATAAAGAATTAACTAAAGGTCATATTCTTACTTTTGAAGATTTAGAGGCAAAAAAGCCAAAAGGTTTTGGTATTGATGCTGCTAAATTTCAAGAAGTGATAGGAAGAAAACTAAGCAAAAACGTAAAGCAATGGGATTTTTTGAATGAAGAGGATTTGGAGTAAATAGACGAATGGTGCTACAAAGGACTTCAACAGGCTCATTCTGACATTGGGGTAAATCGGTTTCAGTTGAGATAAAGATTTTTTGAATGTGCTACAAAGGACTTCGACAGGCTCAGTCTGACAGTTGAGTGAATGTATGAATGTTGCTGGTAAGGACTTCGACAGGCTTATTCTGACTTTTGTGTTAATTGGTTTAAAATGAAAAGGGCGTTTTTTAATTTTGTAATACCACTATTGTCAAGCTGAGCTTGTCGAAGCCTAATGAAAACAATTAAATATTACATTTTATGAAATTATTCTATGTTTATATTTTAAAATGTAAAGATGATTCTTTTTATACAGGAATCACTAATAGTATTGAGAGGCGATTATATGAGCACAATGTTGGAATTGATAAAGACGCTTATACCTATTCAAGAAGGCCAGTCGAATTAGTTTGGTTTGAAATGTTTACAGATCCTACACAAGCTATTATGGTTGAAAAGAAAATTAAGGGATGGAGCAGAAGAAAAAAACAAGCCTTGATTGATGAAGATTGGGATAAGTTAGTAAGATACTCCAAGAATTACACTCAGTTCGGAAAAGAAGGTTAGTACTACAAAGGACTTCGACAAGCTCAGTCTGACATTTGAGTTAAATGGTTTCAGTTGAGATGTAATTTCTTTAATTAAGTAATTCCATTTTGTCAAGCTGAGCCTGCCGAAGGCTAATTAAAACGAATTGTACTACAAAGGACTTCGATAAGCTCAGTCTGACATTTGAGTTGATTGATTTTTGTTGAAGAGTGAGTTTTAAATTTGTAATCTCATTATTATCAAGCTGACCTTGTCGTTTTCTAGTACAAAACCTTAATAGATTTTAAATATTTACATTCATAAAAATTCTCAAACCACTACTAATTCCATAAATTTTACTTATTTTTAACCCTTTGAAGTAGCAAAGGAAAATGAATAAAAGAAAAATAGCGGTTGTAATTACTGCGCGACCATCCTACAGTAGAGTTAAAACAGTTTTATCAGCTATACAGCAACATCCTGATTTAGAATTACAATTAATCGTAGCAGCTTCAGCATTGCTTGATCGATATGGTTCTGCAATTAATTATATTATAAACGATGGTTTTGAAATTTCAGCTAAGGTATTTAATGTATTAGAAGGCGAAAACTTAACAGCAGCAGCTAAAACAACAGGAATTGGTATATTAGAACTTTCCACTGTTTTTGATAATTTAATACCTGATGTTGTGGTTACCGTTGCTGATCGTTTTGAAACTATGGCTACTGCAATCGCAGCTTCTTATATGAATATACCACTTGCTCATATTCAGGGTGGAGAAGTAACAGGAAATATCGATGAAAAAGTTAGGCATTCCATTACTAAATTATCTGACTATCATTTTGTTGCTTCAGAGAGAGCAAAAGACAGAGTTGTTAAATTAGGTGAAGATCCTGCTTTTGTTTTTAACACTGGCTGTCCTTCAATCGATTTGGCTAAACGTGTCAAAGAATCTAGTGATTCTTTGCCTTTTAATCCTTATGAAAAATATGGAGGTGTTGGATTTAGTCCTGATTTGTCAAATGGATATTTAGTAGTCATGCAACATCCTGTTACAAACGAATACCAAGATTCTAGAAAACATATTGAAGCTACACTAGAAGCGATTAGTCAGTTAAATCGTCCAACTTTATGGTTTTGGCCTAATGTAGATGCTGGTGCTGATGGAACTTCTAATGGAATCAGAGCCTACAGAGAAACCCATCAATTAACAAATGTTCATTTTTTTAAAAATATGGAAGGCCAAGATTTTTTACATTTACTCATTCATGCCGATTGTTTAATTGGAAATTCTAGTGTTGGAATAAGAGAATGTGCATATCTAGGAGTGCCAGTTGTTAATATTGGTTCTAGGCAAAATAAAAGAGATAGAGGTAGTAATGTTTTGGATGTTACTTATGATGTTAAAGCTATAAAAGAAGCAATCGAAGTACAATCTAATGCTAAAAAAGTATCATCTGATGTGTATGGTGGAGGAGATGCAGGAATACAAATTGCAGACTTATTAGCAAAATTACCTTTACAATTTCATAAAACAATCATGTATTAATGCGTATTTTAGGCATCATACCAGCAAGAGGAGGTTCTAAAGGTGTTCCAGGAAAAAATATAAAATTACTTGGCGAATTACCTTTGTTGGCCTACACTGCACAATCAGCTTTAGCTTCAAAACAATTAAGTAAAGTAATACTTTCATCTGATTGTCAAGAAATTGCTAATGTTGCTCAACAATTTGGTATAGAAGTTCCTTTTTTGCGACCTGAACATTTGGCAACAGATACTGCTTCAAGTATTGATGTGGTGCAACATGCTGTTTCGTTTTTAGAAAATCAAGGTGAATTTTTTGATGCCATTTGCTTATTACAACCCACAGCTCCTTTTAGATATAATGGATTTATTGACGAAGCCATTCAAACGTTTATTCAAAATGATGCTGATGCATTAGTGAGTGTACTGCCTGTTCCTCATGAGTTTAATCCTCATTGGGTATTTGAACCAAATGATAACGGGATGCTTGAAATTGCTACTGGCGAAAAAGAAATTATTAAAAGAAGACAAGAGTTGCCAAAGGCGTTTTTTAGAGATGGGTCGGTTTATCTGACAAAAATTTCGACAATTAAAAAAGGTAGTTTTTACGGTAACAAATTAAGTTACATTGAAAATAATCCTGATTTTTATGTCAACATTGATATGCCAGAAGATTGGAAAAAAGCGGAGGATAAATCGTTGATCTTCAAGAAATAATTTGAAAAATTTTAAGAGATGAAAATAAAAAAAATATTTGTTTTATTACCCGATGGTGTTGGATTGAGAAACTTTGCGTTTTCAAATTTTTATGAATCAGGTAAAGAAAAAGATTTTCAAATTACTTACTGGAATAAAACCCTTTTTGATTTAGGAGATTTAAATTATCCAGAAGTCAAAGTTGCTCTAGGTAAAAATCATTTTTTAACCGATATCTTAAAAAATGCAAGAAAGCATATAGAACTTAATATAAATATAAGAAAAAGCAATTCAGAAGTGTACAATACTTATCGTTTTCCTTTTATGTATTCTACAGTTAAAAATGCATTAAGAAGTTTTATCACAAGGTTGTTAATTTTCTTCTTTTCATCTGAAACAGGATTAAGACTAATCCGCTCTTTTATAAAAAAAATTGAATCCAATACAAGTTATTTTGATGCTTGTGTAACACAATTAAAACAAGAAAAACCAGATTTCATATTTTGTACTAATCAAAGACCTGTTTTAGGAATAGCACCTATTTTAGCTGCGCAATCTTTAAATATTCCAACTGCTACTTTTATATTTTCATGGGATAATTTACCAAAGGCCACCATGGTAATTGAAACGGATTATTATTTTGTTTGGAGTAATCATATGAAAAATGAATTACGTTATTATTATCCTTATATAAAAGAAGAACAAATATTTGTGACAGGAACACCGCAGTTTGAATCACATTATGAGGGTACTATTATTCAATCAAAAGAAACTTTTTTTGAAGCCTATCAGTTAGATTTGTATACAAAATATATTTGTTATTCTGGTGATGATATTACGACTAGCCCAAATGATCCGAATTATTTAGAAGATGTTGCAAAAGCGGTTCGACAACTTAATCAGGAAGGAAATAAATTAGGAATCATATTCAGACGTTGTCCCGTTGATTTTTCTAATCGATTTGAAAAAGTTTTGAAAACTTACTCAGATGTTATTACACCAATTCAACCTAAATGGCAAAAAATTGGAGCATCTTGGAATACGGTTCTTCCCACAAAAGAGGACATGGCGTTATTGGCCAATACAATTCATCATACAGAATTTGTAGTTAATCTTGGCTCTTCCATGGTGTTTGATTATGTGATTTTTAAGAAGTCCTGTGTTTATATAAATTATAATGTTGCTAATTGCGTTATTAAAGATTTTAACGTAAAAAAAATTTATAATTATATTCATTTTCAATCCATGCCTTCAAAGGAAGCTGTTTTATGGTGTAATGACAAGGAGAGTTTTACGTTTTTATTTAGTAAGATATTAAATAAAGAAATTTCTAATATTGAGGGGGCAACTGCTTGGTTTAATAAAATAACAGAACAGCCTGCTAATGAAGCTTCAAAACGAATATGGGAGGGTATTAACACTATTGTAAAATAAATTATGTTTTTCAACTCCCTAGATTTTTTACTTTTTTTACCTATTGTATTTATTTTGTATTGGTTTGTTTTTAATAAGAACAAAACGCATCAAAATACGTTACTTATAATAGCGAGTTATTACTTTTATTCATGTTGGGATTGGCGTTTCTTATTTTTATTAGTGTTTTCTACTTTGTTGGATTACTTCAGTGCCATTATGATGGAAAACAGTACTACCCATAAAAATCGAAAGTTTTGGTTGTGGCTGACTATTGGGATAAACTTAGGATTTTTGGGTGTATTCAAATACTATGATTTCTTTGCGCAATCTTTTGCCGATTTATTAAATGGTTTTGGGTTTAAAACGAATCCTGTTTTATTAAAATTAATACTTCCAGTTGGGATATCCTTTTACACGTTTCATGGGTTGTCGTATGTGATTGATATTTATTACAAACGTATAACCGCCGAACGCAATTTTATCGATTATTCCCTTTTTGTGAGTTACTTTCCGCTTTTAGTAGCTGGACCCATTGAAAGGGCTACTCATTTATTACCACAAGTAAAAATCAAGCGTCATTTTAATTTTGAAAAAGCTAAAGAAGGTGTATATCAAATTATTTGGGGATTGGTAAAAAAAGTGGTTATTGCCGATAGTTGTGCTACTTATGCTAATGCCGTTTTTGATAATTATGAATCTATGAATTCTTTGTCATTAATATTAGGAGCAATTTACTTTGCCTTTCAAATTTATGGTGATTTTTCAGGGTATTCTGATATTGCTTTAGGAACGTCTAAATTGTTTGGCATTGATTTGTTGAAGAATTTCAATTATCCCTATTTTTCTAGAGACATTGCTGAGTTTTGGAGACGCTGGCATATTTCTTTATCATCTTGGTTCCGCGATTATTTGTACATTCCTTTAGGCGGAAGCCAAGGAGGGGTGATGATGAAAGTTAGAAATACTTTTATTATTTTCTTGGTAAGTGGCTTTTGGCATGGCGCTAATTGGACGTTCATTATTTGGGGCTTGTTGAATGCGATTTACTTCTTGCCTTTGTTGTTGCAAAATAAGAACCGTTCTAATATGGGTGAAATTGAAATGGGGTGGAATGCTAGTAGCATAAAAACCATTTTAAATATTTTAGGAACTTTTGTTTTAACAACTATAGCTTGGATTTTTTTTAGAGCAAAATCCATTTCTGAAGCTATTGGTTATATTCAAAAAATGATAACTGATTTTTATTTTGATTCACAATATTTGAGTAACGAGCGATACAATTTCGAACTGCTACTTTTAGTTTTGGTTTTTGTCTTTGTTGAATGGTTTAATCGTTCCAAAGTAGAACCATTATCAGGAAAATCCAGTTGGGTAAAAGTTACATTAGCAATTATGGCTTTGTTAGCTTTGGGTGTTTATTCTGATTATAAAGAGTTTATTTATTTTCAATTTTGATGAAAAAGTTTTTATTTTTTTTAGGTAAAATATTTTTAGTACTTGTGCTATCAGCATTTGTTCTGGATTATCTGTATACCATTGTTTTTGAGCAATCTAAGTATAGAAATAAGGTTGAAAATGTAATTAATTCTAAAAAAGAAAAGTTTGATGTAATTATTTTAGGTACCTCACGAGCTAATAATCATTTTGTCTCAGAATTATTTGAAAAGGAAGGTTATAAAACGTTTAATTACGGAATGAGTGGTTCCCATTTATTTGAGACTTCTCTGATGTTAAAATTAATGATGGAACGCAAATGGGAAATTAAAAATATTATCATTGAAACCGATTTGAATTTATCTAATGTTAAAAGAGATGATGGAACTTTTGCAAGATTTATGCCTTTCATGCATCAGTCTGATGTGATTACTTCGCATTTTAAAAATGAATCTGATTTCTTTTCTCTTTATTACATTCCTTTTTATCGATACATTCGTTTTGATGCTAAAATTGGTTTCAGATCTTTTTATGAAACTTTACTGCATAAACCAACTAATACTTTAGCTAATAAAGGGTATTATCCTTTAGGATATAATCCAAAAGCCAAAATGAAAAATAATATTGAGAAATTAAAACCAATTTATAATCCATATTTCGAAGAAATTAAGCAAATTTGTAAAAAGAATAAAATTAATTTAATTGCAGTTACTACTCCAATGTGTTCAAATGTAGTAGGAATGGATTATTTTGAAAAGGTTTCCAAAATGTATCCCGAAATTAAGGCATTTGAAAGTTATGTTGAAGGAGATACCTATTTTTCATCATGTGGTCATTTAAATGATAAAGGAGCACGTTTGTTTACTTCAAAAGTGATAAAAGAAATATTCATAAAAAAATAGTTTAATGCTTTTTAATTCTATAGAATTTTTATTTTTCTTACCTATTGTTTTTGTCCTGTATTGGTTTGTATTCAGCAAACAATTAAGGGCGCAAAATATATTATTGTTGTTAGCCAGTTATTTGTTTTATGGATGGTGGGATTGGCGTTTTCTTTTTTTGTTACTAATAAGTACTTGCTTGGATTATTTCGTTGCATTAGCAATTCAAAACAGCAAAGATGTATCTAAACGTAAATTATTTTTAGGTTTAAGCTTGATTGGTAACCTAGGAATGTTAGGTTTTTTTAAATATTATAATTTTTTTGTAGAAAGTTGGATAGACGCTTGGTCAAGGATAGGAGTTACCATGGAAGCTACAACTTTAAACATAATACTTCCGGTAGGAATTTCATTTTATACCTTTCAAACGTTAAGTTATACAATTGATGTTTATAGAGATGAATTAAAACCAACCAAAAATTTTATTGATTTTGCGGCATTTGTAACTTTTTTTCCACAATTAGTGGCTGGGCCAATTGAGCGAGCTTCTCATTTATTACCTCAATTTTATAAAAACCGTGTTTTTGATTATCAAAATGCTGTTTTAGGTTGCAAACTTATCGTTTGGGGAATGTTTAAAAAGGTTGTGGTTGCAGATAATTGCTCTTATTTTGTTAATAAAATTTTCGAAAACCCAGAAGTTTATTCCAGTGGTGAATTGTTTGTAGGAATGGTGTTTTTTGCTTTTCAAATTTATGGTGATTTTTCAGGTTATTCTGATATCGCCATTGGATTGTCAAAACTATTTGGATTTGATTTAATGGTGAATTTTAAATTCCCTTATTTTTCTAGAGATATTGCTGAGTTTTGGAGTAGATGGCATATTTCATTATCTAAGTGGTTTCGAGATTATATTTATATTCCACTTGGTGGTTCTAAAAGAACGATTGGATTACAAATAAGAAATGTAATGATTATTTTTTTGGTTAGCGGATTTTGGCATGGTGCTAATTGGACTTATGTTGTTTGGGGGTTATTTCACGCCTTACTATTTTTACCATTATTATTATTTAATGTTAACAGAAGTCATTTGATTACCAAATCCTATGGTTGGATTGATTTTGCTAAAATAAGTGCAACTTTTTTCATCGTTTGTGTGGGTTGGGTTTTTTTTAGAGCCGATTCTATTGCAGATGCTTTTCAATATTTCGCCCATATGTTTGAATTAAAGAATTTAAGTTTGTCTTTGTTTTACAGTACTAACGCCAATTTAATGATTTTTGCATTAAGTGCTTTAGCTGTAATGATTGTTTCTTTGCAAGAGTTGATTTGGGTAATTAATAAAAGAGAAATCCCTAAATTATCTTCGATTGGAACATTACTACTTGTTCTTTTAATTTTCTTTATGGGGAGTTTTAAAAATCAAATAGACTTTATTTATTTTCAATTCTAATGAGAAAGTTTTTAACTAAAATAGCGTTGTATACTCTTCTTATTCTGTTAGTTGGAAATGGAGTTGCTTATTTGTCACTTTATGTTTTAGGAAAATCTCAATTGTACAAGAATCAATTTGTTAAAAATGGAGTTGCAGCAACTCAGTTTGACTATGTTGTATTGGGTTCAAGCACGGGATTAACCACTTTAGATACTAAATTAATTGATGAAAAATTACACACATCGGGTTTGAATATTAGTATGGATGACACTTCTTTAAGTTCTCATTATTTAATGTTGCAATATTTTCTTTCTTTAGGAAAAAAAACCAAGCAATTAGTATTGTGTGTTACACCTGGAGATATACAAAATCCTGTTAATGAATTAAATAATAACGATTATCGTTTTTTAACAGAAGTTCAAGATACATTGGTTTTTAATTATTATAATCGTTTGGAAAAAAAAGGAATTAAAGTCTTAGCATACTCTAAGTATTTCCCAATTTTAGGGGTAAGTTACTATAATAATGAACTGTTTTATCCTTCTATTTATGCCTTCTTAAAATCTAATAAAAGAAATCGATTTGACGATAAAGGCAATTACACGTATCCACAAATTCAAAATAATTTGAGTAATGTGAAATTTAATAATACTAAAACGAGTTTTGTAAATCCATCTTTTTTAAAGATAAAGAAACTTTGCCAAGAACAGCATATTGAATTGATTGTTTATCAATCACCCATTTATAGAACGCATGTTGATTTTCCTCCGACAAATGAATTTAAAATAATTAATCATTCAACAATTCTACCCGAAGATTTGTTTTATGATAACATTCACGTAAATAGTAAAGGCAGAACTTTTTGTACCTTAGCTTTTTGTGAAGAATTGAAACTAATAAAATGAAAATTGCATTTTTAACTCCAGAGTATCCCCATAGCCGAACAGGAAATTCGGGAGGTATAGGAACAAGTATTAAAAATCTAGCTGAAAGCCTAGTTGGATTAGGACATGCTGTTCGTGTTTTAGTATATGGTCAGAAAGAAGAAACTATTTTTGAAGATTCTGGAATCACTATTCAATTGATTAAAAACGTAAAAATAAAAGGCCTTTCGTGGTACTTCACTCGAAAAAAATTACAACATATTATAGATGATTTATATGCATCCAATGAAATTGATATAGTGGAAGCTCCTGATTGGACGGGAATATCTTCCTTTATTCAGCCTAAAAAGTGTCCTTTAGTAATTCGATTAAATGGTAGTGATACCTATTTTTGTCATTTAGATAATCGTCCTGTTAAATGGGTGAATAAATTTCATGAAAAAAGAGCTTTAAAAAAGGCAGAAGGACATATTTCGGTAAGTCAATTTACTGCGGATATGACAAATAAGTTGTTTGGGTTACAAATCCCATTCACGATAATTCCAAATGGTATTAATCCTGAAAAGTTTCGTCCCGATACTACTATACAGAAAGAGTCAAATACCATTTTATATTTTGGCACATTAATACGAAAAAAAGGCTTGTTAGAATTGCCGTTAATTTTTAATCATGTTGTTGCTAAAAATCCAGAAGCTCAGCTTGTTTTAGTTGGGCGAGATACTTCTGATATAAGTACAGGTAGTTCCTCAACTTGGCAATTAATGCAGTCGTTATTTTCTAAAGAAGCTATAGAAAACGTAAATTATTTAGGTGGTGTTCCTTATGAAGAGGTTCGTTTACACATTGCAAAATCTTGTGTTTGTGTTTTCCCAACATTTGCTGAAGCATTACCCGTTTCTTGGTTGGAAGCTATGGCTATGCAAAAGGCAATTGTTGCTTCCAATATAGGATGGGGGCCAGAAGTTATTCATTCTGGAAAAGAAGGGGTTTTAGTACATCCTAAAAGTCATGAAACTTATGCTAATGCCATACTAGAATTATTGGAAGATGAGGATTTAAACGCTACCTTTGGACATAATGCGGCTCAAAAGATAAAAGAAGTTTTTACCAACCAATTAATTGCAGAGCAAAGCGTACAATTTTATAAACAAATTACTAAAAAATGATTGTTATTGTACATGACCAGCAAGTTGTTACTCAATTATTAATTGATAATAATGATTTGTCAACTTATAATGGAGAGCAAGTAACAAAGGTTGTTCCGATTTTGGTAAAACAATAGTTAAAACTGAAGTTGTTGAAGTATTATCATTTGAATTGGCTTATGAATTTGGTTTTGGTGAGGATGTCGATTTTGGTATGCAAATGCGATACAAAGGTTGTGATATTATCTATGTTCCCGATCCTACAATTTTGTATTTAAAATCGTCTATTGGCGGATTTAGAATGAAACCTTTGTTGGATTGGCATAGAGAACCATTAGCGCCTAAGCCATCGCATACCATTCTGTTGTTTTTATTTTTGTATAAAACTAAGGAACAACTTTTTTGGATATAGAACCACTTTGTTTTTTAAATTTTATAAATTTCAATCTGTAAAAAATCCATTTTTATATTATAAATTGTTCAAAAAACAATGGAATGTAAGTGTAAAATGGGCTATAATTTTAAAGAATAGACATGAACTTTAGTCTCATTATATGCACTTATAAACGCCCAAAAGCTTTATTAACTTTACTTGAATCAGTAAAGTTGCAATCGTTATATCCAAATGAAATAATAATTGTTGATGGTTCACCTGATGATACCACTTCAGAAATGCTTCATCAAAACCATTTTGACAATTTGGTTTATTTTAAAGTAAATCCTGAGGATAGAGGCTTAACTAAGCAACGAAATTATGGTATTGCTAGGGCTTCTGAAACAAGCGAAGTGATTTGTTTTTTAGATGACGATACGGTTTTAGCAATTGATTATTTTGAAGAAATTATCAAAACGTATGCTATTCATCCCGAAGCTATAGGAGTTGGCGGATATATTACTAATGAAATGGAATGGCAATATGTGGGCACAGAATATGTGCCTAAATTGAATGAGTTTTATTTTGATGGATACAGAAGGGTCGATGGAGCTCGGTTTGTTTGGCGTAAAAAGTTAGGGTTAGATAGTGATATGCCTCCGGGATATTCGCCTGAGTTTTCACACGGACGAAGTGTTGGCTTTTTACCTCCATCAGGAAAAGTTTATCCGGTAGAGCAATTAATGGGTGGCGTTGCTTCCTTTAAAAAATCTGTTTTTAAGGAGTTTCAGTTTTCTACTTATTTTGAAGGTTACGGATTGTATGAAGATGCCGATTTTACACTTCGTGTATCAAAAGTAGGAAAGCTATATTTAAATACAGCAGCTCAATTAGAACATCATCATGATGCGGCTGGACGTCCAAATCAATATCAATATGGGAAAATGGTAGTTCGAAATGGATGGTATGTTTGGCGTGTAAAAAATCCAAATCCTTCTTTAAAAGCAAAATTTAAATGGCATGTTATTTCTTTGTTGTTAGCTGTAATACGCGGAACAAATGTTGTAACTAAATCAAAAAAGAAAGAAGCTTTTACAGAATTTATAGGTAGGATTATGGGATGGTTTTCTTTGTTTATTAATTCACCAAAATAGAAAATAATTTATTTAATTTTCGGATAAAGCTATATTTTTATTAAAGAAAACTTTGTTTTGAAGCAGACTATTACTAAGTCCATCTTTTAATTGATTTATTCTTTAATTAAACCCGTTGGGTGAAATTAAATTAATTGATTTTTGATATTATTTATTGCTCTATCAAATATAAATTTATTGACATATTGAATTAGAGTTAGTGCTGTTACTTTTGCTAAAATTCGAGTTTTAAAACCTTCGAAAGACTTTGCATAACTTCTTCTAATTAAAAATTGGTCACACAGTTGTGAGAACAAAGTTTCAATTCTTTTTCTTGATTTCCTGAAAATAAATGGTTTTGGTTTATAATTCATTTGATTCATTCTTTTTGTTGTTTCCAATTTAATATTAGCCGAATGGAATAAATCTAGTTGAATGCTTTCAGACAAATAGCCTCTATCTCCAAGTAACACACAATCAGATATTTGTTGTTTTATGTTTTTCAAAAAATGTACATCATGAACTTCGGCTTTAGTAATGTCTAACGAATGA
>JACCDV010293379.1_pt1 | contig 23440 bp, 20 predicted proteins | sample 7446131 | NCBI WGS metagenome assembly JACCDV01 (sample SAMN15323448, study PRJNA562643) | freshwater metagenome | isolation source: river surface water | place: USA:Blue River Watershed | collected 2017-08-17
GCATCCAAGATGAGTAAAACCCCTAGCCAACTTCAACTCAACGACAACGGTGAGTTAATTCATTTGTTGACGCTAGAAGGTCTTCCCAAAGAACATATCCTCAAGATCCTCGATACTGCCAGCCAATTTGTGGCGGTGAATGAGTCCGACCGAGAAATCAAGAAAGTCCCACTGCTTAGGGGAAAGAATGTTTTCAATCTCTTCTTTGAGAACTCCACTAGAACCAGAACCACTTTTGAAATTGCTGCGAAGCGACTTTCAGCGGATGTGATTAATTTAGATATTCAAACATCATCCACCGCTAAGGGTGAAACAGTTCTAGACACGATTGATAACCTAGTGGCGATGCAAGCTGACATATTTACTGTGAGACACAGTCGCTCAGGCGCTGCTGCAGAAATCGCGGCGCACGTCCCAAAGCATGTTCACATCATTAATGCTGGCGACGGTACCAATCAGCACCCTACGCAGGGTTTGCTGGATATGTATACGATGCGTCACTACAAGCAAGATTTCACGAAAATTAAAGTGGCGATCATAGGTGATATTGTGCATAGTCGGGTCGCTAAATCCAACATTGCGGCTCTCAAAACATTGGGTTGCCAAGATATCAGAGCGATTGGTCCAGAAAGTCTGCTACCCAGAGACTTGAATGTGATGGGTGTCAAAATCTATAACAATATTGAAGAGGGTCTTAAAGGTGTAGATGTCGTCATGACTCTGCGAATCCAAAAAGAAAGAATGGAGGCGCATCAGATTCCACAGGGTGAGCAGTTCTTTAAGCAATGGGGCTTAACCAAAGAAAGACTTCAACTAGCCAAGCCTGATGCCATTGTTATGCATCCAGGCCCAATGAATCGTGAAGTGGAAATTGCCAGTGATGTTGCTGACGGTCCTCAGGCAGTAATTCTAAAGCAGGTAACCTTTGGTATTGCTGTGCGTATGGCTGTAATCTCAACTGTGACAGGTATTTAAGCGACCATTTTTATATTTTGCGATTAACAATTGTAAGTTTATAAAAGCTGTACAAATAATATTTCACTTAATAGCCTAGATTACTTTTGGATAATTATTATCTGAAAGCATTAAAATGAGAATAGGGTGCGATAATTCCCAGGTCGGTGTAAGTTAGGTAGCGATGCCCAATACATATTAAAAGTCTTCCAAAGTAAGGCTGGGGGTGTTTGACTGCAATAAAGGTTGAAAGTTGTGTATCTAGTCCGTAATCTAGAATACCATCAATTGAAGTGTATTAGTTTTCGTTGTTTTAAATAGATTGCATATTTAAATACTATGTCATTGGTAAATCTAACTATTCTCGTCACTGGTGGTACAGGCTATATCGGCTCGCATACTGTTGTTAAATTGCTAGAGTCCGGCGCGAACGTGGTCATCTTGGATAACCTTTGCAACAGTAAGCGCGAAGTCATCGACCGCCTCCAAAAAATTAGCTCACGTCGACCCGAATTTGTCCTCGGCGACATTCGTGACAGAGTTGCACTGCGGTGTATTTTTCAGTCATATCACATTGACGCGGTTATTCATTTTGCCGGTCTCAAGGCTATTAGCGAATCGGTTGCTGACCCCTTGAAGTATTACGATAACAACGTCTTAGGAAGCCTAGTACTTTTCGAAGAAATGGCTCTGGCTAATGTAAATACTTTGGTTTTCTCATCATCGGCAACTGTCTATGGTGATCCTCATGCAGTCCCAATCCGCGAAGACTTCCCTCTTGGGCCGACTAATCCTTACGGCCAGAGCAAGCTCATGGTCGAATATATTCTGCGAGATCTTAAACATGCCAATCCAGCATGGCGTATAGCTATGCTACGCTACTTCAATCCAGCGGGGGCACATGAGTCAGGCCTTATTGGTGAAGATCCCAATGGTATCCCTAACAACTTGATGCCCTTCGTTGCACAGATTGCTGCAGGTAAGCAAGCTAAGCTTCCCGTCTTTGGCGATGACTACCAGACTCCGGACGGAACGGGTGTGCGTGATTACATCCATGTTGATGATCTAGCAGTTGGCCACTTAGCTGCGCTCCAGGCATTGAAGCAGTTCGATCTATTGACTGTTAATCTTGGCGCAGGTCGTGGCTACTCGGTGTTAGAGATCATTCGGGCCTTTGAGGTTGCATCAGGTCAACGAGTGCCATTTGAGATCGTGGCTCGCCGTCAAGGCGATATCGGTGCTAGTTATGCCGATCCTGGTTTAGCCAAAACCCTACTTGGGTGGGAGGCTCGGCATGATATAAATCGTATATGCGTGGATGCTTGGCGCTGGCATTCTAAAAACCATTTGGGCTTTGTGTTCGAGGAAGAATTCCCTAAATGTCGCTAGCAAGCCCCAATCTCTCGGAGAATTTATGCTAAGTTTGTGCGTTTCATTCATCACGAGCATGATTATTACCCTTCTTGTAATTCGCTACAAGCATCTGCATAGCGACTTTTCGGCGGATAATGATATGAATGGGGTTCAAAAGTTTCATGCTGTGGCTGTTCCTCGTGTTGGAGGAGTGGGTGTTTTTGCCGGTGCTTTAATTACAACTTTCCTATTGTTATTTACTCAGCCTGAATATGGCCAATTCAGCCTTATAGTAATTTTTTGTGGATCATTGACTTTCGTCGTGGGGCTCATTGAAGACATAACCAAAAGGGTTGGGGTTAAGGAGCGTATGTTGGCCACAGTCATTTCGGGATTGTGTGGCGGAATCTTTTTGGGAGGCTGGCTCACCCGACTAGATATTTCAGCGCTGGATTACTTAATGGTCATACCTGCAATCTCCATTTTGGTGACATGTGTAGCAATTTCTGGGGTTACCAACGCTTACAATATTATAGATGGATACAATGGCCTGGCGGGTGTCGTATCGATTATTGTGTTGCTTGGATTGGCATATGTCGCAAGACAAGTTGGGGATGGTCATGTTGCAACAATCTCAATAGCGATGGTCGGCGCCATTGGTGGATTCTTAGTTTGGAATTTTCCAAAAGGCCTAATATTTTTAGGAGATGGGGGGGCTTACTTAATTGGTTTTATGGTTGCAGAGCTTTCTGTTTTATTGGTTGCTAGAAATCCTACAGTTTCCCCATGGTTTCCATTGCTTCTGAGTTTTTACCCGATATTTGAGACACTATTCTCTGTGTACCGCAAGAAGATTAAGAGGAATATGTCGCCTGGTCTTCCAGATGGGTTGCATCTACATATGCTAATTTACAAGCGAGTTGTGCGTTGGGCGGTCGGAACAAATTGTGCTAAACAGAAAACTCAACGTAATGCACTAACTTCCCCATATTTATGGATTTTGTCAAGTTTAACGGCAGTTCCCGCCATGTTTTTTTACTCACAGACGATTCCATTAATGATGACTGCAGGAATTTTTATACTTTGTTACCTTTGGCTATATGGAAAGTTGGTAAAAGGAAGGGTTCCTTCTTGGTTGAAAATTAACAAGACAATAAAATAAATCATACAGTTCTTAAGCAAAAAATAGTGAGAAATTCTGACGTGCCAAAGAAAATCTGCCTGATTTCAAAAAATGCTCGTGCATATGATTTGTTCCGAGCGTCATGGGTCAAATCCATAGAGGATAAAGGATATAGAACCGTGATTATCAATCGAGGTAATGGCTTTTGGTGTAGTCTTAAAGCATATTGTAAAGTCGTATGTAATTTTTTTAAGATGAAATTGGTATTTGGAGTTTCTGAAATTCTGTTGTATCTGCCAGTATTGAAAAAAAAAGATATTTTGATTTTTACTGGATTAGGAAGACTACTTTCAGATAAAGATGTGTTGCAAACAGCATTATTTAGATATATCAATTTTTTTTATAGAGGGCAGATGGTCATTGTCTTGAATACAGATGACGAGAAGCTCTTGAAAAAAAAACTAGGGGTCTCTCCTGTTTTAATTAGCGGCGAAGGTTATAAATTTGACCGACGACTCGGAGAAAAGAATAAAGTCTTTACTATCGCATACTCTGGGCGCCTAGTTAAATCTAAGGGATATATAGATTTTTTGAATTTAATTGAAAGGTTTACTGGAAGGTGTTGTTTTGTCATTATGGGTGATAGAGACTATGGTAATTCAGATGCAGTTCCAGTTAACTTTGAAAATAAAGTTATAGGTCAATCTCGTAATGAAATAAGAAAGCTAGGATTTATTAGTGATGTCAAGAAGGAATTGGCCACTGTTGACATTTTTATATCCATGTCAGAAAGAGAGGGTATGCCATATTCTGTACTCGATGCCATAGATTCGGGCTGTCTTCTGATCCTCTCTGATGTTCCCGGGCATAGAGATTTTTTTGGTATTGAAGGTGTGCATATTATTCAACCAAATGAGCTTTTAGGGCTTGTGGAAATGATTTACGCAGATCGGAATTTGCTTAGGTTTGACCGGCATAATAGAATCAATAATTGCGAAGAAAAATACGGATTCGATAATATAGTTAGTAATATAAAGTCAAAGGTTTTAGTTTCGCTATAATACGGTCTTTGTCAATATAATCAATCTATGTAGGGGGTTCGCCTAATAGATTGGATCAAAGGTCGAATTATGGGAAAAGTAGCCTTAATTACAGGTATTACAGGACAGGATGGGGCATACTTAGCTGAGCTACTTTTAAGCAAAGGTTATGAGGTTCATGGTGTCAAGAGGCGTAGCTCACTTTTTAATACCGATCGAATTGATCATCTATACCAAGACCCTCACATTGGCGATGGAAAATTACGGCTTCATTTCGGTGACCTTACTGACTCGACTAACTTAATTAGGATTATTCAGCAGACCCAGCCAGATGAAATATATAATCTAGCAGCGATGAGTCATGTTGCAGTAAGTTTTGAAACGCCCGAGTATACTGCAAACGCTGATGGACTTGGTGCTTTACGTTTGCTTGAGGCAATAAGAATTTTAAAGCTCGAACAAAAGACTAGATTTTATCAGGCTTCAACCTCAGAGTTGTACGGGCTCGTACAAGAGATTCCTCAGCGAGAAACAACACCATTTTACCCCCGAAGTCCGTACGCCGTAGCAAAGCTATATGCATATTGGATTACAGTGAATTATCGAGAAGCCTACGGTTTATATGCCTGTAATGGCATATTATTTAATCATGAAAGTCCTGTTAGGGGCGAAACATTTATAACCAGAAAAATAACTCGAGCACTCACTAGGATTAAAACTGGTATCCAAGAGTGTCTATATTTGGGAAATATTGATGCAAAGAGGGATTGGGGGCACGCAAAGGATTATGTAGAGATGCAATGGTTAATGCTTCAGCAAGATCAACCAAAAGATTATGTGATAGGTACGGGTACTCAATTCAGTGTTAGAGATTTCATCAAGGTAACGGCACGAATTTTGGATATGAATTTGGAGTGGAGTGGTAGTGGAATCAATGAGATTGCAAAATGGAATGGTAATACTATATTGAAAATTGATCCTGCATACTTTAGACCTACTGAAGTTGAAACGCTTTTGGCTGATTCGGCTATGGCGAAAAAAGATCTTGGGTGGACCCCTAAAATTACTTTTGAGCAATTGGTTAGGGAGATGGTAGAGTCAGACCTTAAGATTGCAGAGCGAGATTGCTTGATACAGGGCTCAGGATATTTCATTCCAAGTTACAAAGAGTAAGATGGCTAGCAGTCGAAACATATTGGCGGAGCTACATATACTCTATAGTACTTTATCTGTTTCGAGTAAGCGAAGATTTGCATTACTTGTTATTTGGCTAGTATTTGGGTCTATCGCAGAGGTGTTTGCCATAGGTTCCATTTTCCCATTTTTGGCTGTTATAACAGACAGCTCAAGTTTTTTTAAAAGCTATCCATGGATCGAGGTTCTGTTACCAGTCTCGAAAGATAATGAAAGTCAAATCATTTTGATTTTTACATCGTTGTTTATAGCAATAATCACAGTTGCAAATATATTTCGTGTAAGTGTTATGTATGCATCTATATATACTGGTTTTAAGCTTGGCGGAGAAGTAGGGAAGTCAATTTTTAGTGCAATGTTACATTTTTCTTACGAAAAGCATCGTTTGCTATCAACTAGTGTCGCTGTTGTAAATGCGACTTCAAAATCGAGCATTATTATTTATAATGTGATAACCCCTTGTATTAATGTCATCGCTGTATCTGTTTTGGTGATACTCGCTACTGTGGGAATAATTATAACTGCGCCGTTAGAGGTTATTTTTCCTATATCCATTATGTGTGGCCTGTATTTAATTGCAAATATTTTGACAAAAAATATTTTGGCAAAATGTTCGTCAACAATTAATTACAATACGACTAAGTTGGTTAAAGAAACACATGATGCATTTGGTTCAATAAAGGAAATCATTCTTTATTCCTTGCATGCCAAGTATGAAGAAAGATATGGAAAAACCGATATGACTCTGCGGATTGCTCAAGGCCGTGCAGCCTTCATGGCAGCCGTACCAAAATACTTCCTTGAAGCATTAGCTGTGATTGGCTTGGCTATTTTTGCATATAAATCAAAAAATGAAAATATGGAGTTGTTTGCCGTAATTGGATTGATTGCATTTGCAATACAGCGATTGTTACCACAGTTACAGCAAGCATATTCATCATGTTCCAGTATAATGGGCGCAAAAGAGGTACTGCTTGAAATTAATGATATTTTGAAATCTAAAAAAAATGGGATTTTAGATAATTCAAATACATGCTTCTTTAAGGAAAAAATTACTCTTGAGAATGTTTCGTATCGCAGTTTGGATTCAAGCAATTTAGTTCTAGAAAATATAAGCTGCGAATTCAGATTAGGTACTATGACCGCCATTATCGGTAATAGTGGGTCTGGTAAAAGTACATTATTAGATATTATTTGTGGTCTTCGAGCACCTACTTTTGGGGATTTACTCATTGATGGGAATCGTTTGGAAGAAAAGTTATTGGGTAGTTGGCAATCTAAAATCTCATATGTTTCCCAGGACCCATTTATTTTTGAGGGTAGCATAGCGCGTAATATTGCTAGTGCGTTTGAAAATGATCCAATTGACTTTGACAGGATGGTAATGGCTTCAAAAGAAGCGCAAATCTATGAATGGATAATGTCCCTTCCAAATGGTTTTGACACATTACTTGTTGAGCGAGGTTTAAATATATCGGGTGGTCAGAAGCAAAGAATTTGTATTGCCAAAGCTCTTTATCGTAAAAGTCTAGTTCTATGTCTAGATGAATCTTCTAGCGGATTAGATGAATCAACAGAAATAGCTCTTTATGAAACAATTAAAAAACTTAAGTCAACTATGGCTGTGATTATTGCCACGCATCGGATTGCCACTCTCAAATATTTCGATAGTGTATACAAGATTAGTGATGGAAAGGTAATTCAATATGACCATAGAGTCAAAAAAAATTAATGACAAAAAAACTATAAATATTCTTAAAAAGAATATTCTGCAGCTTGCCATGAATAAAAAAGAAGGCCATATTGGAAGTTCTTTTTCGATACTGCATATTATTTATCAGCTATACAAGACTAAGATTGACAACACTACTTCAAATAATCTTAATAGATTTATTTTAAGTAAGGGACATGCCTCGCTTGGTTTATATGTAGTACTTGCTCATTTTGGGTATATATCCCAGGAGTCGCTAATCAGTTTCTGTGATTTCGATAGTAATTTGGGCGGACACCCCAATATGAGAAAGGTTAATGGTGTTATTGCATCAACAGGTTCATTAGGGCATGGATTGCCCATAGCTGTTGGTATGGCTATTGCTAAGAAGATAAGGAATGAAAGTGGGCATATTTATTGCCTGATTGGTGATGGTGAAGCTAATGAAGGTACGATTTGGGAAGCTTCGCTAGTTGCATCACACCATAAGCTTGATAACTTAACCTGCGTTTTAGATATGAATCATTCAGGAGATCGTGCATTGGACTTGGGGGAAATAGAAAAAAAAGCGAAATCTTTCGGGTATGAAGTGCACATGATTGATGGTCATGATTTTGACCAAATTGATGCTGCGTTGAATTTTGTGTCATTAAATAGTAAGCCAAAATTTATCGTTGCGCACACTATAAAAGGACATGGAGTTGCAAGAATGGAAAATAATCCAGAATGGCATCATAAATCGCCTAGCACTGAAGAGTTTCACGAAATGATTCTGGAGCTTGAATAGTATGCGTAAACAGTTTGTTAATTCTGTAACAGAAATATTTGAGCGCGATAAAAGGGTTGTCTTATTGCTTGGCGATATTGGTGTCCATGGATTTAAGAATATATTATCGAAATATTCTGACCGTGCCTATAATATAGGCATACTTGAACAATCAACAGTAGGCATTGCAGCGGGTTTATCCGCAGCCGGATTTATACCAATTGTTCATACAATTGCTCCATTTTTGGTCGAACGTGCTTTAGAGCAAATTAAAATTGATTTTGGATATCAGGAATTGGCTGGCAACTTAATCAGTGTTGGGGCTTCTTATGATTATGCTGGTTTAGGCTGTACTCATCATTGTCCAGGTGATATCAACATACTTAAAACGATACCTAATATAAAGATATTCGTTCCCGGTCATTCTTCGGAGCTTGATTTTTTAATGCTAGAAAACTACAGCAATCAATCTCTTAATTATTTTAGATTAAGTGAGGGTTCTAATCGTGAACCAGTCATATCTAGCCGGTATAAAGCTAAATTGATTAAAAGCGGCTCCAAGGGTGTGGTTTTAGTATTTGGCCCGTTTCTCTCAAGGACATTAGACGCAGTTGCAGATTTGGACGTTACGGTTCTTTACTACAACGTTGTTGCACCGTTCGATTATCAATCACTTTATGAGGCAATGATATCTTCGTCAAAGGTTGTCGCTGTTATGCCGTTCTATGAAAACAGCATGAGTCATGACATATTAACGGCATGCGGTGGTAAGTCTCTCCAGCTAAAAACAATTGGGGTGCCGCTAAAATTTGCTGATGGTTATGGGACAGTTAAGAATCATGATGAACTATTTGGTTTAAATACGAGTGCAATTAGAGAAAAAATAATTAACTTTATTAAATAACTTTCAACTTTGGAACTGCATAAATGATTAATCAAATACTAAAGCGTGCACATCATTCAAGCGCAAGTATTTGCAATGCAATTGATGGTGCTAGAGTATTGGTAACAGGAGCATCTGGTCTGATAGGTCTAAATTTTATTGCAGCTCTACTCAGAATAAAATCTTTAGGGTATAACTTGTCTATAGACGCCATAATGGGCACTAAAAGAGATGCTTTAGCAGGTTCGCTGAGGGAACAAGGCGTCTTAGTTCGCCATATTGATCTTTCAGATATCAATATGCCCATAATGCAAGAAAAATATGACGTCATACTGCATGCTGCTAGCTATGGACAGCCCGGAAAGTTCATGTCTAACAAGCTAGCCACAATTAACCTAAATAGTACAGCATTGGTAAAATTATCATCTCAACTGGAGCCGGGAGGGAGAATACTCTCTATTAGTACAAGTGAACTGTACAGTGGTAACACTAAGCTTGTTCACGTTGAGGATGAAATTGGTACTACCACACCACAGCATGCACGCGCATGTTACATTGAGGCAAAAAGAGTCGGTGAAACTATTTGTGAAATTTTGAATGAACATGGATATAAAGCATATTCTGCTCGCCTAGCACTTGGATATGGTCCAGGAGTTTGGCTTGATGATCAAAGAGTATTGAATCAGTTTATTCTCAAGGCACTGGTTAATAATAAAATTAACTTACTAGATGGTGGTGATGCAATTCGTACTTACGGATTTGTATCCGACATAGTCGAAATGTTACTTAACATAATACTCTTCGGTAATAGTACGCTTTATAACGTTGGAGGCAAGTCTGTAACTACAATTAAGGATTTAGCTATAACAATAGCTGACATGATTGGGGTTAAAGTAAGCTTTGGCGAGAGTGATGGGGGTCTTAAAGATGCGCCGAAATCTGTTGAGCTTGACCTTAGTAGATATGAAATTGAGTTCAATAAAACTAGTTATGTGCCACTCAGAGATGGCCTCCTAAGTACTATAGATTGGTATAAGTATCTATTGAAAGGTTACGTATGAGTGAAGTGACGCTAATCACGGGATGCAATGGATTAGTTGGATCGGCCATTGGTCGACTATTTCCAGAAGAGTCAAATATATTCATAGGCAGGTTAGATGCTGATTTAAGAAACAGAGACGATGTGTATAACATCATAAAAAAATATAGGCCTAAAAGAATAGTAAACCTGGCGGCTGAAGTTGGTGGTGTTAACAGTAATGCTATGTATCCGGCAAGCTATTTTGCAAACAATATGGCAATAAACATGAATCTGTTTGAGTGCGCCGTGAAGTTTAAAGTTGAGAAAATTATGTCGTATATGTCAACATGCGTATTTCCAAATGACATTACATACCCAATTACGCCTGAAAAATTACATGATGGCGCACCCCACTCATCAAACTTTGGATACGCTTATGCAAAGCGAATGGTTGAAATATTATCGCGCGCGTATCAGAAACAGTACGGTATAAATAGTATTGTGCTTGTCCCCACTAACATTTATGGACCAAATGATAATTTTGATACAGAAAACGGACATGTTTTGCCATCTTTGATTAACAAAATGTATAGGGCTAAGTTGGCTGGTGAGCCATTTACAGTGTGGGGGTCTGGAAAACCTCTTCGTGAATTTGTGTATTCAGATGATATTGCACGTTTATCTATGTGGGCGCTTGACAACTATAACGAACCTGAACCATTGATATTAAGTTCAGAAGTTGAAACAAGTATTCGAGATACGGTAAATCTACTTAAAAATACGATGGGTTTCAATGGCGAGGTTATATATGATCAAACTAAACCTGATGGACAGTTCAGAAAACCCTCAAGTGGAAAAAAATTGAATTCTCTTTGCCCTAATTATAGATGGGTAAGTCTTGATGCAGGCATAAAGATGACAGTGAACTGGTTTATGGAAAATTTTAATCTTGCGAGAGGTGTCAAATGAGTGTCAATAATCCCATAAACAAAGTGTCGATTGCTGATATTGAGAAATTACTTCAGATTTCTGCCAGCACGTATCTGGTAGAGAGAATCAGATCCAAAGAGTTGAACTATACTAATCTAAGCGAGTTAGATCAGCAAAAACTCATATCATTTGTCATCAGGAAGTTAATCGATGGTGATTTTGTAAAAGCGGGGGAAGATCGTAAAGAGGAGTGGGAATTGGGTTGGGGGGAAAATTTTGCAGAGTTAACTGATACTGCTAATTTTCAAAAAGCGATAACGCCAAAATATTTCAATAAATATAATGTTGTACGTTGGGGTGGTAGTTTTATACAGCCAGTTTCCGAAAACTTTGAGAAAAACACACTCTCTATCATCGTGGATTATATTTCTGATAAATACTTTAGAGAAATGCACTCTATATATGAATTTGGGTGTGGTACTGGGCATAACTTGTTTTCGGTAAGAGCGGCAAATGAAAAGGCGAATCTTTATGGTCTAGACTGGGCTACATCTTCTCAGAAGATTATCGAAAGTGTTCGTTTAGCAGGTATCGATTCTAAGATGTATGGCTACAATTTTGACTACTTTAATCCAGATTATTCAATCAAGATTCAGCCAAAATCTGCCGTTTACACAGTCGCGTCATTAGAGCAGGTTGGTAACCGCTGGGTTGACTTTGTTGAATATCTAATTGCAAATACCCCAGACATCTGTGTTCATATTGAGCCAATAGCTGAAGTGTTGGATGAAAATGTTGTGATGGATTGCCTTTCAATTGAATATTTTAAGAAGCGCAATTATTTAAACGGATTTTTATCTGGATTAAAAAGATTGGAGGGAGATGGACGAGTAGAAATCATGGATGTGAAGCGAACTCATATAGGGAGCTTGTTTATTGAGGGGTATACTATAGTGGTCTGGAGACCAGTAAGTAATTAAGATGAATGTTCTGTTTGTTTTAGATAAGTGGTGTCATGGGCTAAAGCGTAATGGGATATCCGCATGGGAGTCAAACTTTGTATCCTCATACAAGGAACTATACCCAACTATTAAAGTTACCGAGTTTAATTTTGATTTTCAGCGTTTCGCCAATGGGCCCAGTGTAAATTTAAATGATAAATTAATAAACTTAATCCATTCAATTCGCCCTAATTTCATTTTTTTGGTTATATATGAACTGCCAAATGATTCGGATACCATAATTAGCGTAGACTCCTTAAGACGCATAAAGAATTTAGGTGTACCAATTGTTACGATATTTGGCGACTTAGAGCACAAAGCTCAGTGTAGGATTGTCAAATTTATAGAACCTTATTGCGACTTAATTTATTATACTGCCTTAGTTGCCCCAGGTAATAGATTGAAAATACCTCGGCTGCATTATGTTTGGGTGCCGAAAGACCCTCGCTATTTTCATTCTAATCACACAGGTTATAAGCGAAGTATTGATATATCCTATTTGGGTACTCCTAAAGGAGATAGGGTAAAAGTCATAAATTACTTGCGTCAATGTGGAGTAAATATATATTCAAACGGTGGTGAGCGAACAGGGAATATAGGTTTAGATGAATATACAAATATTCTCAGAGACAGTAAAATATCGTTGAGTTTTAGTAGGGCAGATGGCAATCATGTTACTAATGCCAGAACATTTGAAGTCATAGCATGCGGAGCAATGTTGCTGGAGCAGGAAGGTCTCGAAACGCCCCGCCTTTTTAAACCATTTGTGGATTATGTCCCTTTTTATAACAAAGCTGATTTGTTAGACAAGGTGAGGTACTACACGTTACACAATGTTGAGAGAGATCAGATAGTAAGATCCGCAACTCAAAGGTATAACAGATTTTACACAGCCCAAAGATTTTGGAATGAGATTAATGAAAAATATGGTTGTATACAATTGCCATTAAAATTCCATTCTGTAACAGATAAATCATCACCGTTAGACGAATTTTGGTCCCTTGAGCATTCTAATCGGAAGGTGCCAAAATTCGACCGAACCATATACGATGGAGTGTCACCGGTATTAATTTTAAAGTATAGTTTCTTGAATAGGATTGCAGAAGTTGAGGCATTGAATAGGCTGCATAAATTTTTACTTTGGTGCGTACAGCTACCTAATAGGATAATAGTAAAAATTTATCTAAAATTCATAAAGAAATGGTAAAGGATGCAACAGTTGCTCTCGGACTGGTAGTCTGGAACGGTGAAAGGTATATTAATTCACTGATTGAATCGCTTCTTGAACAAACGTACCAGGACTATAAGTTGTATGTACTTGATAACCAGTCAACTGATCGCACTATAGACATTCTAAATTCATATAAGAGTTTAGGCTCACGAATTGAAATACATATTGATACGGAGCCAAGAGGTTTCATCGATGCACAAAAAATTATATTTGATAAATACTTATCAAAACATAAGTATTGTGTATTTCTGTGTGACGATGATGTTTATGACACCAATTTTTTAAAAAAAAATGTTTTTGAAATCGAGCGAGGAAACAGCTTACTGTCTTACAGTAATTTCAATTATATAGATGATTTTGGAAATATAATAATTCCGCGTGGCCTAAATCCAATATATAAAGGTAAATCAAAGTGGCATGCCTATAAGTTTTTAATAGCTAGAAACTGTATCCCAATTTTCTTTGGGGTGTATGATAGTGCGAAGTTAAGAAAGCATTTTATGCATTTTCGTCGATTTAATAAAGATGGATATAATCACGAAAATTTGATGTTGTTTAGTATACTACTTAATTCAAAAGTTTCATATATTGAGGACGTTTTATTCTCATACAGAATTAAAGATAGAAAGTTAATATACTCTGAACGGGGCTATCCTGATACTAATTCTATTATTCAGCAGCTATATAAAGATATTGTACATAATTTTGCCTTCATTAAAGAGTGCTTCCATATTTACGATTTGAATCATGGTGTGGACATTAACAGGGTTGTACTAAATATGGTTAGTATAATATCACTAGTAAAATATACGGTATATGTATTTCTAAAAAGATTTATAAATGCTTTTAAAAATTAATTAGTCATTTTTCAAAGGAAATTATATTTTTGTAATGTCATGAGGAACAAAAAAATATGTTTTTTCCTGCTAATAAACTTTGTTGTGCTACACCATATTCTCATTCGACTCTTAGATCCGAAATTATCTACAAGTATTATTTTTTTGGTTTCAGAATCTCTAGCATTTATTTTTTTGATTTTATTAATTATCAAGGGTATAGCTTCTGATGGGGTAAATACTTCAAGGGCTATATTATTCATATCTGCAATATCGTTTTCATTGCTCCTAGACATATTAAATAATTCAAATTTGAGAGCTGTGTATCTGGCCGTGATTACAGTAGCCTTTATATTTCTTTCGTTCAGACACGAGCTTGAGGATATAAATTATGCGATTAAAATTATAATAATCGTAACAGGAATAATCTTATTTTTTTTCCCTCTTGTATTTGGCTATGGTGACAACCCTTCTGTAAATAGAATTTTAAACCCATTACTATCATATAATCGTAGTCCGATATTCTTCTACAAAGAGGGCGACGCTGGGTATATATTACTCTCGATGGGGTTTCTATCCGGATACTATTTTGGCATCAAATCCATCCCTATTTTTTTGATTTTCATATTTTCAGTCTTTATAACAGATGCGAGAGGGCCGATTATTCTCTTATTCTCCTTTGCAAGCTGTGCATTACTATTTAAAGTTAGAACTTTATTAAATAAATCAATGATATATAGTTTATTACTAATAGCCCTTTTTTCGTCCCTACTTACTTTTTTACTAATTAATGGATTTAATAAACCTGGAGAACGAGATATATTTAATGGTAGACTGGAAATAGTGTCAACCACAATAAGCGCTTACAGCTCTCAATTCAGTTATCGTAATTTTTTTGGAGGAGTGCCTGATTTACATGTGTGGTTTCAAAGTGTAGGTATTGATTGGCAAAGAACATCACATAGTTTTATTATTGATGTGCTACTAAAATATGGAATATTAGCGCTTGCTTTTTTGCTCTATTTTTTTTACTTAATTATTAAGTATATATATGAATCAAATATTTCTAGAAAGTCATATTATTTAATGACTTACATTAGTATTATAGCTTATCTCATATTTGAGCCAGGCCCTGATTTTAATAATCTATCAATTGACGTCACGTATGTTATCTTGTTATCTGCTCAAATTTTACTTCAACGAAAAGGATAATTTTGTATATTCTAAAACAGTTAAATTGGTTCATGGAGTCACAGCTAGGAATTAATCTCCGTAAGCTATGTCAGAGTCTACTTGGGTTGCCAAAGTTTTTCTTTGATTACATTAAATTTAGGCGCTTATTCAGAGTTAAATACTCTATAAGACCATGCCTTGGAGATCATTTGCAGTCAAGCGCATCGATTAAAAATGAGTACTTTTTTCAAGATCTCTATGTTGCAAGGCAGATATTTAAAAGCAAACCGATCGAACATATAGATGTGGGTTCAAGGGTTGATGGTTTTGTTGCTCATGTTGCATCATTTATGAAAATCAAGGTCCTCGATATAAGACCGCAGTTTGCAAAAGTTGAAAATATTGAATTCATACAGCAGGATCTTACTAATCTAAACTCTTTAGTCAACAGTTGTCATTCTATTTCATGCCTTCATGCGCTCGAACATTTTGGTTTGGGTAGATATGGGGATAATATTTCCCAGGATGCATTTTTATTAGGACTTCGTAATTTGGCGTCAATGCTCGCTAAAAATGGGCTGCTCTATTTGAGTATACCAATTGGAATTCCTTGTATATATTTTAACTCACATAGAGTATCATCTCCGACTGAAATCATAGAACATTTTCAGACATTAGGTTGTAATCTAGTTGCATTTGCTTATTATCATGATGGAAAATTTAATGAATCAAGTGATATCTATTCTGATATAAAGATGCTTATAAATGTAAAATATGCACTTGGGATTTTTACTTTTCGAAAGTAGTTAATGATTAAACTCAAAATTAAACAGCATATCAAAAAATTACTTGCCCGAACTAATTACTGTCTACATTCCCGAAGAAACTTTGATAAGCTCGTTGCAACCCGAGATTTTTATTTGCAGCAGCTTGTGGATGCTAATAAATTAACATGTCGGTTGGAAAAAGGTGCTACAGGAATTGTATTTAGCCTTGATAGAGCTTTTCAACTTTATGTGCTGTTGGAAAGTTATATTAAGAATTGCTATAGTCCTCCACGCTTGATAATTATCTATCGTGCATCTAATGAAGCACACAAGACTGCGTACAAAAATCTCATGTCTTGTTTTGATCGTCATAAGGATCTATTTCAATTCGTTGAAGAAAATCTGAATTTTTCTGATGTTGTATATGACATCATTAATAATGTTCCCACTCAAAATATCTTTTTTATAGTCGATGACAATATTGTAATTCGACGATTTGACGGTGGAATTATTTCAAGTCTTGACACCAATAAATATATACTGTCACTGAGATTAAGCCCATACTGTACATTCAGCTATACTTCCAGTGAGGTACATACCCCTCCCGATTTTAGAGTATCCAAATTTTTTAATGGACTCGAATTTGATTGGTTTAATGGTCCAAACGAATGGTCGTATCCATATTCTTTAGATGGTCATGTTTTTTCAACCCATGAAATTCGAATGATGATTTCGAATCATGACTTTAGGGCACCAAATTCGCTTGAAGAACTATTGATGTTACATTCTTCTTTTGCCACGCGGAAAGCTGGATTGTGCTTTAAAGAATCTGTGCTGCTTAACTTACCATTGAATAAAGTACAAAACGAGAACTCTAATATTTCTGCAGGAATTTCTCCTGATTTTTATCTTCAACAATGGAATAATGGGATGACCTTTGATTGGGCATGCTTGCAGAATCATATCCCAGTTTCTCCCCACGAAGAGCACTCTCTAAAGTTTACGCGTAGACTTCCTTTAAATTCTACGATATGAAGTTACCAGATAATATATTTAGTGTAATAGTTGAGCATGCACCTCTTGTCTCAGTAGATTTAGTTATATCTACAAAGTGCCGAAAAATTCTTTTAGGTAAGAGGATAAACAATCCCGCTGCTAGGACTTGGTTCACCCCTGGGGGCCGTATTTTCAAAAATGAAAAATTTTTTGAATGTGTTTCTAGACTAATGTCTACTGAAATCGGTTTATCAAACCTAAATGTTGAATCTATAGAATTTGCACCTCCACATGAGCACATCTATCCTAATTCAAGTATTTATGGTGAACATTTAACTACGCACTATATTAATATTCCATGCTTAATTGCTATTAATTCTCCCTTTAATACTCTCGGGCTTCCAAAAGATCAGCATTCTGAATGGCGATGGTGGAATATTGATGTAGCTTCAAAAGCTGAAGAGGTACATGAATATGTAAGGCCATATTTTTCACTAGTTATATCTCTAGAACGGTCTAGTTGTATTACTAGTGCGTTCAAAGATTAAAAATTACCCCTTAATGAAAAGAAACACACCTCTAGTTTCATGGCTTTTGTGTGCTCACTTGGTTGATGAGAAGCTAAGGTTAGCCATAGAGTCATGCTTAGATCAAACATTTCGCGACTTTGAACTTATTATTGTTTGTAATGGACCTCAAAGAGAAGACCTTGAAGAAGTTATAAAAATATGGTTTCCAGGAAATAATTTAATTCGCATAATTAAAACTGAAATTAGACAGCTTACATTCAGTCTAAATCTTGGATTGCATAATGCTTCTGGAATGTATATTGCGCGCATGGACGCTGACGACCTCGCGACTAAGGATAGAATTCAGACACAAGTGGATTTCCTCAATGCTAACTTAGACATCATGGTGGTCGGAACATGGATGGAATTCATTGACGATAATGGGATTCCGTTAAAAAAAGTAAAGCTTCCGACCACTGATTCATCAATTAGTCGATCACTTTTTTTTGGTAATCCAATCGTACATTCCAGTGTCATGTATAGAAAAGATGCTATTGTTAACATCGGAGGGTATCTTGGTGGGGTTTACGCTCAAGATTATGATTTGTGGTTAAGGCTCAAGACTCAATACAATTGCAAATTTGCAAATTTGCCACATGTAGGTGTTTTTTATAGAAAAAAAGGTGTTGGCAAAGCGCGTAAATCGATATTTTCATATGCGGAAGTTTCTGGTAGCCAATTTAGAAATTGGACTGCTGGCTGTGGAGTGTTATGGCTAGTGGCTTCATTTTATACTTTTCTTAAATCAAGATTACTATCTTCAAGTAACTAGTAAATTATGTGTGGCATCACGGGTTTTTTCTTAAAGACAGGAGTTAATCGTCACCCACTTTATGGGTTGAGCGAATGTATTCATTTAAGACATCGTGGACCAGACGCATCCGGATCTTGGATATCAGTTAAACGAAATGTTGGGCTACAGCACTATAGATTGTCCATAATTGATCTTACAAATGCGGGAGCGCAACCTATGACTTCGCATGATTCACGTTATGTCATAGTTTTTAATGGCGAAATTTATAATCACAAATCTTTAAGGTCACAGTTAGAATCCTGTGGCTTTTCACCTGTCTGGCGTGGGTACTCAGATACGGAAACTTTGCTTGAATGTATCGCTGCGTGGGGCCTTAAAAAAACACTTATGCAAACAGTTGGCATGTTTGCTTTAGCTCTTTATGACACTAAATTAAACACCCTTAGTCTTGCTAGGGATAGGATTGGAGAGAAGCCACTTTACTATGGTTATGTTGATGGTGGGTTTTTTTTTACGTCTGAACTGAAGGCGATTAAAAACTGTACTTCCAAAATTTCTATTAACTATGATTCTATTAATGCTTATTTAAGATTTGGATATATCCCGGCGCAAAGCACTATTTATCAGAATGTGTTTAAGTTAAAACCAGCTAAGATTATCAATCTATCTGAGGATGATGTTGTAGCTTCATTATTACCGATTGAGGAAACATATTGGGATGTTACTTCATTACCAAATTATCAGTCTAAATTCAGACACAATATTGGACAAGACAAAATTATAAATCAATTGGATTTAGTATTAACGAAAGCTGTATCTGGTCAGATGAGCTCTGATGTTCCGGTTGGGTTAATGTTATCCGGAGGCGTTGACTCCTCATTGATAGCAGCAATTATGCAGAAAGAGTCCTCTCGTCCTATTCAAACTTTTTCACTGGGATTTGAACATGGACTCATAGACGAAGCTCCTCTAGCTAAGAAAATTGCTCAACATATCGGCTCCTGTCATACTGAGGTATATATTAGTAGCGCTGACGCACTTGCATTAGTGCCACAACTTCCGCAAATTTATTGCGAACCCTTTGCTGATTCTTCACAAATTCCAACATTATTTTTAATGGGCATGATGAAGCGGCATGTGACTGTCACTTTGACAGGTGATGGAGCTGATGAAATTTTCTGTGGGTACCAGCGATATTACCGTACTATTAGAATGATGGGAGTCTTGAATAGATTTCCGGTTAGCCTTCGTGCCGCTATGTCTCGTCTATTAAGCGCCCTACCATTAGCATTCCTTAATTTATTAGCTCAAGCGCTAGCAAAAACAGATGCTGAGGAGTTAACAGGTGATAGACTAAAAAAAATTGCTGAGATCTTATCTTGTAAGGATATTACAGAGGTATACCTCGGTTTTCTAACATTGTGGAAGCCAGGGAAAGTTTTTATTAATTCTAATGAATCGGATTCCATTTATACACGTGGTTTGCCACTTGCCCCATCGGACTTGGAGCGTATGATGTTGGCAGATATTATGTGCTATTTGCCTGATGATATTTTAGTCAAAGTTGATAGAGCCTCAATGTCTATGGGTCTGGAATGCCGGGCCCCATTTCTTGATCACAGGGTTGTTGAATTTGCTTGGGGATTGAATATACTTCAAAAAGATTGCTTAGGCACACCTAAGGGAATTTTGAAGCAACTGGCGGGCAGATATATTCCTATTGAGTATTTTCAAAGATCGAAGCAGGGATTTGGTATGCCGATAGATACATGGCTACGTGACCCCTTAAGGGAATGGGCTGAGGATATTTTGGTAAGCGCTGAAAGGCGTCATCATGGATTAATTAATTTCGAAGAGATTAGGCTCCACTGGCGTCAGCATGTAGAATGTGAACGCAATTGGGGCCATAAGCTTTGGACTTTTTTATCACTTCTTTCATGGCTAGAATACAACAGTTAGAGCTTATCTTTATATGCATGAAGCCAAATTTACTTTTAAAGAACTTCTTTTACGACTACCTTTTTTCAGAAATATAGTTGTAAGATTAAACAATCAATATGAGAGAGATTATTTTGTTCAATCAGAGCTGCATAAGTTGACTGATGGAAAAATAATCTTGGATGCAGGTTGTGGTAGCCAGCGCTATCGCCAGTATTGTAATCATCTAATTTATAAGGCTCAAGATTTTGGGAAGTACAAAAATGATGATAAAAAAATGTTTGGAAAATTAGATTCTGGTGGCACGAACGGATATCAGTATGGCAAGTTGGATTACATTGGAGATATTTGCGCTATAAATGAATCTGATGGTTATTTTGATGCAATTTTATGTACAGAAGTTTTGGAGCATATAAAAAATCCAATTCAGGCCATACATGAATTTTCAAGGCTATTAAAAAAAAACGGCGTCCTCATTTTGACAGCCCCTAGTAATTGTTTAAGACATATGGACCCTTATTTCTTTTATAGTGGATTCTCAGATAGGTGGTATGAAAGTTGGTTGGCTGAATGCGGATTTACTATTGAGTATATTGAACCAGTTGGGGATTATTACCTTTGGATGGCGGTAGAGATTGCAAGAACGATAACTCAACACGGAATTATTTCAAAAATATTACTCTTCCCAGCTTTTCTTTATTACTATTTCAAAATGAAAAGCACGGTTTCTGTTAATACTTTGTGTATGGGATATCATGTGGTGGCAAGGAAAGTTAGATAAGATGTCTGAAAATAAGAAATCAATTACTACTGTTATCTTATCTGGTGGATCTGGTGCGCGCTTATGGCCAGTTTCTCGGTTAAGCCATCCGAAGCCATTTATGAAATTAGCGGACGGGCAAACACTCATCCAAAAAACATACCTGCGCGCTAAAACTCTTAGTACAGACATCTTAACTGTTACTAACCGTGATTATTACTTCATGAGCCGGGATGTTCTAGAGCTAGTAAATATTCCAAGTACTTTTTTGCTTGAACCCTTTAGTCGTAATACTGCACCAGCAATTGCATTAGCAGCCAAGATGATTGAATCAACAAAGGGTTCAGAGGCTACAGTATTAGTTTTAGCGGCGGATCATCTTATTCATGATCAATTTAACTTTGCCTCTGCTGTAGCAAAAGCTTCAAAACTTGCTGAGCAAGACTATTTAGTGACCTTCGGTATTGTCCCAACAGCACCTGAAACAGGATTTGGCTACATTGAGCGTGGTGAATCGCTTGAATTGGGTGATAGGGTTGCCCGTTTCGTTGAAAAGCCAGATGTCGAAATGGCGAAAAATTTTATCTCTTCAGGTAAATACCTTTGGAATTCGGGAATTTTATGCTTTAAAGCGGGCCTACTTCTAGATGAGTTAGATAAACATGCTCCAGAAGTTTCTAAATCACTCAATACATGTTGGGCTGAAATACATTCGTTACAGGATGCTCAGATGGTTGAAATTAAAGCGAAAGATTTTACAAGTGTCCCAGATATTTCCATAGATTACGCTGTTATGGAAAGATCTGATAAGGTTGCAGTTATCCCTAGTGATTTTGGTTGGAGTGATATAGGCTCATGGAATTCAATTCGTGATTTGGTTGAGCCAGATGCTAGTTTAAACCGTGCGGTGGGTGAGGTGATCTTCATTGATTCTTCCAATACCTTTGTTCAGTCGGAGAATCGACTAGTTGCAACTGTGGGTATCAATGACTTGATGATTATTGATACACCTGACGCTCTTCTGGTCACGCATCAAGAAAAGTCGCAGAATGTGAAGAAAGTTGTCGCTTTGCTTAAGGAGAAAAGTCATGAAACTTTTACACATCACCGTAAGGTAGTTCGTCCCTGGGGGGCGTATACCGTGCTAGAAGAAGGTTCAGGCTTCAAGATCAAGCGAATTGAGGTGAAGGCGGGGGCAAGTCTTAGTCTTCAGATGCATCATCATCGTAGCGAGCACTGGGTTGTTGTGAGTGGTACTGCTAAGATTATCAATGGTGATAATGAGATGGTTGTTCAAGCTAATGAATCCACATACATACCTGCAGGACAGAAGCATCGCTTGGAAAATCCCGGCATTATTCCTTGCGTGATGATCGAGGTGCAATGTGGAACTTATCTGGGTGAGGACGATATTGTCAGATTTGAAGATAAGTATGGGAGATAACGTCCCTTGTTGATTTTGGTAGTAATTTCTGTGAATTGAGGCTCAATTAGCCTAGCTATAGTCTTACCTTTTAGGTAAGACTATAGAATCATGTGGTGCTATTTTTTATATTAGAAGCTTCAAGCAAGTTATAAAGAAGAGATTCAATATATTAGAAATGAACGTTACATGAGACTCATGCAAAGCGATAGCTATGTTCGTGCTCATGAGGATTTGAGGCGTGCATTTTCAAGAACATTACAGGAATACAGAAGGCATCAAGACTGGAAGCTGCGAACTAAATCTATAGAAGTGAGCGCTCTACCTATTTACAAAACGGACTAATTCTCAATATATATTTTTATTAAGTGTAAACATGATACTAGTGACGGGCGGCGCAGGTTTTATTGGGGGTAACTTTGTCTTAGATTGGCTTGCTAATCCAACTGCCAAAGATGTTGTCAACCTTGATAAATTAACTTACGCAGGTAATTTACAGACGCTATCCTCTTTACAGAAAGATCCGAGACATCACTTTGTCCAAGGTGATATTGGCGATTATGAATTAGTTCTATCTTTATTGAAAAAGCACCATACTTGTGCTGTGATTAATTTTGCCGCTGAGTCTCATGTAGATCGTTCAATTCATGGCCCGGGCGACTTTATTCAAACCAATGTAGTCGGTACATTCAATTTGCTTGAAGCGGTCAGAGCTTATTGGGTAGATCTACCGTCAGAGAAAAAGGCTGCGTTTCGTTTTCTGCATGTCTCAACTGATGAAGTCTATGGCACATTAGAGGCCAATGATGTCGCTTTCTCAGAAACCAATCGTTACGAACCCAATAGCCCATATTCTGCATCGAAAGCCGCATCAGATCATCTGGTGCGTGCTTGGCACCATACCTATGGCTTGCCAGTGCTCACAACCAACTGTTCCAATAACTATGGACCCTATCATTTTCCTGAGAAATTGATTCCACTGGTGATCCTCAATGCCCTGGCTGGTAAACCACTACC
>JACCDV011236424.1_pt1 | contig 23429 bp, 25 predicted proteins | sample 7446131 | NCBI WGS metagenome assembly JACCDV01 (sample SAMN15323448, study PRJNA562643) | freshwater metagenome | isolation source: river surface water | place: USA:Blue River Watershed | collected 2017-08-17
TCTCTGCGAGCATGAACCCATCCTTTAAGCGTTACTTCTTGTCCGCTCATCTTGGTGAGCTCCGAGATTAAATTGCGCATTTTAGAAGATTATAAATTAATTTTCTACTTCATTCAAGTAATCATGCCTATTCATAAAACATGATATTCAAAGCATTGCCTTACTGCTAAAAAATATTGCGATGTATAAACTAAAAAGCGTTTATGATAGAATAAGAAAAGGTCGCATTAGTTTTATAGTCCATAATAATTTGACTAATATCATCCTTAAAAAAGGAGGAAGAGCTAAGGAACCATTTATTGCAGATAAAATAAGAATGTCTCTAGAGAGAGCTGCAAACGACGCTGGTCTAACTGACTCTATTGCGGAGAAAATAGTTAGAGAGATTTATTATGAAACTATTGTCTATATTGTAAGAAGCGAAGAAGTATCATCTACCGATATTAGAAATCGTATAATAAACATGCTTACCTCTGATACTCAAAATAAAGAAAAAATTGCTATTGCGGAGGCATGGATAGAACACGAAAGAAGGTTTAAAATATAGATAATAATTTTTGTATATTTAGAGATAATTCGGTTTAGCGTGCATATATTTTTCTGCTTTACGAATAATTTTTGCCATTATCTCTACAGCTAATACAGGGTAATTCCCTGCCGCAGTTTCATCAGAGAGCATTACCGCGTCCGCTCCGTCAAAAACTGCATTTGCGACATCTGATACTTCGGCTCTCGTCGGATGATTATTATTTATCATAGATAGAAGCATTTGAGTTGCTACAATTGAACCGGTATTATGCCATGCCGCATGTTTAATAAGATGTTTTTGCACAGTCGGAATATCCTCAATAGGCATTTCAATTCCTAAGTCCCCTCTTGCTATCATAATTGCATCTGACGCTTTAATAATAGAGTCAATATTTTTAACCGCTATTGGCCTTTCAATTTTAGAAATAATTTTTACTTTATCTTCCACAAGCATTTTTAATTTACATACATCTTCCTCTGTTTGAACAAATGATAGAGCAATATAATCCACTCCTTCTTTTAATCCAAATTGAACATCATCAATATCTTTATCAGTTAGAGCAGAAGCAGTGATATTTGTTGCTGGCACATTAATTGATTTTTTAGAAAAAAGAGTACCTCCAGTCACCACAGACGCGTGTATTTTAGTGTCTGCTACCTGCGTTACAGAAAGCTCTATTGCTCCATTTGCAAGATATAGTGGCTCACCGGCTAAAATGTCAGTATGTAGAGAAGGACCTTCAACTAAAATAACTTCATCTGTTACTTCTTTTTTATCGGTAGTGAAAATAACCTCGTCGTCTTTATAAAGCTCGCGACCATTTTCAGGTAAGTTGCCAACTCTAAATCTTGGACCTTTAAGATCCATCATAATTTTTATATCTTGTTTTAATTCTTCGGAAATTTTTTGAATAACATTTCGATAAAATATATATTCTTCGTAAGTGCAATATGAAAAATTAATCCGAAAAATATTAACTCCCGCTTGAATTAATTTCTGTATAGTTTCAGGATTCTTAGATTTAGGTCCAAGAGTTGCTATAATTTTAGTTTTCATTAAAAATTTTTATTTTATATATAATTTGAAAGCGATACTTTTATGGATAAGTATCGCATATGTTTATTGGTGCCGCCGGTCGGAATTGAACCGACACGGATTACTCCACACGATTTTGAGTCGTGCGCGTCTACCAGATTCCGCCACGGCGGCTAACCAATTAAAGAATAATCTGCTTAAAGATGTTGGTCAATAATAGCGCGCACATTTTCAATTGGTTGCGCCCCGTCTATAGTGCCTACCGGCTCCCCTCTTACAAAGAGTATATTGTGTGGAGTACCTCTTAAACCGGTTGCGCTTCCATCGTTCATATGAGCGTCTATTTTAGTAGCAAATTGATTCGCATTATAACAAGTATCAAAAGCGACAGCCTCTACTCCAAGTGTAATAGCTATATTTCTAGGATCCGCCTCGCCCATAGCTAAGCCCGCAGAAAAAGCATTCATAAATGTCCAAAAATTTTCTTTACCAAGTAAAGATACAACACACTCTGAAGCTTGCGCCGCCGACATAGATCTTGGATTTAATGGAAAATGCCTAACTACCCATGCTACTTCGCCACCATACTCTTCTACTGTTGCCTGCATTGTTTCTTTAAATCGCACGCAGGCTGGACATATCATATCTGCATAAGTGAGCACTTTAATGCTCGCGTCGGGATTGCCTAAAATATGGTCATCCGCAGAAATTGGTTGCGCGTTGCGAAAAATATCTGTTTCTTCTTCTTGTGTCAGAACATTAAGATCAGCGGGGGCGCGTTCGCCTATATTATAAAAATTAATAAGTAAAACTGTACCCGCTATAAAAAGACCAGCTATAATTATGGCTACAGGTGTAGCATATTTATCTATAAATTTATTCATACTTTAATTATAAGTATTAATATTTTTTTGTCCACAATAAATACGCAAGAATTATTTTTCGTTGCGTTTATTACTTTTTAATATAAGGCAAAAGACCCATAAATCGCGCTCTCTTGATAGCGCGAGCAAGTTTTCTTTGATGCTTAGCGCATACCCCTGTATATTTAGGATCTATAATCTTAGCTTGACCCGAAACAAATCTTTTTAGAATTTCTGTTTCTTTAAAATCTATGTCTATAAAATTTTGTGAGCAAAAAAAGCATTGTTTATCCATATTAAATTAATCTATCATTATTTATCTTAAAATGGCAAGTTTTCAGGCTTAATTTCATCGTCTCCTTCCATCTCTATAATTGGAATATCTTCTTTGATTTCATCTGAATGACCTATATCTTCTCCGTTTTCTCCTCTATAATTATTACTTCTATTTAACCCATTACCTTCGTTTCTTATGCCTCTATCCGGTCTTGGGCCAAGTTGTATTCTTTCACCTATTATTTCAGTCGTTTTTCTTGTGGTTCCTTCTTTATCTTGCCATTTTCTTGTTTGTAACCTTCCTTCAATAAAAACTATACTGCCTTTCACTAAAAACTGACAAGCAATATCTGCTTGCCTCCCCCACAAAACAGCATTATGAAATTCTGTGGATTCTTTTTTGCTTCCAGATTTATCATTCCACACTCTATTTGTTGCAATATTCAAAGTAGTGACTCTATCACCCGATGGAGTTGTTCTAATTTCAGGATCTACCGTCAGTCTCCCTATAATTAATACTTTGTTTAAATTCATAAAAATTTATTTTTCTTTCGTACTAATTAATATTTCTTCTAACTTTTCGTCAAAAAAATCATTATTAATATCTGTCTTAATATCATCGGAGATTTCAGGCGATTCATTATTTATTAATTCAGTATTTTCTGTTTCTTTTTCTACAGGGGTTTCTATATTTTCAACAGAATCAACATTAATAACGTGATTAATTTTCGTCTTCCCTGCTAAATAATCACCCGAAAAACGCGGAGGAGTTTTTTTAGGTGGAATAGATATAATAAGAAATCTTAATATTTCTTCAGTAAATTTTAATGATTTATCTAATTTATCAATTAATAACGGATCTACTTCAAATACAAACGAGCTAAAAAAAGCTGATGTATGTTTTTTAATAGGATATGATAATTTAATTTCTGTAAGCTTGCCGTCCACAATATTGCTGGCACCAACTTCAGTTAAAATCTTTAAGATAGTTTCTTTGCTTGTTTCAGCTCTTACAAGATATGAGATTTCAAATTTTTTTTGATTTTCAGACATTAATTTAAGTTATCAAACGATTAATCTTCTGTCAATTTATCTTCTACTTGGGATACGGCATCAGTAGTATCTATTTCAGAATTATTATCTTCTTTTTTACCAGAAAACTTATCTCTATAAGTCGCGCCTATCGGTAATAGACGGCCAATAATAACGTTTTCTTTAAGTCCGCGCAATTCATCTGTCTTGCCTTCACTTGCCGCTCCAACAAGAATTCTCGCGGTTTCCTGAAACGAGGCAGCCGAAAGAAATCCTAAAGAAGTGAGCGCCGATTTAGTAATACCAAGCAATAATTCTTCAGCGCGCGCAGGCTGTTTTCCTGTTTTTTTCAGGCCTCTATTGACCTCAAAAAACCTAGATTTATCTATTATTTCTCCTCTAACAAAATCACTGTCCCCTGGGATAGTAACTTTAACTCTACTAAACATTTGTTTAATCAAGATTTCAATGTGTTTATTATTAATACCAGCTCCTTCAGAGAGATATATTTTTTGAATTTCTTGAGTGATATAACGACAAACAGCGTCTTTTCCTTTTAAGGCGTATAATTCTTTTAAGTCAATGCTTCCCTCCGATATTGGCGTACCCTTATCTATAGTTTGACCGGTTTCAACATTCAAAAATACATTTTTGGGGAATTGATGCTCTATTGTCTTCACTTTTTTTGATTTACCTTCAATTGCTTGAAGGCGTACTATGCGAAGATTATTTTTTTCTTCAATAGAATCCACCACGGCATTAAATTCAGCAAGAATAGCCTTACCCTTAGGAAGCCTTGCTTCAAGAAGCTCCTCAACGCGAGGTAACCCAGATGTAATATCAACATGCGCAGCTCCTCCTAAATGAGTTGTGCGTAGAGTAAGTTGTGTTCCTGGCTCACCGATAGATTGCGCAGCAACTATTCCTACCGCTTCGCCAATTTTAATTGGTTTATTATACCCTAAGTCTTGCCCATAACACTCCGCGCAAATTCCATATAGAGTTTTACAAGTAAACACTGACCTAATTTTTACACTATCAACTTTTGACGCTTCTATTGCTTTAGCAAGCTTCATTGTAATAACTTCACCCGCTTTAGCTATTATTTTATTGCCATCTTTCACGTCTTCTACAAGTACTCTTGAAAAAATCCTATCGGAAAATTTATGCCCAAACTCTCCGCCGTCACTTCTCTTTTCTAAAATACCTTCTTTTGTTCCGCAGTCTTCTTCTCTAATTATTACATCTTGCGCTACATCAATCATGCGCCTTGTAAGATATCCGGCCTCCGCAGTTTTTAATGCCGTATCTACAAGTCCCTTTCTATTACCATGAACAGAATTGAAATATTGAAGAGGAGTAAATCCTTCTTTGTAACAAGATGTAATAGGCAAATCTATAATTTCGCCTTTTGGATTTTTAACAAGCCCTCTCATACCCATCATTTGGTTAATTTGTTCTAAGCTACCCCTTGCACCCGAAGATATAATCTTATAAACAGAACCTTTTATATCAAGCGATGTCGCGACAATTTTTTCTATTTTTGATTTTGTCTCGTTCCATACTTCAATAATCCTAGCTCTTCTTTCTTCATAAGTTAGAAGTCCTTCCTGAAATTGTTCGTCAATAGCGTCTATTTTTTTATACGTTTCATCAATAATTATCTTTTTTTCAGGTAACTCCATAAGATCAGACATACTCCAGGTAATTCCTGACTTTGTAGCGTATTGAAACCCAAGTTGAGATATTTTATCTAAAATATCATTAGTCTTATCAAATCCATATTTTTCTATAATATCCGAAAAAAACTGATTTAAGGCCTTTTTATTTAAAACATAGTTAATGTAGCCGAAATCATCCGGTATGGCTTCATTAAAGATAATCCTTCCTACAGTAGTGTGAATATCTTTACCAACTTGAATTGGCGCTCTAAGATTAATTTCGTTAAATTCATAAGCAATTTTTGCCTCATTTTTACTAGAAAAAATCTTGTTTGCTCCTAACGCATCATTTTCTTCTTCTGTAAGATAAAAAAGTCCAAGCACTATGTCGTTCCATGGGCCGGGTACCGGTCCTCCTGATGCCGGTTTTAGAATATTTTTACTTGAAAGCATTAATGAGCTTGCTTCTTGTTGGGCTGCGTCTGTAAGTGGTAAATGAACGGCCATTTGGTCTCCATCAAAGTCAGCATTAAATCCAGAGCAAACTAGTGGAGGAATTTGTACTGTTAAATCTTCAATTAAATTAGGTCTAAATGCTTGAATGCCAAGACGATGAAGTGTTGGCGCTCTATTTAAGAGCACATATCTATTTTGGATAACTTCTTCTAAAATCTCCCAAATTTCCGCTGGCCCAAGCTCAATTAATCTATTGGCATTTTTTACATTATAAGCTAACCCTTTTTCTAAAATTTTACTAATTACAAAGGGTTTAAAAAGTTCCATTGCCATTTTTTTCGGCAAACCGCATTCGTCATAACGAAGTTTAGGGCCAACAACAATGACCGATCGCGCTGAATAATCAACGCGCTTACCTAAAAGGTTTTGTCTAAATCTTCCTTGTTTACCCTTTAACATATCTGCGAGAGACCTAAGAGGTCTTCTTCTTGAAGTTAATTGAGCGCGTCCCATTCTTGCGGTGTTGTCTATAAGCGCATCAATCGCCTCTTGCAACATTCTTTTTTCGTTTACAACAATAATATCAGGCGCGTTAAGCTCTAATAATTTTTTTAATCTGTTATTGCGATTTATAACTCTTCTGTATAAATCATTTAAATCAGAAGTTGCGTATCGCCCTCCGTCTAACGCCACCATAGGTCTTAAGTCCGGAGGCAATATAGGAAGTTCTGTCATTATCATCCATTCTGGTCGCAGTCCCTTTTTATGCATAGCTGTGAAAAATTTAAGTCGGCGAGAAAGATGTTGTCTGCGACTCATATCTTCAGTGCGCTCAAACTCTTTGTTTATAGCTTTAATTTCTTTTTCAATATCAACATTTTCAAGCACTCTGCGTACACCCTCCGCTCCGCTCATAGAAACAAAAACATCGCCGAATCTTCTTGAAAGGCTATAATATTCTGCTTCTGAAAGCACCATTCCAGGCCGAAGATCTTTTAGTGTCTGCCGAGTAATATGAGCGGCTTCTTCTAATTCGTCTTGCATATTATCTTCCGTCTTTTTTCTGGATTTTAATTCTCTATCTATTTCAGCAAGAGCTGATTTTCTTTGTTCTTCGTTTACTGAAACTACCATAAACGCAGCATAATAAATAACTTTTTCTAATTTTGAAACAGGTACATTAACAGCAAGTCCTATTCTTGATGGCACACTTCTTAAAAACCAAATATGAGCAACTGGCGTCGCTAAACTGATGTGTCCCATTCTTTCTCTCCTTACGGATGAACGAGTTACTTCAACACCGCATTTATCGCATTTAACACCTTTATAACGAACCTTTTTATATTTTCCGCAGTAACACTCATAATCTTTTGTAGGACCAAAAATTCTTTCCGAAAATAAGCCGTCTTTTTCAGGACGCTGGGTTCTATAATTAATAGTTTCCGGCTTAGTTACCTCTCCATAAGACCATTTAAGAACTTCTTTTGGAGACCCCATTTTAATTCTTATAGCGCTAAAGTTATCCATTTATAATAATTCTATTTGATTTTGTTTATCTTCTATTTCTTTTTCATCCTCTGATAATAGTTCTATATTTAATCCGAGTGCTTTAAGCTCGCTTATCATAACATTAAATGTCGCGGGAATGTTTGGTTGATTTATTTTTTCATTACGCACTATTGATTCATAAGCAGCTGATCTGCCAAGTATATCGTCTGATTTAATAGTAAGCATTTCTTGAAGAGTGTGTGATGCGCCATACCCCTCAAGTGCCCACACTTCCATTTCTCCAAATCGCTGACCACCAAACTGCGCTTTCCCGCCAAGAGGCTGTTGCGTAATTAAACTATACGGACCGATAGACCTCATATGCACTTTATCAAGCACCATATGATTTAATTTAAACATATACATTTTTCCTACTGTTATTTTTCTATCAAAAATATGTCCCGTGCGCCCGTCATAAAGCGTTACTTTGCCATCATCTGGTATGCCAGCTCTTTTTAATTCTTCTTTAATTTGATTTTCAGTAGCACCAGCAAGCGCAGGGGTATGAACCGTAACACCAAGTTTTTCTGCTGCAAAACCAAGATGAGTTTCAAAAATTTGTCCTAAATTCATACGGCTCGCAACTCCAAGAGGATTTAATATAATATCAATTGGAGTTCCGTCTTCTAAAAACGGCATATCTTCCACTGGTCTGATTTGAGATATAACTCCTTTATTACCATGTCTTCCAGCCATTTTATCCCCCGCTTGAATATTGCGAAGAGTAGCAATTTGCACTTGTATTCTTCTAATAACTCCTGGCTCTAGTTTATCTCCTTTTTCTCGGTCATAAATCCTTATTCCAACAACTCTACCACTTTTTCCGTGAGGAATATTAAGAGAACTATCTTTCACATCTCTCGCTTTTTCTCCGAATATAGCGCGCAACAATCTTTCTTCAGAAGTAAGCTCCATTTCTCCTTTTGGAGAAATTTTACCGATAAGTATATCGCCTGCTCCAACTTCTGCGCCGATACGCACTATGCCTTCTTCGTCAAGATTTCTTAATTTATCTTCAGAAACATTCGGTATATCAGGAGTGGTAATTTCGGGACCTAATTTAGTATCTCTTACATCGCAAATAAAATCTTCTATATGAACAGAGGTATATCTATCTCGCTCTGCCACTCGCGAAGAAATAATAATTGCATCTTCATAATTTGCTCCTTCCCACGACATAAAGGCGACCAGAAGATTTTGACCTAAAGCCAAGACTCCGTCTTTAGTAGATGGACCATCTCCTATTACATCTCCCCTTTTTACTTTATCGCCAACATTTACTATTGGTTTATAAGAAAAAGCTATATACTGATTTGTCATTCGGAATTTTTCCAGTTTGTATTCGCGCTTTTTGCCTCCTTCTTCTAAAATTACTATATGCGAAGCATCAACTGATTGCACGATGCCGTTTTCTTTAGCAATAATAACATGTCCTGAATCATAAGCAGCTTTTCTTTCCATTCCTGTGCCAACAAGAGGAATTTCCGGCTTGAAAGGCGGGATAGCTTGTTTTTGCATGTTTGAGCCCATAAGAGCGCGTTTTGCGTCGTTATTCTCAAGAAAAGGAATAAGCGCGGCTCCAACAGATAACATCTCGGACGGTGAGACATCCATAAATTCTGCCTCTGATTTTTTAACATTAATCGGCTTACCTTGATAGCGCACTTCAATAATTTTATTAGCAAGCTCGTTTTTCTCTGTATTAATTTTTTCTCCTGAATGCGCTATTTTATATTTTTCCTCATCAAAAGCGCTAAGCCAAACAACCTCTTTAGTTAATTTCCCTTTATCAAGCTTAATATATGGCGCTTCTATAAATCCGTGATGATTAACGCGGGCAAATATTGAAAGATAATTAATAAGTCCAATATTCTGACCTTCCGGCGATTGAATAGGACAAATTCTGCCATAATGTGAAGAATGCACATCACGAACTTCAAATCCAGCTCTTTCTTTTGTAAGTCCTCCCGGACCAAGAGCAGAAATACGCCTTTTATGTTCTAATTCTGTTAAAGGGTTAACTTGATCCATAAATTGAGACATTGAGCTTGTTGCAAAAAAATCTCGTACTGAAGACACAAGAACTCGCGCGTTTACAAGTTGTACAGGTGTCAAAGTTGTCTTATCTGATGTGGACATTCTATCTTGCACAACTCGACGCATCCTGCTAAAACCTAATCTCATTCGCATCTGTAATAACTCTCCGACTGCGCGCACTCTTCTATTACCTAAGTGGTCAATATCATCTTCTTTCGCTAGCTGATTTTCATTTAAAGAAATGATCTCTTTAATAATTTTTATTATGTCATTTTGATTTAAAAGATGAGAAGAAGATTCATTAGTATTTAATCGTTGATTAATTTTAAATCTACCAACTTCGGACAAATCATATCTGTCTTCTCTTTTAAACATCGCGTCAATTAAGGTTTTTACCGCGCTAACAGTCGCAAGATCTCCCGGTCGTAATCTTTTATATATTTCCATATAACTTTCCGCCGAATTTTTTGCTACATCCTTTTTTAAAGTCTTTTCTATTACTACAAGTTCTTTTTCATCCGTAAAAGCCTCTTTTATTGCTTCGTCTGTTTCAAGTCCAAAAACGCGTAAAAATGAAGTTACTGGAACTTTTCTGTGTCTATCTATTTTAACTTGTATAGCTCCGTCATAATCTGTCGTGAACTCTATCCACGCTCCTCTATTTGGTATAATTTTTGCTCCAAAAAATTTTTGTCCGCGAATGAAATCAGCAGTAAAATATACTCCAGGCGAACGAACAAGTTGAGAGATAATAACGCGCTCAACACCATTAATAATAAATGTTCCTCTTGGCGTCATTATCGGAAAATCGCCAAAATATATTTCTTGCTCTACTTTTTTATTAGTAACAAGATTTATAAGTTCGGCTGTTATTCTAAAAGGCGCTTCGTAAGTTATTGCTTTATCCTTAGCTTCTTCAATAGAAAATTTTGGTTCGTCAAAATAAAAATCTTTAAAATGTAATTCAAACTCTTTGCTAGAATAATCCGCAATGGGAGAAACTTCTTTTAAAAGCTCTTTTAAGCCTTTTTCTAAAAACCATTTAAACGAATCTGTCTGTATAGAAACAAAATCCGGCTCCTCGACAAAAGAGCCAGGATGTGAAGAAAATACTTTGACTTTTTGTTTTGGCATTAGACAATAAAAAACCCTCCAAATTTAACTTTGGTTTCGGGAAAATTAGTTTATCTTAATTATTTAACGATATTGTGACTATACTTGTCAATAGCTATGTGTAAAAACCTTATTTTCGCTTCAGATTGAATACAAAATAAATATAAGCAAAATAGCAGTCGCCGTTATCAATGTAATTAACGAAGTGATAAATAATAAAATTTTAAACCGCTTTTCGCGCGGCAATATTTTGAACAATACCAAGTAATAACATTGAAGATAAAAGATTAGACCCGCCAGCGGAAAGGAATGGGAAAACAACACCAATAACGGGAGTTAACCCGATAACAGACCCTATATTAACCGCAAATTGCAATCCTAAAAATATTATAGTGCCAAGACAAATAAATTTACTAAAATTATCACTTGCCTTAATGCCAATCACCGTAATGCGCCATATTATAAAAGCAAAAACTAAAATCACTATTCCTCCGCTTATAAGCCCCCATTCTTCGGTAAAAGAAGCAAAAGCGAAATCAGTTTGAGCAACAGGTAAAAACCCAAGCTGAACTATAGCTCCTTGTCCAAATCCTTTACCAAAAAGACCCGCCGAACCTATAGCATTCTTCGATTGTATTACGTTAAAGTCTACGCCTAACGGATCTGTTCCAGGGCGAAATACTGCCATAATTCTATTTTTTTGATAATCTTGCAATCCAAAATTCCACCCCAAAGCTCCTAATAAAGCAAAAATAACCATACTGGCCGCGATATATTTTGCAGGCAATCCAGCAACAAGCAAGAAGCCAAACCAAATGCCAAAAAGAATTAATACTGACCCAAGGTCTGGCTCCATTAAAATGAGCGCGGCAGGAAAGACAAAATAAGCAAAAGAACCAAATATCACCCCCATTCTTTTAATACCTATATGTCTCCTGCTCCAAAACGCGGCGAGAACTATAATAAGCGCTGATTTTGAAAATTCAGATGGCTGTATTCTAAACCAATAAAAGTCTAACCAACTTTTGCTGTTATTAACCTCAATACCGATAAAATGGACTAAAATTAAAAGAAAAATACTAATAAGCAAAATCGTAAGAATAAGCCAACGATAATTAACAATAGGTCTGATATCTATAATAGATATTCCTAAAAGCAATATCATTCCAACGCTAAAAAATAATATTTGTCTGATAAATAAGTCTGGAGCGCTAGACAAAAGCATCGCTCCACCTGCCGCTGCAATGAAAAATATCGCGCCATTTAGTGCCCAATCCACTCTTTTAATTGCGCCTATCATTGTCTTTTCGCAAATATTTCCGATTGATTATAATCAATAATTCTTCCTGTATCGTTTCGCCAAAATATTTCAAAATTACTTTCAGCAAAAGACGCAACATCATTTATAGTTACTCGCGACACACCAATCTTTTCACCCTGTATATCTTTAAAAATAATCCCAACTTTTATCGCTTCATATTTAACTAAAGAATTATTTTTCACAGTACCCCTCACTATTATTCTTCCATTGCTTTCTGTAAATCTAGCTTCAGTGATGCTAAGACGCGCGTCAATATAAGTTTCAGCTTCTCGCCAATTATTTTCTATTATTTCAATATTGATTCTTGCCGCCTCAGTTGGCGCAATATTCTCGGCTACTATAATTTCTCGAGCTATGCCAGAAATTTTTCCATTGTTAGTAATAGCGGCAGGAGGGACTGATAAAACACCATATATTGAATCAATTTTTCTATTATGATTATTGTAAATATTTAACCTATATCTAATATCCTCTGCCCAAAAAGCACTATTCTCATTAATAAGATGAAAATAAAAGCTTGTTTTATTAATATCAAAATGAGGGAAAATTGTTCTTTCACCAAATATAATTTGATGTAATCTGTCATTATCGCAAGGTAAACAAGGGCCACCACAATCAGTTTTTATCTCTCGCTGATTTTTAATATTGTCATAGCAAGTTGCTTTATCTTGTGTAGCGCTTCCTATGAGCCAAATAACGCCAAAAATAAAGATAAATATTATCCCTCCGTATGTTATTTGTTTTAATTCTCTCCTTTCCATTTAATCAAAAATTAAATTAATTGACATTAAAAGTCCAGTGTGCACAAAATCGCTAAATACCCTTATTTCTTTTATAAATACTATTTAGCTTAAATTAATGCATAAAAATAATAGACGCTATTTTGAGCAAAATAATAGCAGGAATAAAAATAGAAAGAGAGCCAAAAATATGCGAAGCGATTTTATCTTTTTTAAAAACAATCCAGGCAAGAACTAGATTAAAAGCTGAAATAAATAAAGTCACGATAGCAAGATTAAAAAGCGTATTTTTGTTGCCAATTATTTCTTGAATAATCAAAAAACCTCCTTCTGGAACAAAAAATATAATAAGCAAAAAAATAGCTTTTAAAAATAGAAGAGCAAAAATAGCATAAAAAATATATGGCTGTAATCTAATATTTAAAATATCTTTAGCCATTACAGCAAATTATATCCTTTCTTAAATATTTTTTAAGAGATTCTGGCACTGTGACGCTTCCATCCTCATTCTGAAAATTTTCTAAAATTGCAAGAAGTGGCCGCTCGCTAAAAGCAGTAGCGTTTAGCGTATGAACAAAATCTCTTTTTTCTTTACCGCCTTCTTGCGTTTTGTAAGTGATATTTAGCCCGCGAGATTGAAAATCAGTCGTGTTAGAACAAGAATGAGTCTCGCGATATTTTTGTTGACTTGGTATCCATGCTTCAATATCATATTGTTTTGAAGTATCAAATCCCATATCTCCCGTTGAATTAACAACAACTCTGTATGGTAATTCTATTTTTTGCATTAATTCTTCTTGTCTTTCAAGTAAAAACTCATGTTCATTTTTAGAATCCTTCGGGCGACAAATAATAAACATTTCTAATTTGTTAAATTGATGAACCCGTAAAATACCTTTTGTATCCTTGCCATAACTACCCGCTTCTCTGCGAAAACAAGCTGAAAATCCAAGAAAACGAATTGGTTTATCAAGCGTAGACAAACACTCGTCTGCAAATATAGGAGCGATAGATTGTTCGGAGCTACCGACAAGATATAAATCATCTTTAGCTATATGAAAAGCATCGCCTCCATCAATAAACTTACTTTTGCCCATTCTGCGAAGCATATCCGACTTTATCATTACAGGGGGAATAACTAAGCGAAAACCATAAGGCAGAAGAGTGTCTATTCCAAGCCTAAATAAAGCCATATCTAATTCAGCGATTTCATCTAAAATATAACCGAAACGGCTTCCAGCGATTTTTGAAGCACGATCAGTATCTATTTTGTCGCCGGCAATTTCAATATAATCTTTGGGAGTAAAATTAAATTCTGGAGGACAACCTACAGTTTTTAAAACTAAATTGTCCGAATCATTTATTCCAATAGGCACATCATCTTCTGGCAAATTAGGAATTTGAGAAAAAATAAAATCTCTTTCTTGTTCTAAAATAGTTAATTTTTCTTCACCAATAATAATTTCATCTTTTAGTCTACGAGCCTCATCTCGTTTATCTTGTCCTAATAATTTCTGAGCGGAACGCGCGTCATCAACAGTTTTTTTAAGCAATTTCCACTTAGAATCTACTTCAAGAAAATTATCTACTAATTCAGGTTCTGCGAATTTTTTCTTTATTCCGTTTTTAACAAGCTCCGGATTTTCTCTAATAAGATTTATATTAATCATCAATATTATTATTTTTCATTGCGGGGAAAAAGACCGTTTCTCTAATTGGTTTATCAACAAGAACGGCAAATAATCTTTCAGAGACACCAAATCCGGCGGCAGGTGGCATGCCATATTCAAGCGCTTCCAAAAAATCTTCATCAAGCATCTGCGCTTCAATATCTCCTTTCTCTCGTAAACGCATTTGCTCTTCAAAGCGAGCGCGTTCATCAATTGGGTCATTTGCTTCAGAAAATCCTTTTCCAAGCTCTGACCCACACGCGATGACCTGAAAGCGAGCAACTTTGTTTTCGTCACCATATATTCGCTTCGCTAGCGGCTCAATTTCTATAGGAGGATTAATTAAAAAACATGGTTGTATCATTTCTTTGCGAACTAATTTTTTAAATAGAAGATCTATCAATCTGCCTTTCCCAAGCGATGCGTCAACTGTAATACCAGCTGTTTTTAGTCTATTTACAAGGTCTGTAATAGTTGCATTATTTAAATCAATACCTGTTTTCTTTTGAAAAATAGTAAAATAATCTACTTTGTCCCATTTGCGAGACCAATTTATTTTTGTGCTCTTCCATTCGGTTATAAGAGAGCCACAAGTTGATTTGATAACTCGTTTATAGAGTTTTTCAACAAACTTCATTAATTCATTGTAATCAGTATATGCTAAATAAAATTCAAGCTGAGTATAGTCTTGTAAGTGTTCGGCATCTATACCTTCATTGCGAAATATTCGCCCAATTTCAAATACTTTATCAAATCCGCCAATCATAAGTTTTTTAAGCGATATTTCAAGAGATATACGAAGATAAAAATCAGTATCTAAAGCGTTATAATGCGTAATAAATGGTTCTGCTTCCGCGCCGCCAGGGATTCTTTCAAGAATTGGTGTTTCTACTTCAAGAAACCCATTTTCTTCAAGCACCCTGCGAAATGTTTGCCAAAAAACAGTTTTTTGACGAAACATATTTCGTGTTTCTGGATTTAAAATTAATTCTAAATATCTTTTTCTTAACCTAATCTCGGTATTTTCAATGCCATAATATCCCGCAGGAATTGGGCGAATAGACTTGGTAATAATACGAGCTGACTCTGCTTGTATACTTTTTTCCTTTTTTTTAGTTTTAACCAAGATACCTGATATTTCCACGAAATCACCAATATCTAAAGTTTCTTTTAGGACGTTAAATCCCTTAGTTGCCGAATTTGTAATAATCGCTTGTATGCGGTTAGAACCATCATCTAAATCAGAAAATATAAGCTTGCCTTGATCGCGTATTCCCGTAATTCTTCCTGTTATAAATATCTTTTTTTTTGCTCGTGAAAAAGCAGTAAACGATTCTAATGCTTCATTTATTGTATGAGTCCTTTTAACCAAAGCGGGGTACGGCTCTATTCCTTGCTCTATTATCCTCGTAAGCTTGTCTTTTCTTGCTTTGATTATATCTTCAAGCATAAGATTTTATTAACTTATTCCTACAGGTGATACTTCGGGCGCTGAAATCATTTCAGACTGAGACAATAACTTACGATAAACAAAAGCTGTAGCCACCATTGTTGTTGGCACAGTAACAAATAAACCAATCAGCAGAGCTATCGCTCCAAGTAGATTAACGCCAGTAACCATTAAGAAAAAAACAAATAAGTTCCATTTTTGTCCTTTTGTAATAGCCGAGCTTTTTTTAAGTGCCTCTATTGGTCCTATTTTTTTATCAATAATAAGATAATCAAAAAACCAGAATCTAATACCCCAAATAATTCCAGGCACAATGAATAAAATCGTCCCCACCCAAACAATCAAAAAATAAAGAATATAGCCAGCTAAATATTTAAAGAATAGCGGATATTGAGAAAATAAGTCCTTAAAATTTCCTTTTTCATTATCGCAAAATCTTAAAGCGGTTTTAATCAATCCCATTGAAACCGTAAATATTAAAACATAGTAAGCAACATAAAAAATAGTTCCTAAAAAAACATTTGTTTCATTTGTTTCCATCGCTATAGTTGAAATGATAGCAGGAACTACTATAAGTGCTACAAAAACAATTAAAAAACCAATAAAAAATCCTAAATTACTTTTTGTTACATTCCACCCAAATTGTAAGGCCTCTTTCTTAGAAAAACTTTTCATTGTCATATTTTTATATTTTTAATTCGACTTTTATTTATTATAAGACTAGCGATATTATATCATAAAATATCGCAAAACAATAAAAGATTAACTAATTTTTATAATTTTATAAATTATTTCCCCTGATGGAGTTACGACTTTTACCGTATCACCTACTTTTTTGCCAATTATCGCTTTGCCAATAGGAGAGTCATTAGAAATGAATCCGCTCTCTGGTTTAGCTTCGTTGGATCCTGTAATAATAAATTTTCTTATTTTACCCTTGTATTCAACATCTACTTCGCATCCAATATTCACAAATTCTTGTGACGCTGATTTTTTGATAATAGAAGCGTTGTTAACAATATCTTCTAACTCATCAATGCGTGATTCTAATATATCCTGTTGTTCTCTTGCTTCTGAATATTCAGCATTTTCTGATAAGTCTCCATATTCTTTAGCGCGCTTAAGCCGCTCAGCGATTTCAAGCCGTTTTTCTGTTTTTAACAAATGAAGCTCATCTTTTAGCTCTTTTAATCTTTTGGCAGATAAATAATAATTTTTCATTTTGATATTATTTCTTATTTAGATAATTTATAGTCATTTTTCCAAATCCATACTTTTATTTTAAATAAATCTCGTAAAATATAAAAATATGTAGATAATTTAACGGTGTTACTATTGTTATTAGCCCACGCAATTGGGATTTCTTTAATTTTATACCCTATTTTACGTCCAATAGCCAATATTTCAATATCTGTCGCTAAATGATCAGTTTTAATAACAGGAAAAATGTGTAGAGCAGACTCTCTCGTAAAACACTTAAAATCGCATTGGGCATCCTTTACTCCTGGTAAAATAAGTATTTTTATAATTAAATTACCAATAAAATTGCATACGCGATAAAAAAAAGGATAGGGAGGAGAAATATTAGAGCCTTGAATATAGCGGCTCCCAATAACGATATCGTATTTTTTATCATTTTCTCCTTCAAATAAAGAAGTCATTTGAAAAAAATGATTAACACCAACAATGTTATCCGCGCTCATAAAAAGAATAAATTGACCTTTAGATTCTTTTATTCCTTGACGCATTATCTCTCCATTCCCAGAGCGCTTGTTATTTTCTATCAAGCGAAGGCCTTTTACTACTGGTAAAAATTTATGAACAACATCTGCTGTATTATCATTAGAAAAATTATCAATAATCAGTATCTCGTAGTTAAAATCAGCTGATCTTAAATGTTTATCAATATCGATTAAAGTAATCGGCAGATTTTCTGCTTTATTATAAGCCAAAATAACAACCGATAAATACATTTTTTCCATAGGCAATAAAGAAAATTAACGCTTAGCCCACTGCGGAGCTCTTCTGGCTTTTTTAAGACCAGGTTTTTTTCTTTCTACCATACGAGAATCACGAGTAAGCAATCCGGCACTTCTTAGTGTAAGGTGTAACTTTGGGTCAAGCTTAGTGATTGCTCTCGCTAAACCAAGAGATACCGCTCCTGCTTGAGAGCTAAGGCCTCCGCCACCTACCTTAACTGTAACGCCAATCGTTTCGGCAGTAAGAGCTTTTGTGATAGGAGTGATTGCTGTTTTTCTCTGCATATCTGTTTTAAAATAGTTTTTAATATCTATTTCATTGATATTAAATCCAGATTCACCAGGAAACACTCTCACGCGAGCAATAGATGTTTTCCTTCTTCCGATACCTTCAAAATATTTTTTTAATTCTTTTTTAAGAGCCATATATTTATTTTTCTATTATAAGTTGTTTTAATCTTTGTGCTTGTAATCTATTTTTAGGAAGCATTCCTCGCACAGCCATTCGTAAAACCCACGCTGGATCTTTTGCAAAAGCTCTTTTATAGGTTTTTTCTCTTAAGTGTCCCATATAACCCGTATGTCTATAATATATTTTTTGTTCTTTTTTATCACCACTTATTTCCATTTCTAAAATATTTTTAACAATTACTTTGTTATCGCTTAAAAGACGCGGTTCATAAGCGACACTACCTTTATTTTGCAAAATATGAGCGATTTGAGTCGCGATTCTGCCTAATTTTTGTTTTTTTGCGTCAATAATAATTTCCATGTTAAACAAATTTAATATGAACTAAATCAGCTCCGTCTCTCATTCTGTGTTTAGCGGTTTTAACTATTCTTAAATATCCTCCTTGTCTGTCAATATACTTTGGAGCAACTTCATTATAAAGTTTAAACGCTGATTTTTCAGGTAACCTTGCTTTCAAAAGTCGTAAAGATGCTAAATTTTGTTTTTTAGCCAAAGTAACCATTTTTTCAACTTTTGATTTTAATGTTCTTGCTCTTGCCGGAGTAGTGCAAATATCCTCTTCCATAATAAGATTATGTTGTAAAACAGAAAAAAAGTTACTTCTGTCTCCTTTCTTCCTGCCAAATTTTGTGCCTTTAACTTGATGCCTCATAGTTTAAGAATAATAATAGGATTCTTATTTGTTTTCAATAGCGCCCTCCACATCTCCAATTTTAGTAAAGTGATCAATAAGAATGCGAGAAACTTTATGCAACGCGTCAGACGGAGATATAGAGCCGTCTGTTTCAATTGTAACAGTAAGACGATTATAATCTGTTCTATCGCCTACTCGCATATCTTCAACATTAATAGCAACATTAATAACAGGAGTGAAAATAGCGTCTAACGCAATTACTCCTATTTCTAATTTACCTGCTTTTCTTTTTTCAACAGGAACATACCCTAGTCCTTTTTCCACGGTAATTTCCATTTCAACTCCTACTTTTTTATCAGTAACAGTAAAAAGCTTAGCCTCTGGATTCATAATTTCTACTTGTGCGTTCGTTTCAATATCTTTTCCTGTTACTTCTTTTTCTCCTTTTATTTTAAGAATTAAAACCTGTGGCTCGTCAGCAGTAAATCTAAAACGGAGATTTTTAAGATTCATTCCTATCTCTACCACATCCTCTAAAACGCCAGGTATAGTGGAAAATTCGTGTAAAATACCTTTTATTTTAAATTGTGTAACTGCGGCGCCTGGAATAGAGGAAAGTAAAACTCTTCTTAAACTATTACCTAAAGTAAAGCCATATCCAGGGAAAAGACCTTCAATATCAAACGATCCATTTCTGCCATCATCAGAAATTTTTTTTATTTTAACGCTATCACTTAAATAAGCATATTTCATATTTTAATTATTTTTTATTATTTTAAATAATGATTAACGACTAAATCCATATCAAATGGCATTTCAATTCCTTTTGGAGTAGATAATATAAGCGCTGATTTTTTATTCTTATCAAGCTTAATCCATTCAGGAGTTTCAAAATTCTTTAATTTTTCTTCAAGCCCAGAAAATACAGGATTAGTAATTGATTCAGGCCGTATGGTTATAAGGTCGTCTTTTTCTATTGAATATGAAGAAATTGTGACTTTTTTACCATTTATCATAATATGGCCGTGACTTATTAGCTGTTTGGCAATACGACGAGAACCAGAAAATCCGGAACGAAAAACAACATTATCCAAACGAGATTCTAATATTTCAACCATAGCCTCATGAGTTGATTTATCGCTTCTTACGGCAGTGCTAAAATACTTTTTAAGTTGACCATCAGTAATGCCATAGCTAAATCTTACTTTTTGTTTTTCAAAAAGCTGTCGACCATATTCACTTGTTTTTTTAAAAGATTTAGCGTGTGGACCTGGTCTATATGGCCTTTTAGAAGCAGCGCATTTTGCGGAATTACACCTATCCGCTTTAAGAAATAATCTAGCGCCTAATGCTCTTTCTTTTTTTTCTAAAATTTTCATATAATTTTATACTCTTCTTACTTTTTTGGGCTTAGGACCGTTATGAGGTATAGGGGTAACATCTTTAATAGAATTAATATTAAATCCGTGATTAATAAGAGAACGGATAGCAGAATCTCTTCCGACAGAAACACCTGAAACAATTACATCTACATTGAATGGTCCTGTTTTTGATATCTTTTCAGCAATAGCGGCAACTACTTTTTGCGCGGCAAAAGGAGTAGCTTTCTTAGGGCCAGCAAAACCAAGTGAGCCAGCGGACCCCCATGCGACTACATTACCTTTTTGGTCAGTGATTGTAATCATAGTATTGTTAAAAGAAACATTAATATAAACTCGTCCCGCATCTATGTTCTTAGATGATTTTTTCTCTGTTACGCTCGTTTTAACTTCTTTAGTTTTTCCTTCTTTTTCTTTTTTAGATATGATTTTACTTTTTGCCATTGTTTTTATTTAAGTTCAACTTTGCGTTTTCCACTTGTTGCTGTTTTTCTAATATTTCCACGCACGGTTCTAGAATTAGTTTTAGTTCTCTGTCCCCTTACCGGCAAGTGTTTTGCGTGACGAGAACCGCGATACGCTTGAATATCTTTAAGTCGGGCTATGTTTTGTTTAATAACTGCTCGTAATTCTCCTTCTATTTTATAAGACGCTGTTAATAATTCTTTAATTTTATTAACATCCGAAGAGTTTAAATTTTTTGCCCTTGTATCAGGATTAATACCTGTATTTATTAGGATTTCTTTAGCTTTCGCGGGACCAATGCCGTAAATATAAGTAAGCGCCGCTTCAATGCGCTTTTCATCTGGAATATTTATACCTGCTATTCTCATATTTATAATAAATTAATTATCCTTGTCTTTGTTTATGTTTAGGCGTTGTTGGGCAAATCACATAAATTCGTCCTTTTCTACGGACAATTTTACAGTTTTTGCACATTGTTTTTACAGATGGTCTAACTTTCATAAATTTTATAATCTTCTTGAAATTCTTCCACGACGGTCATCATAGGGAGTCATCTCTACTGCAACTTTATCTCCTTGTACAATACGAATATGATGTTTTCGCATTTTACCAGAAAGATAAGCCAATACTTCTCTGCCATCGGATAACTTGACTTTAAAAGTCGTCGACGGCAAAGCTTCAATAACTAATCCTGTAACAACCATTGATTTTGCAATACTAACACGCGCCAATAATAATAGTCAACTCAATATACTCTTTTTTGACGCCTACACTATATTAACCGATTTATTTTAAATACGTCAAACTGATTATACTTAATTCACAAACATATAAGACCTTCCGAGTGATTCGCTAAAAAGTCTTATATGTTTTTCAAACTTATGCAATACGAGAATATATTTACGGCTTTTAATCTAATAAATCAATAAAAAAGAGGGCTTTATGGGCCCTCTAAATAATGCGTGTATTTTTCAATATCACGCATAATCCAAAAAATAATCTCCGTATATCTGTCTAGCTCGGAGTTGTAATAATGTAATTTTCTTTCAATACTCTTGTCCTTATAAAAACCCGCTGTATTTGGGTTCTCGCCAGCAAGATTTTTACCCACAATTTCAATTGCCTCTTCAAAAGAATCAAAAGATGCTCTCCCCCATCCAAACGGATTATATGGGCGAAATAAAAACTTTCCTCCAGTTGATTCTTTAAAAGCGATCGATGGAAGCAGTCTCCAGTCTAGCTGATATTCTTGTGACACACGGATAAAAACTTCTCCATATCCTGCAAGCGGGGTATTGTGTTGCTCAAAATAATTATTGATAGCTGAAACGCCCTTCTCTTCTGCTATTCCCGAAAGAACCATTTTCTCGTCATTTTCAATCCATAAATATTTTATAGGTTGAATTGGAAGCATTGATTGTTCTCTATATCCTCGCGAAAAAAAGTCGCTATAACGCATAATCTCCGTTTGATGGGGTGTATAAATATCTTCGTTAATATGTATATATTCTATATATTTTTCTGTGTTCTCCTGTAATAAATATTCCTCGTATTGTTTAATCTTACGAGCGTGTTGATCAGACTCACTGAGCGTCATCGTATATTCCGCGGAATAATCTATAGACATAGCATCTCTTTCTAATTCTAAATCAGTCCCTTCATTAAATCCTTGCGTCAAAATAATCAACACTAATATCACCGCCACTATAAAACTCTTACCAAACATTATTAATCCTCCTCAAAAATTATGTGATTGTAAAAAAACAATTCGTTAAGGTTATACGATGATCAAGGTTATGTCAATAAAAATTTAATTTAATAAATTATTTAATTCACTTTCGGATAAAATTTTTATTTTAAGCTCCATAGCTCTATCGTGTTTTGACCCATAATTTTCTCCGACAACTAAATAATCAGTTTTTTGGCTTATTGATTCGGATATTTTACCTCCTCTTTCTCTAATTGCCACCTTTGCCTCGTCTCTTGTCATAGATGTAAGCGATCCAGTCAAAACAAATGTTTTACCTTTTATTTTCTCGTCGTTTTCCTTGTCTTCTTTAATAATCGACAGATATGCTTGTACTCCTACGTCTGTAAGCTTTTGAACAAAATCTTTATTATTTTTTTGATTAAACCACTCATTTATTTCTTTTGCGACTTTTGGGCCAACATCCGGCATTTTTTGAAGCTCATCTAAGCTTAATTTACTAAAATGATTAAAAATATCTACAGGCGTCATTATTTTCTGTCCTTTAAGTGTCGCTATAAGAGTGAGCGCGGTTTCTTCCCCTATATGTTTAATGCCAAAAGAATATATTAATTTTTCCGCTGGCAAATTTTTCTTAGAAAAAATTTCAGCAATTATATTACTCGCTGATTTTTCTCCAAAACGCGGCAAAGATTTAATATCTCCTTCTTTAAGCTCAAAGATGTCAGCGGCATCTGATATGAGCCCCTCATCCATAAATCTTGCAATGATTTTTGAGCCCAATCCTTCTATATTAAATGCTCCGCGCGAGACAAAATGTCTTAAGGCTTCTTTATGCTTAGCTCCACAATTTGGATTAGAACATTTGTAAAACGCTCCGTCGCGTAAAATATTAGATCCGTCTACCGGACAGACTTTTGGAATAAAAATATCCTTTTCATTTCCCGTTCTAAGCGCAAATAAAACTTCTTTAATTTGCGGAATTACATCTCCCGCGCGACTTACAATCACCGTATCCCCTATTTTAAGCCCTAATTTTTTTATCTGGTCCATATTATGCA
>JACCDV010359669.1_pt1 | contig 23415 bp, 20 predicted proteins | sample 7446131 | NCBI WGS metagenome assembly JACCDV01 (sample SAMN15323448, study PRJNA562643) | freshwater metagenome | isolation source: river surface water | place: USA:Blue River Watershed | collected 2017-08-17
CGCTACGTACAAAACGCCGCCCGCTACCAACAACATCTCAAGGCACTCTAATGCGCGAAACTGATCGCTTCGTCCGTTTTCATTTTCCTGAACTATCGATTCGCGGTGCCCTGGTGCACCTCGACGACAGCTATCGCGCGTTGTGCCAGGGCCGTCACTATCCGCCGGCCGTCAGCCGCATGCTGGGTGAAATGGCCAGTATTACCGCCCTGATGGCGGGCCAACTCAAACACCCGGGCCGACTGACGTTCCAGATGCGGGATCCGGGCCCCATTAGCCTGCTGGTGATGGACTGTACCGATCAACTCGGTTTGCGTGGTACGGCGCAGTGGCGCCCGGAACACATGGAGGCGCTCAGCAATCCTTCGACGGCATGCCTGAACAGCGCTGGTTCCGGTGAAGAAAGCCGCCTGATGATGACGCTGGATGCCCACCAGTTCAGCACCCCGTGGCAAAGCTTTGTGCCACTGGTCGGCAAATCGCTGGCTGATGCTTTTGCACACTATCTGGTGCAGTCGGAACAGCAACCCACCGAGCTCATGCTAACGGCCAACGGTGAACAAGCCGCCGGGTTGTTCCTGCAAAAGATGCCGGGTGCCGATGAGGCCGATGCCGATGGCTGGAACCGTATCTGCCACCTGTTTGCCACGCTAAAACCGGAAGAGCTACTGGGACTGGATCCGGCCGATCTATTAACCCGTCTATTCCCGGAAGAGCTGATCAGCCTGGCGCCCGGCCAGGCAGTGCATCATGCGGGTGAGCGCGACTGGGATAAGGTGAGGAACATGCTGCGCGGGCTCGGCCAGACGGAGGTGGAAGCGATCCTCAAGGAACACGGGGCAGTAGTCATTCACGATGACTTGAGCAACCTAGAATACCGGTTTAACGCCGACGAGATTGCCGCCCTCTTCTCGGCACCAACGCCGAGCGCCACCACATCGTCCGGCCCAACAGTCCACTAAAGGTTCAGCCGGGCAGCACTTTGCCGGGGTTCATGAGCCCCATTGGATCAAGGGCGGTCTTGATCTGTTGCATCAAGGCAATACTGCCCGCAGGTGCATGGGCTGCCAGCCAGGCCGGCTTGAGCTGGCCGATGCCGTGCTCGGCAGCGATTGAACCGCCCAAACGGCTCACCACCTCATAGACCACAGCATTGGCGGCAAGACTCTGGTCGATCAGCGCGACATTCTGTGCGGGGTCTGCAAACGACAGGTTGAAGTGCAGATTGCCATCGCCCACGTGGCCAAAAGTCACAATGCGGATGCCCGGAAACCGGGCTTCCAGGGCCGCCGATGCTTCCGAGAGGAATTGCGGTATGCATGAAATTGGCAAACCGACATCGTGCTTGATCGAGATACCTTCCCGCTTCTGTGATTCAGCGAGCCCTTTACGGATCGCCCAGATGGCGGCCTGATCTTCATCGGCAGCAATCAACGACCCTGCCGGCATCCGGTCGGCCGCACAGGCACGCACCCAGGCCGCCAGAAGTGCCTGCAAAAACTCGGCATCATGCGCCGACACTTCCATCATGAACGCCCAGCCCGTCGGCCAATCACCCGCAACTGCCGGCAGCACGGCCTCGGGTAGATGCTTGCGCACCAGCGACAATGTGATCGGCGAAATCAGTTCGGCGGCCGTCTGCGCGCCCGCAAAGACGGTCTGGGCAAGCGCGTGAGCCTGAATCGCCTGCTCGGCATCAGCCACATCCAGCCAGATAAGCGCGCGTGCCGCCGGCAGCGGCATCAGTTTCATGGTGGCCGCAGTTATCAACCCGAGCGTACCTTCGGCACCGATGAACAGCTGTTTGAGATCGTAACCCGTGTTGTCCTTACGCAGCGGTGAGAGTTTCGACCAGAGTGTCCCATCTGGCAGCACCACCTCGAGACCCAGACACAGGTCCCGGGTCATGCCGTAACGCAATACCTGCAAGCCACCGGCGTTGGTCGCCAACGTACCACCCAGGGTACTGAGGTGACCAGCACCCAGCGTTAAGGGATACAGGCGGTTCACCGATTCAGCCGCGATTTTCAGCTGATCCAGCGTTGCACCGGCTTCGGCCGTGATGCTGAAATTGATGGCATCGACTGAACGGATGCGATTGAGCTTCGTCATGGCTACCACGACAGCCTGACCGCTCGTATCGGGCGTTGCACCACCACACAGACCGGTATTGCCGCCTTGCGGCACAATCGGTACACCGGCATCCCCACAGCGCTGCACGATTTGAATGACATCATCCGTGGATTGCGGCAAAACGACCGCTTGCGCCCTACCCTGATAACGCCCGCGCCAGTCTTCCAGATAGTGCGCTTGCGCCTCTGGCGATATCAGCACCTGATCGGTACCGAGAACATCCTGTAGCTGGGCGATCAGGTTCATGACTCGATGTCTGTATCAGTTGACGGATACGGCAGTCAGCGGCTCCGCATAGAGGTCGTGTTCGTCGGCATCGACGATGCGTACGGCAATACGGTCACCCGGCGCACAATCGGTAAAGCCCATGACGTGGATCACGCCATCAATATCCGGGGCTTCGCGCCAGCTACGACCCATAGCGCCTTCTTCATCCACCTCATCAATCACGATGACTTCTTCGTGGCCGATCCGCTGCGCCAGTTTTTCAGCCGAGATATCAGACTGGAACTGCATCAGACGCATTCGACGCGACTCGCGCTCTTCTTCGGGGACAGCACCTGCCAGTTCATTGGCCGTTGCGCCTTCGACCGGTGAATAGGCAAAAGCGCCCACGCGATCCAGTTGTGCCGCTTCCAGAAACGCCAGGAGCGCCTGGAAATCTTCTTCCGTCTCACCGGGAAAACCCGTAATGAAGGTCGAACGGATCACCAGTTCCGGACAGATGTCGCGCCAGGCTTGGATGCGTTTGAGCACATTTTCCGACGAGGCCGGACGCTTCATGGCCTTGAGAATACGGGGGCTGGCATGCTGGAATGGAATATCCAGATACGGCAGGATCTTGCCTTCGGCCATGAGCGGGATAATGTCATCCACACTCGGGTACGGATAGACGTAGTGCAAACGGACCCAGATGCCCATTTGCCCCAACGCTTCGCACAGGGCATGTAACTGGGTTTTCACCGGGCGGCCTTCCCAGAATCCCGTGCGGTATTTGACGTCCACGCCGTAGGCGCTGGTGTCCTGGGAAATGACCAGCACTTCCTTGACACCTGCTTTGGCCAGGTTTTCAGCTTCCTTCAGCACATCACCGATGGGCCGTGAGACCAGGTCACCGCGCAATGACGGAATGATGCAGAAAGTACAGCGGTGATTACACCCTTCGGATATCTTCAGGTAGGCATAGTGTTTCGGTGTAATCCGCACGCCCTGCGCAGGCACCAGATCCGTGTACGGATCATGTGGCATGGGCAAATGCTCATGGACGATGGTCATCACCTCTTCCAATGCATGCGGACCAGTAATGGCCAGCACATCCGGATGCGCCGATTCGACCACGCCTTCACGGGCGCCCAGGCAACCCGTCACGATGACCTTGCCATTCTCACGCAGGGCTTCACCAATGGCATCGAGCGATTCTTCCACGGCCGAATCAATAAAGCCGCAGGTGTTGACCACGACCAGATCTGCACCGGCATAGTCACCAACGATGTCATAACCTTCCGCCCGCAGACGGGTGAGGATGCCTTCACTATCAACGGTGGCCTTGGGGCAACCCAGGCTGACCATGCCAACCTTGGGCGTTTCAATTTTCTTTGTCATGGGCGGTATTTTACCAACCCCATAGGCTTAGCGTTTGATTTCCGGCTGCCAACCCCCGCCCAGTGAGCGGAAAAGATCTACGCTGGCCTGTAAACGACTCCCCCGGTTACGGGCATAGGCCAGACTGGCTTCGTTGGCCACCCGTTGAGACTCGAGCACGGTCAGATAGTCCACGTAGCCCGCTTCATAACGCAGAATCGAGATTTGCTGGGCCTTGGTAGAGGCTTCCACCTGAGCCGCAAGATGCGATTCGCTTTCCTGCGTCTGCTGGACCGAGGTCATCGCATCCCCGACTTCGGCAAATGCGACACGCACCGTCTTGATGTAATTGGCCAGTGCTTCCTGCTGTTTACCCTTGGCCGTATCCAACTGGCCAGTCAACAACCAACCCGTAAATAGCGGTTGCGCAACGCCTAGCGTGGCTGCCCAGACTGAGCCACCGGCAGAGAGGAAATTGGTAAATCCAACGCTCTGTGCACCATACAGACCAGTGAGTGAAAACGATGGGAAGAAATTGGCTTTGGCAACGCCAATCTGCGCATTGGCCGAGACCAGTTGCTCTTCCGCCTTGCGGATATCCGGTCGGCCTTCCAGGAGTTCCGAAGGCATGCCAGCCGGCGGCACCGGCGGCACCGGCAAAGCATCAAGGCCACTGGCCGGTATTTTAAGATCCAGCACACCCGTCAGAACCGCCAACTGGTTCTGCACAATCGCACGCTGTCTTACAAGTTCAGACTGGGTTGCCTGCAGACTTGCCAGGGTTGCTTTCGCCTGATTGATATCGAGTGGCGACACCAGCCCCCCGGCCAGTTTGGCCTGGGCAATCCGCAGGGTTTCCCGACGGGTATGGATGGAACTGTCCGTCACTTTGATCTGCGCATCAAGGGCGCGCAGATTGATATAGGCCTTGGCGACACTACCCTCCAGTACCAGCCTGACGCTATCCCGGTCAAAGACACTGGCTTTGAGCTGGGCATCGGCGGATTCCACGGAACGACGAACCTTGCCCCAGAGATCAATTTCGTAAGATAACCCGACAGAGCCCTGGTAGTTGCTATCCAGGTAGTCAATACCACTTGGAGAAGCAGCAGCACCCTGCGAAGAACGCGTGCCACTCCCCTCCAGTGACAGACTCGGATATTGAGCCGCGCCCGCCTGCAAAGCCAATCCCTGAGCCTGGGCAATACGGGCCACCGCGATTTGCAGATCCGCATTATTGGCGAGCGCCAGAGACTCCAGGCGGTTTAGCTCGGTGTCGTTAAAGAGCGTCCACCAGTCCTGACGGATTTCGACGGGCGCTTTGGCCGTGTCCGATGCCGACTTCGGTACATCGGTGTTGTACTGGCCTGGCAAATCCATCTTGGGCCGCTCGTAATCCGGTCCCACCGTACAACCGGCCACCAAGAGCGCCGCCAGCAACGGCAAACGCAACGGGAAGGTGAACAATGGCTTAATCATGCGTCACCTCCTGTGCAGAAGACTCACCCGGAAAGAGATCACGCTTCTGTTTACGTCCGGACAGCCACATGAAGAACATGGGGATAAAAATCGTTGCAATAAAGGTCGCCGCCAACATGCCACCAAACACACCGGTACCCATCGAGCGACGAGCCGCCGAGCCAGCGCCCGGGGAAATGACCAGAGGAAAAACCCCGAGAATGAAGGCCAGCGAGGTCATGACAATTGGCCGGAAACGCAGGCGAGCAGCCTGCATCGCCGCATCGTAGACGCTCAGACCTTCGGCGCGTTTTTGTGCTGCAAATTCCACAATCAGAATCGCGTTTTTGGCGGACAAGCCTACCAGCACCACGAGGCCGATCTGGAAGTAAATGTCATTCGGCATACCGCGTAGAAAGACCGAGAGTAACGCACCAAACAACGCAAAAGGCACACCGAGAATCACGGCCAACGGCAAAGACCAACGCTCATACTGAGCAGCCAGAATCAGGAAGACCATGACAATGCCAAAAATAAACGCAATGCCCGAAGTATTCCCGGCGCGGATCTGCTGATAGGCCTGGCCCGACCAGGCCAGCTCATACCCCGGGGGCAACGTGGCTTGCGCCACCTCGTTGACGATATTGATGGCATCGCCAGAACTGACCCCCGGCTGACCATTACCGAGAATCTTGGCCGAGAGATAACCATTAAAGCGTTCCAGCTGTTCCGGACCGACCAGTGAGGTGGTTTTGATCAATGCCGAGACCGGGACCATGGCGCCGTTATCGGCACGCACATAAATCTGACCGATATCGTTGGGTCGCGTCCTGTAGGGGGCATCCGCTTGCATCTGCACACGATACGTACGGCCACTCAGGTTGAAATCATTCACGTACAGACTACCCATGGTGGCTTGCAGACTCTGATACACGTCGGCAACAGCGATCCCCAGCGAAATGGCTTTGGCTTCATCCACCTCGACATAGAGCTGGGGTGATGTCGGCCGGAAGAACGAGTTAATACCAGTCAGTTCAGGACGCTGTTTGAGTGCCTCCATCAACCCACCGGACACTTTGGCCAGGTCCGCCACGGATGGATTATTGCGTGCCTGAACATAGAATTCGAAACCACCTGCCGAGCCGATGCCACGAATGGCCGGGGGGTTGAACACGATCGCCAGACCGTCACGCAGCGTCATACCGAGGCCCGTAAACATTTTGGCCAGAGTATTGGCATCGGTATCACGTACCGACCAGTCCTTCAGCGGAATAAACACGGTACCAGCGTTGGCACGCATACCGCCACCCACAATATCGTTGCCGGCAATGACAAAGACTTTATCGACCGCCGGATTCTTGACGACGGCCTCCTGGAACTTCTGCCCGGCCTGTTCGGTACGTTGTAGGCTGGCACCATCCGGCAGCATCAATGCACTGATCAGGTAGCCCTGATCTTCGGGCGGCACAAAGCCACCCGGCACCAGGCGATAGAGAAACAGGCAGGCCACGATCACGGCACCGAACACCGCCACCCCGATACGTTTGTGATCCAGGGTCTTGCGGACCAGATTCAGATAACGTTGCGTTAATGTCTGAAAGCCTTCGTTGAAAGGCCTGAAAAATTCAGGCGGGTCTTCATGCTTGGTACGCAACAACACACCGCACAATGCGGGTGTCAGGGTCAAGGCCACCAGCCCCGAAAGCGCCACCGCAATCGCTACAGTCACCGCAAACTGCTGATAGAGCTTACCGGCGATCCCCCCCAGGAACGCAACGGGGACAAACACCGCGCTCAACACCAGCACAATGGCCACAACCGCACCAGAGACTTCTTTCATGGCTTCAACGGCCGCCTGTTTTGGAGGCAAGCGACGCTCATGCATCAGACGCTCGACGTTTTCCAGCACCACGATGGCATCATCAACCACGATACCGATCGCCAGCACCATGGCAAACAAGGTCAGTGTATTGATCGAAAATCCAAAGACCCAGAGACCGGCAAATGTACCGATCAGTGACACCGGGACGGCCAGCAGCGGAATCAGTGTCGCTCGCCAGTTCTGCAGGAAGACAAATACAACAATCGCCACCAGCAGCATGGCTTCGAAGAGTGTCTTCACCACCTCCCGGATCGAGGCATTCACGAAGCGTGTGGTGTCGAATGGAATGACGTAATCCACCCCTTCCGGGAAACGCTTTTTAAGCTCTTCCAGTTTGGCGCGTACGCGGTCCGCTGTTTCCAGTGCATTGGCACCGGACTGCAGAAAAATACCGACGCTCGCCACCGGGTTTCCCAAGAGGCGCGTGTTGGCGTCGTAGTTGGCGGCACCTAGTTCGATACGTGCCACATCCTTGAGTCGCAGCGTACCCGCCGGCCCCTGGGAACGAATGACGATATCGCCAAAGGCTTCCGGTGTTGCGAGACGGCCCTTGGCGGTAACGGTATAGGTCAGTTGCTGCCCTTCGATGGCAGGTTCCTGCCCCACTTTACCGGCAACGTTCTGCCTGTTCTGAGCGTTGATGGCGGTGGCGATATCGTTTGTCGTAATACCCAGCTGTGCCATTTTGTCCGGCCGGAGCCAGATACGCATCGAGTAATCCTTGGCACCGAAAATCTGGGCGTCGCCTACACCCGGCAGACGCTTGATCTCATCCAGAATATTGATGAGCACATAGTTCGAGAGGAACAGTGCCGAGCGGCTGTTATCCGGCGAGGTAATGGTGGACACCAACAGGATGTCATTCGAGCGCTTCTGCACCGTCACACCAAATTGACGGACGACATCCGGCAGACGGGGCTCGGCAATCTTGACCCGATTATTCACGTTGACCGTGGCCATATCCACATTCGTGCCTACCTCAAAGGTAGCCGTAATCGTGAGCAGACCATTCGAGGCCGCCGTCGAACTGAAGTACAGCAGATTTTCGACACCGGATAACTGCTCTTCAATCGGACCCGCCACCGTACGAATCAGTGTTTCAGTCGAAGCTCCGGGGTAGTTGGCAGACACGATCACCGTGGGTGGTGCAATGTCCGGGTAGTGTGAAATCGGCAGAACACGGCCAGCCGCCAGACCCGCCAGAACGATCACGATGGAGATCACCGTGGCAAAAATCGGCCGATGAATAAAGAAACGGGAAAACACGATCAGCGTTCCTTATTTGCCGTTAGCGGCAGCGCCATTGGCCGCAGGGGCAGCCGGCGCCGGCACCACCGTGGCACCCGGACGAATCTTGATGATGTTATCCGTGACGATCTGCATCCCCGGCTGCAAGCCACCAAGAATGATCCAGTCCTTGCCCAACCAGAAGCCGGGTTTGACGGGTGTCGGGATCACCTTGCCCCCCTCGCCCATCACCCAGACCATATGGCCTTTTTCAGATTGCACCACCGCAGCCTGGGGCACGCGATAGACATCTTCCAGTTTGCCGGTGCTAATCCGGGCGCGCAAAAACTGCCCGGGCAATAGCTGACCATCAGGGTTGGCGAAAGTGGCACGCAACTGCTGCGTACCCAGTTTCGGATCGATAAATGATGCCTGAAAGTTAATGCTGCCCTTTTCCGGATATACAGTACCATCGGCCAGAATCACTTCTACGGTCGTTTCAACGGCGGGATCCAAACGCCCACCGGGCAAGCCGGCGGTATCCGCATCCGACAAACCGAAACGAACCCAGATGGGATTCACCTGATGAATCACGGTCAGCAGACTCCCATCGCTACTGGTCGTCATGAGGTTACCTTCGGAACGCTGGGCGCGTCCGGCAATGCCGGCTACCGGCGCCGTCACAGTACTCCATTCCAGATTCAAACGAGCCGCTTTGAGGTTGGCCTGGGCCATTTCGTCGGCCGAGACGGCGTCATCCATTTCCTTCCGGCTGACCGCTTGCTGGGCATAGAGCTTTTTCAGGCGATTGGCTTCACGGACAGTTTGTGTCGCGCGGGCCTGGGCTTCTTCAAGTTTGATCCGATACTGATCCGGGTCGATCTGGAACAGCGGCTGCCCCACTTCCACACGCTGCCCCTCTTCATACAGACGCTTCACCAGGATACCGCCCACGCGAGCGCGCACTTCGGTCTCCTTGGCGCCTTCTGCCTGCGCCATCACCTCAATCACATTCGGCACCGTTGTCGGTTCCGCAACCAGAAGCGTCACCGGAATCGGCGGCGGTGCTTTAGGCATCTTCTGCCAGTAACTCCAGCCGTTCCAGAGCACGAAGGCCAGCACAACGATGCTACCCGTGATCCAGGTGCGGCGACGGTGTTCTTGCCATTGCCCCTGCCACAGCGTTATCAGCTTGCGACAGGCCGGTTGTTCAGCCAAGCCGCGGAAGTGAGGTGCCAAAGCCGCCATGCGTTGATTCAACCAAACTTTAATACGTGGCGCTTTCGGGGTCGGATTATTCGACGAATTCACAGACATGGCATATACCGAGTGACTGATTGTGCAGAACTGGTCATTATATACATTTCCGCATGTATGTATATTGCCTTATAATCCGGTCCATACCGACCTAGCCACATTCGACCAACGGATCCGAACCAGCCATGGCCCGCAAAACCAAAGAAGAAGCACTTGCCACCCGCGCCCAGATTATTGATGCGGCGCGGCGCGTCTTTCATGCGGAGGGGGTCAATCGTTCCACCCTGGATAAGGTCGCCAAGGCTGCTGGCGTCACGCGCGGTGCGGTGTACTGGCACTTCACCAACAAGGCGGAGCTTTTCCTGGCCGTCAAACAGACTTACATGAGCGAATTCGAGCTCCTGCAGTCTTTACTTCTCGATGACGCATCACCACTCGACGCCATTACGAAGTATCTACAAGCCCTCTTCACCGTCCTGCTGGAAAATCAGGAAGCCCGTGAAACCTTCGAAATTATCCTGCTGCGCTGTGAATACGTCGAGGACTTTCACGAAGTGCTACAGGTGATTACCGAGCCCTGTAGCGACATCGTGTCTGCTTACGAACACCTTTATCGTACAGCGGCCACCAACAACCAACTCAAACCCGGCCTGGATGCAAAGCTTCTAGCGCTGGACACGATGGCATTTGCCATCGGCACCATCCGCGCCATTCTTTCCGGACAACTCATCGATCTGTACCGGGGCAAAACCACAGAGCTGGTCAACGCCCATATGACACTGCGCCGCGCTTAATCGACTAAAGCGCTTCGCCTACCCAAGGCCCAATAAAAAAGCGCCGCATAGCGACGCTTTCATGCCACAAATAGGCCAACTTACTTGTTGGCCATGCCGGTAAACATATTACGGGCCTGCGACTGGATCTGCGTCTGCATGTTCTGAACCATCTTCTGACTCTGATCCATATAGGTCGACATCAGCGTCTGCATGGCTGGCCCCTGGAAGTTGAGGAACTGGGACCAGAGATCACTACTGTTACTGTTGCCCTGCATTTTTTTCTGGAAGTCGACAAAGGCCTTCATATTGGTTTCCAGATACTGCCCCAGAACCGACTGCATGGCGTTGCCGTAGAAGCGGATCATTTGCGAAAGGACTTCGCTACTGAAAATCGGCACGCCGCCACTCTCTTCTTCCAGAATAATCTGTAGCAGAATCGCGCGAGTCAGATCATCACCGGTTTTGGCATCAACCACCAGAAAGTTCTCATGCTGAAGCACGAGTTCCTTGATGTCTGCCAACGTAATGTAAGCACTGGTGCGGGTATCGTACAGACGACGGTTGGGATACTTTTTGATCAAACGTTGCGATTCAGTCATACACTTAGCCTTGAGACAAATTACACATTACGTTGGACAAACTGCCGTCCGTTTCCCTATATTGCAACGCATTATAAAACGAAAAACCCTGCCGAGTAAAACGCGGCAGGGCTTTCAAATCAACGACATGCAATCAGCATACGGCAATAAACCGTGTGCTGATGTTGTCCAATTACTGGTAGTACAAACCGCCGTTGATGTTCATGGTGGCGCCCGTGATGAAACCAGCCAGATCCGAAGCCAGGTAAACGGCCAGACCAGCAATTTCTTCCGGCTTGGCCAGACGCTTCATCGGTACGGTGTCGACGATGCTTTGCAGAATGTCTTCACGAATGGCCATCACCATCTTGGTAGCCACATAGCCCGGGGTGATGGCGTTAACCGTCACACCCTTGGTTGCCATTTCAGCCGCCAGCGCCTTCGTGAAACCAATCACGCCGGCCTTGGCCGCCGAGTAGTTGGTTTGGCCAGCCTGACCCTTGACGCCGTTCACCGACGAAATGTTGATCACACGACCCCAGCCCTTTTCGGCCATCTTGGCAGCGAACGGCTGCGTCACGTTGTAAACGCTGTTCAGGTTGGTGTTGATCACGGCATCCCACTGACCCTTGTCCATCTTGGTGAAGAACTTGTCACGGGTAATACCGGCATTGTTAACAAGGACGTCAATCACGCCACCGGCCAGCTTTTCAGCTTCGGCAGCTGCGGCAACGCACGACTCATAGTTACCGACATCGCAAGCGACCGGAATGAAGTTGGTGAAACCTTCGGCCTTTTGCTCGGCCAGCCAGGCTTCCTTGTCATCAAACTCCGGGTGGTATGCGGCGACAACCTTGTAACCGGCCTTATCGAAAGCCTGACAGAAAGCGGTACCGAGGCCACCCATGGCGCCGGTGACGAATGCGATGTGCTGCGACATGTAAACATCCTTTCAAATTGAAAAACAAAAAATCAAGCGACAAGACCGGTAATGAATAACCTGCTCGAGAATAAGTGTATCCCTTGTTTTGCCGCATCACAACAAAAGTCTGGAACAAAACAGTGACCCAAACAATTTCACCGAATTATTTCTGACGAACGTATCGCCCCGGCGCTGGTTCGATCGGATCAAAACCCTTGCCACCCAATGACTTAGGTGCTGATTTTTCACCACCCTTGAAGTCTGCCAACCAGGCCGACCAATCACGCCACCAGCTGCCCGGCTTTTCTGTCGACGATGCCGCCCACTGCTCGGCATCGCCCTTCAGGTCTCCATCCACCCAGTAACTGCGTCGGTTCTTGCTGGCCGGATTGATCACACCGGCGATGTGGCCACTGGCCCCCAGGACAAAACGATGCGGCCCCGGCAGTAAACGCGTCACCAGATAGGCCGTTTGCCAGGGAACAATGTGGTCTTCCTTTGCGGCAAACAGGTACGTCGGGACATCAATGCGCCCAAGGTCGACTGGCTGATCACAAAGCGTTACTTCACCCGGAATGCGCAGTTTGTTTTCAAGGTAGGTGTGCCGCAGATACCAACAGGCCATCGGACCCGGCAACCCCGTTGAATCGGCATTCCAGTAAAGAATATCGAAGGCCTGTGGCGTATTACCCAGCAAGTAGTTACCTGACACATACGGCCAGACCAGATCATTCGGTCGCAACGACGAGAACATCGTCATCAGCTCACGCCCCTCCAGCAGCCCACCCTTGCCGATGGCGGCCTCACGAGCCGCGACCGATGGGCCATCGACAAAAATATCGATATCACCGGTGTCGGCAAAATCCAGCATGGTCGTCAGTAGCGTCAGAGAGGCCGCCGGATTTTCGCCACGCGCCGCCAGAACCGCCAACGCCGATGAGAGCAACGTGCCACCAATACAGAAGCCCAGCATGTTCATGGTTTTGCTGCCACTAATGGCCTGCACCACCGGAATCGCCGAGAACGGACCGAGCTCGAGGTAATCGTCCCAGGTACGCTGGCTGTCTTCCTGTCCCGGGTTTTTCCAGGAAATCAGGAACACGGTATGCCCTGCTTCGACGGCATAACGAACCAGCGATGATTCGGGCTGCAGATCCATGATGTAGAAACGGTTGATACAGGGCGGCGTAATCAGGAGCGGTCGTTTGCCCACTTTAGCCGTCAGCGGGGCATATTGAATCAACTGAATGAGTTCATTCTCATAGATTACGGCGCCTTCGGTCGTGGCCAGGTTTTTCCCTACTTCAAAGGCAGATTCATCAGACGTACTGATGCGTCCCTTCGCCAGATCCTTGAGAAGATTATTAATACCTTCCGTGATCGAACGACCTTCGGTCGCCAGAGCCTTCTGGATAACATCCGGATTTGTCGCCGCAAAATTACTGGGCGACATGGCATCCACGAACTGGCTGGTCAAAAAACGGATACGTGCGGCACCTTTGGCATCTTCACTGGGCACGATCTCTGCCAATTCGTTTAGAAAGCGGCTGTTCAGGACATAGGCTTGGCGCAGGTAATCATGCACGGGACTAGACGACCAAGCTTCCGACGAAAAACGACGGTCTTTAGCCACGCCGGCGACAACAGGCTCGGCGGGTTCATCCGGTTTGCGCTGAAGCATTTGTTGCCAGAGCTTTTGGTGGGCCGACAGCAGATCATTCATGATGGGTTGCAACTGCTCGACCGGAGGCGTTAAAGCGCCCATGGCCGCCACCTGATCTCTGGGCAGCTTTTCCTCCAGAAATCCGGTGAGGGACTTGGTGAGTGCTTCAATCTGCTTGGGCAGATCCGCCATACCCTGCATACCTGGCCAGAATGGATTCTGAAATGACATCATGACGCCCTACCTTCCTGTTTGCTATGGGTCAGCTATTCCCCGATGAGGGTTTGAACGACCTGTATAGAAAAGACACCGAGAAGAATCATAACAATCTGCAAGCCTGTCGCCTTCAGTTCAGGCCGCTTGTGCAAGCCCGGAATCAGATCGGCCACAGACACATAAAGAAGGCTGGCCGCTGCCAGGGCCAGCATGCTGGGCACCCAGGCTTCCAAACCTGATAGAAGCAGGTACGCCAGAACAGCCCCTGTTAGCGTTGCCAGACTCGACAGCATATTCAACAAAATCGCCTTCATCCGGCTGAAACCGGAATGAACCAGGATCACGAAATCACCCGTTTCCTGGGGGATCTCATGGGCGATGATGGCGAGCGCGGTGACGATACCAATCTCTGTTCCCCCGGCAAAAGCCGCGGCAATCAGAATGCCATCGACGAAATTATGAATGACATCACCCAGCAGGATGAGCCAACCGGAAGCTCTGGGACTGTGGCTGTGTCCGATGTGCTCATGCGCTTCGCAGTGATGCTCATGACAGTGACGCCATAACACCAGTTTTTCCAACAGAAAGAAAAACAGGATGCCCCCCAGTACCGTGGCCATGATCTGGTGAAGATCGGTGGCATGCTCGAAGGCATGCGGCAATAGATCGAGAAACACCGCCCCCAGCATGGCACCAATCGCATAGGACACCAGCACCGGAACAATCCGTGGATGCGTCGCCAGCGAAGCCAGCAAAGACACCGCAATGCTGGCCGCCATGCCAGCCAGGCACATCAGCACGATCCAGGTCAGTGGCGCAAAAGTCATAAGTACGGCCGGTGGGGAACAGATAAGGGGATGAATTATAAGGCTCAGGCCTCAATCCAGATCATCGACGCCATACGCCCGGTGATCTTTTCTCGCCGGTAGGAGTAAAAATCCGGAGCGTGATAGGTGCAGGTATCACTGCCAGTGACCGACGCGACGCCCAATCGCTCGAGTTTCTGCGTCGCAAGACCCGGCAAATCGGCCAGCCACTTACCGCTAACGGTATCTTGAGGTCTGAAACAGCGGGCATGCTCTACCGACTGCCTCAGAAAAGCCTCACGCACATCGGTACCTACTTCAAACGCATCCGGGCCGATGGCTGGTCCGAGCCACGCCAGCAGGTCTGACGGGTGAACATCGGCGTGTCGCATCATTTGATCGACCAGTGCTTCGAGGACACCATCGGCCAGACCACGCCAGCCCGCATGTGCCGCGCCAACGACGCGACCAAGACGGTCTGCCAGCAACACCGGTAGGCAGTCAGCGGTCATGATGGCGCAGACAACCCCCGGCACGGATGTCAACACGGCATCACCGATGAGGGGTGCAGGCCCTTCGGACCCGGTCAGCGTAAGTACCCGGGTGCCATGCACCTGCGCCAGCCAGACCGGCTGACGAGGCAACACGGACTGCAAGCGCTGGCGGTTTAGCTGAACGGCACCCGGATCATCACCGACATGGTCGCCCAGATTAAAGCCCCCATAGGGCAATGGCCCCACACCACGCGTACTTTGCCAGGCCTTGACGCTAATCGGCAATGACCATTCGGGTACAAATCCAGGCGCAGTCACGGGTGGTGGCAAATCGTCAGGCACTGTCTGCCAGATCCCGCAGATCGTCGATCAGCGCCGCCATGTCCGCAGGGGGCTGACATGTCCATTTCATTGGTTCACCGGTCGCCGGGTGAATAAGACCGAGCTGACGTGCATGGAGCGCCTGTCGCTGAAAGTGGGCCGCCGGTTCAGGCAGCGGATAACGCTTGCCGCCCTGATAGGTCGCATCACCGACCAGAGGATTTCCCAGAAAACCCATATGAACACGAATCTGGTGTGTCCGTCCCGTTTCCAGAATACATTCCACCAGGCTGCAACCCGGATACATCTCCAGCAGGCGGTAGTGCGTAATCGCCTCTTTGCCCTGGCTGGTCACGGCCATCCGGGTGCGCTGACGAGGATCGCGACCGATGGGTGCATTGACCGTACCATCAATGCGTGGAACGCCACAGACGACGGCACGATAAAGCCGCTTCACGGTACGAGCCTGCAACTGGCGGATCAGGTGGGTGTGTGCCTGCAGTGTTTTAGCGACCACCATCAGGCCAGAAGTATCCTTATCCAGACGATGCACGATACCGGCCCGTGGCAGATGGGTAAACACCGGGTCGTAAGCGAGTAAGCCGTTTAACAAGGTGCCCTGCCAGTTGCCGGCGGCCGGATGCACGACCAGACCCGGTGGTTTATTGATCACCAGAATATGCGCGTCTTCATAGACAATCGGCAAATCCATGGGCTCGGGTAAAAAAGTGCCGGCTTCAGCGTCCGTCAGCGCCTGGTCCACTCGGACAGTCAGTTGTTCACTGCCATAAATCTTGTGCTTCGGCTCCAGTACCGGCGCTCCATCAACCAGGACTCGCCCGGCTTTGACCCACTGCTGCAAACGGTTACGGGAGTGTTCCGGCACCATCTGGGCCAGAACCTGATCCAGGCGTCCACCCTGATCAGCCACCAGTTGGAGCGTGCTATCATCGACAATGTTGTCTTCCAGATCATCCAGCGCTTCTGACGCCTCGATGTCTGTGGAGTAAGGCTGCGTTTTCATCGTGCGTAGTCTAACGTTTTCAGGCCGCTTTCTGGTCCTTTTTGGGCTGTTTTATACCTGTTTTATAATTTCTCGCAGCGCTTAATTTCTCAAACGCATGTTTCTCTCGTCCTGGTCTCAGCCACACGCCTGCCATCGTCTCCCGCTTCGCCCGATTCGGACCCTGGTCCTGATCGGCCTGACTGCGCTGACCTTGAATGGTTGTGCCCTATTCCAGGAGGACACAGACCCCACCAAAGGCTGGTCTGCCAACAAGCTGTACACCACGGCGAAAGAATCGCTTGACGAAGGCAACTACGAGCAGGCCGTGAAGTTCTACGAAAAGCTGGAAGCGCGCTACCCTTACGGCACCTATGCGCAACAAGCCCAGATTGAGACTGCCTACGCACATTACAAAGCCAACGAACCGGCACCCGCCATTGCTGCGTGCGACCGTTTCATCAAACTGCATCCGAATCATCCGAATCTCGATTACGTCTATTATCTGAAGGGCATGATCGGCTTCAACGAAGACCTCGGTTACGGTGGCTACGTCATGCAGCAGGATCCCACCGAGCGTGATCCGAAGAGCATGCGCGAGTCATTTATTGCTTTCAAGTATCTTTACGACAACTTTCCGAATAGCAAATACCGGGACGATGCCGCCAAGCGCATGATCTGGCTGGTCAATGCCCTAGCCTCTCACGACCTGCATGTCGCCAACTATTACGTCCGTCGGGGTGCCTGGTTGGCGGCCGCCAACCGCGCCCAGGAAGTGGTGCGTTACTACCCGGATGCGCCAGCCGTGGAAGAAGCCCTGGCCGTGATGAGCTACAGCTACGGACAACTGGGGCTACCTGACCTGCAGGCGGATAGTGATCGCATTCTGCGCCTCAATTATCCGAACAGCCGCTTCCTGACCGAAGGCATCCAGCGCTCGAAGCCTTGGTATCAGCTTTATTAATCAGTCTGCTTTGAAGGTGTCACGCATCGCACGGAGGCGTGCAAACACCTCCAGTGCGGTTGCAGTCTCTTCGGCACACACCGCCGCTGACAAGACCGGCTGATCGGCGCGCAAAAACGGGTTCGTTGCTTTTTCTACGGCAAGCGTTAACGGCAAGGTTGAATTGCCCGCCTGACGCAGTCTGCGAATCTCGCCCGCTCTGGCTTGTAACACGGCATTGTCCGGATCAACACGAAGCGCAAACGGCAAATTCAGCAGCGTATATTCATGCGCGCAATAAATGCGGGTGTCATCAGGCAAGGCACACACCTGCAACAAAGCCGCGTACATCTGGGCTGCCGTACCCTCGAACAACCGGCCGCAACCTAATCCGAAGAGTAAATCGCCAGAGAATAAGCCAGGGGGATCGATACGACCTGCCGTCGGCATTCCATCAACGCCAGTACTGCCTAGCAGATAGGCCAGATGACCGCGGGTATGCCCGGGCACCGACATCACCGTCAGAATAACGCCCGAAGCCAGCGACAGTCGCTCGTCGCCATGGAGCGGATGCGTGACACCAGCAATCGACTCGATCGCCGGACCGTAAACCCTCATGGCCTGATCCGGATACTGGGCCTGCCCCCACTCGAGCAACTCGGACACACCGCCGGTATGATCTGAATGGTGATGGGTAAGCAGAATCTCGGTCGGTATCAGACCCTGGCGACGGCAGTAATCAATGACCGGGATCGCGTCCCCCGGATCGACAACCGTCACGGGCATAGCCACCGACGGATCTGCGGGCGCAACGGCTTGCAGCAGCCAGATCAGATTGTCATTAAAGGCCGGTAGGCCAACGACATCCACCTTGCCATGACTGGCATGAATTAACCCGAATTGTTCAGACATGTTCTTCATGAACGGAGCGCTTTGCACGGTAAACTGACGAACCACCATTTTAATCCGCTTGCAGACATCGTCATGTCAAATCAACCAGCCGGTTTTAGGGCACAGGAAGCAAACGACGACTGGTTTCACACACCAGCGGGACGCTATGTGGCAAGCTGGGCCACCACAACGGCCGAATCGCTACTGGGCGATGTCTTTGGTCTCCAGGCTGCGCAGATCGGGTGTGAAACGCTGGATCTGATGGCCGGCAACCGGATTCAACATCGCTTCCGTTGCATGACCGGCAACCATGGCACGCCGTGGCTGCAAGGTAGCGGGACGCCAATTGCCATCGAGACGGATGCCGCTGCCCTACCCTTTGAAGCAGACAGCATGGATCTGCTGGTATTGCCGTTCATGCTGGAAGCGCATCCGGACCCACACCAGGTGTTGCGCGAGGCACAACGGGTCCTTCGCCCTGAAGGCCAGCTCCTCATTCTCGGCCTCAATCCCTTGTCGTTGTGGGGCGTGCGAAATTATTTCAGCCGTCTAGCCAGACCGGATGCTTTCGGCTTTCCCTGGCCCGCCAACTATCTTTCTGTACTTCGTCTTAAAGACTGGCTCAAGCTCCTGGATTTCGAGGTGTCACGTGGTCATTTCGGCTGCTATGCCCCACCCTGTCATCGGGAAAGCAGCTTTAGCCATCTCAACTGGCTGGAACTGGCCGGCAATCGTTGGTGGGGATTTGCCGGTGGCTGCTATGCCGTTGTCGCCGTCAAACGTATACCGGGCATGACCTTACTGACCCCCAGCTGGCTTAAAACGCCTAAAAAAATACGCAGCAAGGCTTCGTTAGTGGCCGAACAGCATCAAAACAAACAACTATGACCCCACAAAAAATAAGAACCGATGCGATTCAGATCTTTTCAGACGGTGCCTGCCGTGGCAACCCCGGCCCCGGGGGCTGGGGCGCGTTACTGCGTTACCGTGAGCATGAAAAAACCTTGTACGGCGGTGAACCCAACACCACCAATAACCGGATGGAGCTTCAGGCGGTCATATCCGGCCTGGCGGCACTGAAACCCGACAGCGCCACCCCCGTGGAAGTTCATACCGACTCCAAGTACGTCCAACAAGGCATGCAATCTTGGATACACGGCTGGAAGCGTAATGGCTGGAAAACGTCCGACAAAAAGCCCGTTAAAAACGCGGACCTCTGGCAGCAACTGGACGCGCTCGCCCAGAAATTCGATATCAGCTGGCACTGGGTGAAGGGGCATGCCGGTCATCCGGAAAACGAACGTGCCGATCAGCTGGCGAACCAGGGGATCGACGAGCTCAAGAGCCTGTAAAATAGCGGGTGATTGCGAATTAAAGACTATGCGCCAAATTATTCTTGATACCGAAACCACCGGCCTCGACCCGAAGCAGGGTCACCGCATTATTGAAGTCGCCGGGGTTGAACTGGTCAACCGCCGATTAACCAACCGGCATTTTCACCATTACGTGAACCCGGACCGCGACATTGACGAAGGCGCCCAGGCGGTGCACGGCATTTCAACCGAGTTCCTGGCCGACAAACCGCGTTTTAACGATATCGCCGATGCGTTTCTGGATTTTATAGCCGGTGCCGAACTGGTGATCCATAACGCACCCTTTGACGTGGGCTTTCTTAACGCTGAGCTGGAACTATTGGGCAAGCCCCCTGTCACCACCTTCTGCAACAAAGTCACCGACACCCTGAAAATGGCGCGTGACAACTATCCGGGTAAACGGAATAGCCTGGATGCGCTCTGCGAACGCCTGGAAATCGACAACACCCATCGCAATCTGCACGGTGCCCTGCTCGATGCCGAACTGCTGGCTGAAGTCTATCTCGTCATGACGCGCGGCCAGGATGGCTTTGCCATGGTCTTTGAAGAATCGGCCGAAGCCATCGCCCTCAATGCCGACTCCAGTCGCCTTCGCCAATTGAGAATTCAAACTGCCAACGAACAGGACTTACAGGAACACCAGAAAGTGCTGGATCAGATCCAGAAAGAATCTGGTGGCAAATGCCTGTGGCTAAGCCAAACCGCCCTGCAATAACGTCGGCCCTCCCGTTTTCAAACCCCTTGTGCCAATGGACGACTTTCTGGCACGGAATCACTATTGTTGAACTTTATGCCTCTGATTATCGAAGAACAAATCGCCAAGGAACTCAACGTCAAAACCGCGCAGGTACTGGCAGCCATTCAATTGCTGGACGAAGGCGCCACCGTGCCCTTCATCGCCCGCTACCGCAAGGAAGTCACCGGTGGCCTGGACGATACCCAGCTGCGTAATCTCGAAGAACGCCTAATCTATCTGCGTGAACTCGAAGACCGTCGCCAGACGATCCTGGCAAGCATTGAAGAGCAAGGCAAACTCACGCCCGAGCTCAAGGCCGACATTGATGCCGCCGAAACCAAGCAGCGCCTCGAGGATCTGTATCTACCCTATAAGCAGAAACGCCGTACCAAGGCACAGATCGCTCGTGAAGCCGGTATCGAACCGCTGGCCGACGCCTTGCTCGATGACCCAGAACGATCACCAGAGACTGAAGCCGAAAAATATCTAAACGTTGACGCCGGGTTTACCGACGCCAAAGCCGTACTGGATGGTGCGCGCCAAATTCTGATGGAGCGATTTGCGGAAGACCCCGAACTGGTCGGTCAGTTGCGCGAATACCTGAATGAACACGGCATGGTGCGCTCCAAAGTCATCGAAGGCAAAGAGAACGAAGGTGCCAAGTTCCGCGACTGGTTCGACTTCCACGAACCGCTGAACGCGATGCCTTCACACCGCGCCCTCGCTCTCCTGCGCGGGCGTAACGAGGGCTTCCTGCAAGTCTCGCTTGTGCTCGATAGCGAACTAGATCAGGAAACCCCTTCCACCGCCCCTAACCCCTGTGAGCAACGCATTGCCAACCGCTTCGGCATCAAGCAGCAGAATCGTCCTGCCGACAAATGGCTCAACGACACGGTGCGTTGGACCTGGCGTGTCAAACTCGCACTGCATCTAGAGCTGGACCTCATGGGACAGCTGCGCGAACACGCGGAAGAAGAAGCGATTCGCATTTTTGGCAAGAACCTCAAAGACTTGCTGCTCGCCGCGCCGGCTGGCCAACACGTCACCATGGGGGTCGACCCCGGCATCCGTACCGGCTGCAAACTCGCCATCGTTGATGCCACCGGCAAACTGCTAGATACTGAAACCATCTACCCCCACGAGCCCCGCCGTGACTGGGCCGGCAGCATGACGACCATTGCCGCGCTGGCCAAGAAGCATGGCGTCAGCCTGGTGGCGATTGGTAACGGCACGGCCAGCCGTGAAACCGACAAACTGATTCAGGATGTGATGAAACAGTTCCCGGAACTAAAGCTCACCAAACTGGTGGTTTCCGAAGCAGGCGCTTCGGTTTACTCCGCCTCCGAACTGGCGGCCCGAGAATTCCCGCAACTGGATGTTTCATTGCGCGGCGCTGTCTCCATTGCCCGCCGCCTGCAAGACCCGCTGGCCGAACTCGTCAAGATCGAACCAAAATCCATTGGTGTAGGCCAGTATCAGCATGATGTGTCGCAACTCAAGCTGGCACGCAGCCTGGATGCCGTGGTCGAAGACTGCGTCAACGCCGTTGGTGTTGATGTCAACACGGCTTCTGCCCCGCTACTCACCCGCATCTCCGGCCTCAACGCCGGGTTGGCCAGCAACATCGTCAGCTACCGTGATAGCCACGGCGCTTTCAAAACACGCGCTGAATTGCTCAACGTACCGCGACTTGGCGATAAAACCTTCGAACAGGCAGCCGGCTTCCTGCGCATCCGCGGTGGCGACAATCCTCTGGACGCCTCCTCCGTTCACCCGGAAGCCTACCCGGTTGTTGAAAAAATTCTTGCCGATATCAAGCAGCCGATCAAAGATATCATGGGCAACAACAGTGTGCTTCGGGCATTGAGCGCTGCCAAATACACCGATGACCGTTTCGGCCTGCCCACCGTGCAGGATATTTTCAAAGAGCTGGAAAAACCCGGCCGTGACCCGCGCCCCGAATTCAAGACTGCCAGCTTTGCTGACGGCGTGCACGAAGTCAAAGATCTCGTGCCGGGCATGTTGCTGGAAGGCGTTGTCACCAACGTCGCCGCTTTCGGGGCCTTTGTGGATATCGGCGTCCATCAAGACGGTCTGGTGCATATCTCCGCATTATCCAACACCTATGTCAAAGACCCGCACGACGTCGTGAAGGCCGGTCAGGTGGTCCGCGTCAAAGTACTGGAGGTCGACCTACCGCGCCAACGTATCGCGCTGACCATGCGCCTCACCGATGAGGTTGCACCGAAACGCGAGCGCCATGACGCACCTACCGCCAGCCGAGGCCAGCAACGCCAGCCCGCCTTCAACAAACCACAACGGCAAAGCGCGCCACCGCCGAACAATGCGATGGCAGCCGCCTTTGCCAAGTTGAAGAAATAAGGACAAGCCATGATCACCGTTTACGGCATCAAAAACTGCGACACCATGAAGAAAGCCTTCACCTGGCTTGAAGCCAATGGCATCGAATACACCTTCGTTGATTACAAAAAGGCGAGCGTTGCCGCCGAACACCTACCTGACTGGATCAAGCGCGCCGGTTGGGAAAAATTGCTCAACACCCGGGGTCTGATGTGGAAAAAACTCAGCGATGAAGAACGTGCAGATGTTGATGCCGCCAAAGCCCATCACCTGTTGATTCAGTACCCCAGCATGATCAAACGCCCTGTATTAGATTCGGGCAAGAAACTCCTGGTCGGCTTTGACCCTGACACCTATGCCGCAGAACTCAAGTAACAGTGATTTGGTTTGCCCATGGTGCACGGGCTTTGACCTTTACCGCCAGTACCATGATGAAGAATGGGGTGTACCGCTCCGGGATGATCGAGCCCTTTTCGAATTGTTAAACCTGGAAGGTGCCCAAGCCGGGCTTTCCTGGTCTACCGTTCTTAAAAAGCGGGAACACTATCGCCAGGTATTTGATGGCTTTCAGCCTGAGATCATTGCCCGTTACGATGAGACCAAGGTGGCTGCCCTCCTGGCAGACCCCGGCATCATCCGTAACCGCGCCAAAGTTGCAGCGACCATTCAGAATGCCAAGGTCTTTCTTTCGCTCAAGGAGTCGGGGCAATCTTTCAGCGAGACTCTCTGGCAGTTTGTGGATGGCCAGCCGATTCAGAACAGCTGGCAAAGCATGAGCGAAGTGCCCACCAGCA
>JACCDV010586677.1_pt1 | contig 23389 bp, 29 predicted proteins | sample 7446131 | NCBI WGS metagenome assembly JACCDV01 (sample SAMN15323448, study PRJNA562643) | freshwater metagenome | isolation source: river surface water | place: USA:Blue River Watershed | collected 2017-08-17
CCCACCGACTACACCGGCAAGGGCCTCTCGGGCGGCCGCTTGGTGGTGCGCCCGAGCCTGGACTTCCGCGGCGTGGCCGCGCAGAACATCATTGTGGGCAACACCGTGATGTACGGCGCCACCACCGGTGAGGCCTTCTTCGCGGGCGTGGCCGGCGAGCGCGTTGCGGTGCGCCTGTCGGGCGCCACCGCGGTGGTGGAGGGCACGGGCGACCACGGCTGCGAGTACATGACCGGCGGCACCGTGGCGGTGCTGGGCAAGACCGGCCGCAACTTTGGTGCCGGCATGAGCGGCGGCGTGGCCTACGTCTACGACGAGGACGGCCAGTTCGCCAAGCGCTGCAACACCGCCATGGTCAGCATGGAGAAGGTGCTCAGCAGCGCCGAGCAAGAGGCGCAGATCGACCGCGCCATCTGGCACCGCGACCAGACCGACGAGGCGCAGCTGCGCAAACTGCTGGAAGACCACTTCAAGTGGACCGGCAGCCGCCGCGCACGCGAACTGCTCGACGACTGGGCGCAGGCCCGTGCCAAATTCGTCAAGGTCTTCCCCAACGAGTACAAGCGCGCGCTGGGCGAGATCAATGCCAAGAAGGCCGCTCAGGCCGCCAAGCCGGTGGCTGCCTAAAGCCCCGCGAACGCCAGCAAAGGAATCATCATGGGAAAAGTCACCGGCTTCATGGAGTTTGAGCGCATTGAGGAGGCCTACCTGCCGCCGCAAGAGCGCGTGAATAACTACAAGGAATTTGTCCTCACGCTCACCCCCGAGCAGGCCAAGATCCAGGGCGCGCGCTGCATGGACTGCGGCACGCCGTTTTGCAACAACGGCTGCCCGGTCAACAACATCATTCCGGACTTCAACGACCTGGTCTATCGCAACGACTGGAAGAACGCGATCGAGGTCCTGCACAGCACCAACAACTTCCCCGAGTTCACCGGCCGCATCTGCCCCGCGCCCTGCGAGGCCGCTTGCGTGGCCAACGTCAACGGCGACGCGATCGGCATCAAGTCGATCGAGCACGCCATCATTGACCGCGCCTGGTCCGAAGGCTGGGTGCAGCCGCAACCGCCCAAGGTCAAGACCGGCAAGAAGGTCGCGGTGGTGGGCGCTGGCCCGGCCGGTCTGGCCGCGGCGCAGCAGTTGGCGCGCGCCGGTCACGACGTGACCCTGTTCGAGAAGAACGACCGGGTGGGTGGCCTGCTGCGCTACGGCATCCCCGACTTCAAGCTCGACAAGGGCCTGATCGACCGCCGTGTCCAGCAACTCGAGGCCGAGGGCGTGACGGTGCGCACCGGCGTGTTGGTGGGCGACTGGCCCCAAGACTCCAAGGTCACCAACTGGTCCAAGGAGCGCATCAGCGCCGACGAGCTCAAGCAGGCCTTTGACGCGGTGCTGCTGACCGGCGGCTCCGAGCAGTCGCGCGACCTGCCGGTGCCCGGCCGCGAGCTCTCGGGCATCCATTTCGCGATGGAGTTCCTGCCCCAGCAGAACAAGGTCAACGCGGGCGACAAGCTCAAGGACCAGCTGCGCGCCGACGGCAAGCATGTGATCGTGATCGGTGGTGGCGACACCGGCAGCGACTGCGTGGGCACCAGCACCCGCCATGGCGCCAAGAGCGTGACCCAGTTCGAGGTCATGCCCATGCCGCCCGAGCAGGAGAACAAGCCCCTGGTCTGGCCCTACTGGCCGCTCAAGCTGCGCACCAGCTCCAGCCACGACGAGAGCCAGGCGCGTGGCCTGCTCAAGCGCGAGTTCGCCATCTCGACCAAGGAATTCATCGGCAAGAACGGCAAGCTCACCGCCCTCAAGACCGCGCAGGTCGAGATGAAGGACGGCAAGCTGGTCGAGGTGCCGGGCTCCGAAAAAGAGTGGCCCGCCGACCTGGTGCTGCTGGCCATGGGTTTTGTCAACCCGGTGCCCACCGTGCTCGACGCCTTTGGCGTGGACAAGGACGCCCGCGGCAATGCCCGCGCCAGCACCGAGGTCGACGGCGGCTATGCCACCAATGTGGCCAAGGTCTTTGCCGCAGGCGACATGCGCCGTGGCCAGTCGCTGGTGGTCTGGGCGATCCGCGAAGGCCGCCAGGCGGCGCGCGCGGTCGACGAGTTCCTGATGGGCCAGACGACCTTGCCGCGCTAAGCGCTTTACCGTGCGGGGCTAGAATCTTCGGTTCTTCCCCAGCCGTTCCCGAACGGGCTGGCCATCGCCAGCCCGTTGTTGTTCATGAACCCTTCCGAGCGTCCTGCCCTGGTTGAACTGCGTCAGCTGTCCTTTGCCTATGGGGACCGGCTGATTTTGCGCGACCTCAACATGCGCGTGCCGCGCGGGCAAGTCACGGCCTTGATGGGCGTGTCGGGCGGCGGCAAGACCACGGTGCTGCGCCTGATTGGCGGGCAGTTGCGCGCCCAGCAGGGCCAGGTGCTGTTTGACGGGGCCGACATCGGCGGCATGGACACCCAGGCCCTGTACGCCGCGCGCCGGCGCATGGGCATGTTGTTCCAGTTTGGCGCGCTCTTCACCGACATGTCGGTGTTCGACAACGTGGCCTTTCCCCTGCGCGAGCACACCCGCTTGCCCGATCGCCTGGTGCGCGACATTGTGCTGATGAAGCTCGACGCGGTGGGCCTGCGCGGCGCGCATGCCCTGCGGCCTTCGGACCTCTCGGGCGGCATGGCGCGCCGCGTGGCGCTGGCCCGTGCCATGGCGCTCGATCCGCAGCTGATGATGTACGACGAGCCCTTTGCCGGGCTTGACCCCATCTCGCTGGGCACGGCCGCGCGCCTGATCCGGCGCCTGAACGACAGCCTGGGCATGACCAGCGTGGTGGTCTCGCACGATGTGCACGAGACCTTTGCGATTGCCGACCATGTGGTGCTGCTGGCCGGCGGCGGCATCATTGCCCAGGGCACGCCGCAGTCGCTCATGGACAGCCCCGATCCGCTGGTGCAGCAGTTTGTGCACGCGCGTCCGGATGGCCCGGTGCCCTTTCACTACCCAGCGCCCTCGGCGGCCGAGGATTTCGGGGGGCGCGCATGAGCCTCAGCGCTGTGCTGGCCCGGCTGGGCGCCGCCACCCGTTTGCAGATGGCCAATTGGGGCTATGCGGCACGCCTGTTCATGCGCCTGTTGTGGCTGCTGGGGCCCGCGCTGCGGCGCTGGCCGCTGGTGCGCGACCAGGTGCATTTTCTGGGCAACCGCTCGCTGGCCATCATCACCGTCTCCGGCTTGTTTGTGGGTTTTGTGCTGGGTTTGCAGGGCTATTACACCTTGCAGCGCTACGGCTCGGCCGAGGCGCTGGGGCTGTTGGTCGCGCTGAGCCTGGTGCGCGAGTTGGGGCCGGTGGTGGCCGCCTTGCTCTTTGCCGGACGCGCGGGCGCTTCGCTCACCGCCGAGATCGGCCTGATGCGCTCGGGCGAGCAACTCTCGGCCCTGGAGATGATGGCGGTCGATCCGGTGCGCCGCATCCTGGCCCCGCGCTTTGCAGCCGGCTTGATTGCCTTGCCCTTGCTCTGCGCGGTGTTCAGTGCCATCGGTATTCTTGGCGGTTATGTGGTGGGCGTGTTGATGATCGGGGTGGATGCCGGGGCTTTCTGGAGTCAGATGCAGTCGGGCGTCGATGTCTTCAAGGATGTGGGCAACGGCATGGTCAAAAGCGTGGTGTTTGCGCTGGCCGTGACCTTTGTGGCCTTGTTACAAGGTTATGTGGCCCGCCCAACCCCCGAGGGCGTGGCCAGCGCCACCACGCGCAGCGTCGTCATGGCGTCGTTGTCGGTGCTGGCGCTGGATTTTGTGTTGACCGCCATGATGTTCAGCTTGTGAGGGATGGAGATGGAACGATCCAAAAACGATGTGTGGGTGGGCCTGTTTGTGCTGCTGGGTGCGCTGGCGGTGCTGTTTCTGGCGCTCAAATCGGCCAATCTGCTGCAACTGAGCTGGAACAGCCAATACCAGGTCAGCGCGCGCTTTGACAACATCGGTGGTCTCAAGGCCGGTGCGGCGGTCAAGAGCGCCGGCGTGCGCGTGGGCCGTGTGCAGGCCATCGACTTTGACAATCAAAGCTTCCAAGCGCGTGTGACGATGTCGCTTGATGCCGCCCACCAGTTTCCCAAGGACAGCTCGCTCAAGATCCTGACCAGCGGGCTGCTGGGCGAGCAGTATGTGGACATCTCGCCCGGTGCCGACGAGAAAAACCTGGGCGCAGGTGACCGGATTGCCAGCACCCAGTCCGCGGTGGTGCTGGAAAACCTGATCGGCCAATTCCTCTACAACAAGGCTGCCGAACCTGCCCCGGCCAAGACCGCACCATGAACGTTCTGCGCATGATCGGCGTGTGTGCCCTGTTGTGGGGCCTGGTCGGCTGTGCCAGTTTGCCCACGCCTGAGCGCGTGGCCCAAGCCCAGACGCAAGCCCAAGCCAGCCCGCCCAAATCCCCCGCTGTGCGCGATCCGCGCGATCCCTGGGAGCCGTTCAACCGACACATTGACCGCTTTAACCAGGACGTGGACCAGGCTGTGCTCAAACCGGTGGCCCGCACCTATGTGCAGGTGGTGCCCCAGCCAGTGCGCACCGGGGTGCGCAACTTCTTTCACAATCTGGACGAAATCGGCACCTTGGTCAGCACGGTCCTGCAACTCAAGCCCAGAGCGGCGGCCGAAACCGCGGTGCGCCTGGGTGTGAACTCCACCTTCGGCCTGTTGGGGGTGCTGGACCTGGCGACCCCGATGGGACTGGAGCGCCATGATGAGGACATTGGACAGGCCCTGGGCCGTTGGGGGGTGGGCACAGGCCCCTACCTGGTGCTGCCGCTGCTGGGGCCGTCCACCTTGCGCGACACGCTGGTGCGGCCCCTGGACACCGCGCTCGATCCGGTACAGCAGGTCCGGCCCCGAACCGATCGCATCCTGACCCAGGGGCTTCGGGTGACCAGCCAGCGCTCGAGGTTCTTGGGGGCCGAGGCCGTGGTCCAGGAGTCGGCCCTCGATCCCTACACCTTTGTGCGCGATGCCTACCTCCAAAAGCGCCGCTCGGATGTGTTCGATGGGGAGCCGCCCAGCACCTTCAATTACGACGACCCGGACGCGCCCTGATGACGTTTGCGGCAGGGGGCAAGCCCCTCGCGCTATCATGCGAACCATGAACCGCCGTTCAATCTCTTTTCCTCTCTCGCGCCGGGCCTGTTTGGTTGTGGCAGCCGCGCTGGCCCTGCCCTGGGCCGCGCACGCGTCGGAAACCGCCGAGGCCTTTGTGCGCCGCATCACCGGTGAGACCCTGCAAAAGGTCAAGGCCGATCGCACCCTGCGCGAGGGCAATGTCAACGCCCTGATGAAGCTGGTGGACGGGCAGGTGATGCCGCACGTGAATTTCCGTCGCATGACCGCCCTCTCGGTGGGCCCGGCCTGGCGCCGCGCCACCCCCGAGCAGCAAGCCCGTCTGCAGGAAGAATTCAAGCTGCTGCTGGTGCGCACCTATGCCGGTGCGCTCAGCCAGGTCAGCGACCAGACGGTGCTGGTCAAGCCTCCGCGTGCGGGCCAGGAAGACAGCAACCTGGTGGTGAGCACCGAGGTGCGTGGCGGCGGTGGCGGCGAGCCCATCCGCATCGATTACCGCCTCGAGAAGAGCGGCGAGTCCTGGCAGATCTTCGACCTCAATGTGTTGGGCGTGTGGCTGGTCGAGAACTACCGCACCCAGTTCACCCAATCGATCAACGCCGGTGGCATCGATGCCCTGATCCAGGCGCTGAGCGAACGCAACAAATCGGCCCGCAAGACCTGAGCCCTGCATGATGGCCGCCACCGACCCCCTCGTGTTTGCCTTGCCTGCGCGCCTGACGCACGAGCTGGCAGCCGGCTGCTGCGAGGCCTTTGCCCGCACCTTGGCGCCGGCGGGGCAGGGCATCGGTGTGCAGGTGCAGGCCCAGGCGCTGCAGCAGTTTGACTCGTCTGCATTGGCGGTTCTGCTGGACTTGCGCCGCCAGTGCCAGGCGCGCGGCGCCCAGTGGCAGTTGCAGGGCCTGTCGCCCAAACTGGCTGACTTGGCGCAGCTCTACGGCGTGCACGACTGGCTGTTGCCGCCCGCTCACCACCATTGACCGGACGCGGCGGCCCGCCGGGCCGTTTGGCGCGTTGTCCTTCCCCCGGTCCCCACCCGGTAAAATCCCGGATTCTCATGCCTTCCACTCCTGCGCTTTCTTTCCAGTCGGTCTCCAAAGCCTATCCTGCCCGTGCGGCCGGGGCCGCGCCCCTGCAGGCGCTCGACCAGGTGTCGTTTGATGTGGCCGAGGGCGAATTCTTTGGTTTGCTCGGCCCCAACGGTGCCGGCAAGACCACCCTCATCAGCATCCTGGCGGGCCTGACCCGCGCCAGCAGCGGCCGTGTCCAGGTCCATGGCCATGATGTGCAGACCGACTATGCGCAGGCGCGCCGCTTGCTGGGCGTGGTGCCGCAGGAACTGGTCTTTGACCCGTTCTTCAATGTCCGCGAGGCGCTGCGTTTTCAGTCGGGCTACTTTGGCATCCGCGACAACGGCGCCTGGATCGACGAGTTGCTCGAAGGCCTGGGCCTGGCCGACAAGGCCGGCGCCAACATGCGCCAGCTCTCGGGCGGCATGAAGCGGCGGGTGCTGGTGGCGCAGGCCCTGGTGCACCGACCGCGCGTCATCGTGCTCGATGAGCCCACCGCCGGTGTGGACGTCGAGTTGCGCCAGACCCTGTGGCAATTCATCGCCCGCCTCAACCGCGAAGGCCACACCGTGTTGCTGACCACCCACTACCTGGAGGAGGCCGAGGCGCTGTGCCAGCGCATCGCCATGCTCAAGCGCGGCCGCGTGGTGGCCCTGGAGACCACCTCCGACCTCATCCGCTCGGCCTCGGGCCAGGTGCTGCGCTTCAAGCTCGACGGCGACCTGCCGCCGCCCCTGCAGGCCAAGGCACGCGTGACGGGTCGCATCGTGCAGCTGCCGGTGCACGACGCGCACGACATCGAGCAGGTGCTGGCGCAGTTGCGCGCTGCCCAGTTGCAGGCCGAAGACGTCGAGGTCCGCAAAGCCGATCTGGAGGACGTGTTCCTGCAGGTCATGGCCGGGCAGGGCCAGACCAGCGCCCAGGAGGCCGCATGATCCTCGAAAACGGTTGGACCACACTCCTGCACAAAGAGGTGCTGCGTTTTTGGAAGGTGAGCTTCCAGACCGTGGCTGCCCCGGTGCTGACCTCGGTGCTGTACATGCTCATCTTTGGCCATGTGCTTGAAGAGCATGTGCAGGTCTACGACGGCGTGCCCTACACCGCCTTCTTGCTGCCAGGCCTGGCCATGATGAGCGTCTTGCAAAACGCCTTTGCCAACAGTTCGTCCAGCCTGATCCAGAGCAAGATCATGGGCAATCTGGTGTTCCTCTTGCTCACGCCCCTGTCGCACCGCAGCTGGTTTGTGGCCTATGTGGGCTCGTCGGTCATTCGCGGTCTGGCCGTGGGGACCGGCGTGTTTCTGGTCACGGGTTGGCTGGTGCCGCTGCAGTTTGCCGCCCCGCTGTGGATATTGGTCTTTGCCTTTGTGGGCGCGGCCATGCTGGGCACCCTGGGCCTGATCGCGGGCCTGTGGGCCGAGAAGTTCGACCAGATGGCGGCCTTCCAGAATTTCATCATCATGCCCATGACCTTTCTGTCGGGCGTGTTCTACTCGATCCACTCGCTGCCGCCCTTCTGGCAAAAGCTGAGCCACCTCAACCCCTTTTTCTACATGATCGACGGCTTTCGCTACGGCTTTTTTGGCCACAGCGACGTCTCGCCCTGGACCAGCCTGGCGGTGGTCGGCACCGCCCTGGTGGTGGTGTCCGGCATTGCCCTGCACCTGCTGCGCACCGGCTACAAGATCCGCCACTGAACACCCCCATGACCGCCGAACAACTTCAAGCCCTGATTGCCGCTGGCCTGCCCTGCACCCACCTCGAGGTGGGCGGCGACGGTCGCCACTGGAGCGCCATCATCGTCTCCGAGGCCTTTGCCGGCCTGCGCCCGGTGGCGCGTCACCAGCGGGTGTACGCCACCCTGGGCACGCGCATGCACACCGACGAGGTGCATGCCCTTTCGATGAAAACCTACACCCCGGCCGAATGGGCGGCGCAGGGGTCCAGCGGGCAAAGGGGCTGAGCAACCATGGACCAATTGCGAATTCGCGGCGGTCGCGCCCTGCAAGGTGAGATCACGGTGGCGGGCGCCAAGAACGCGGCCTTGCCCGAGCTGTGCGCGGCCTTGCTGACGGCCGAGCCGGTGACCCTGCTCAATGTGCCGCGCCTGCAGGACGTGGCCACCATGCTCAAGCTGCTGCGCAACATGGGCGTGACCTGCACCCACCATGAGGACGGTCGCGTCGAGTTGCATGCCGCGCAGATCGCCCAGCCCGAGGCCCCCTACGAGCTGGTCAAGACCATGCGCGCGTCGGTGCTGGCGCTGGGCCCGCTGCTGGCCCGCTGCGGCCGCGCCCGCGTGTCCCTGCCCGGGGGCTGCGCCATCGGCTCGCGGCCGGTGGATCAGCACATCAAGGGCTTGCAGGCCATGGGCGCGCGCATCGAGGTGGAGCACGGCTACATGATCGCCAGCCTGCCCGAGGGTAGCAGCCGCCTCAAGGGCGCGCGCATCACCACCGACATGGTGACCGTGACCGGCACCGAGAACCTGATGATGGCCGCCTGCCTGGCCGAGGGCGAGACGGTGCTGGAAAACGCGGCCCAGGAGCCCGAAATTGCTGATCTGGCCGAGCTGCTCATCGCCATGGGCGCGCGCATCGAGGGCCACGGCACCAGCAAGATCCGCATCCAGGGCGTGGAACACTTGCACGGCGCCACGCACCGGGTGGTGGCCGATCGCATCGAATGCGGCACGTTCTTGTGCGCGGTGGCGGCCACCGGCGGCGATGTGGTGTTGCGCCACGGCCGTGCCGATCACCTGGACGCCGTCATCGACAAGCTGCGAGACGCCGGTGCCCAGATCGAGGCGGGCGAGGACTTCATTCGGGTGCGCAGCCAAGGCCGCCTGAAGGCCCAGAGCTTTCGCACCACCGAATACCCGGGCTTCCCGACCGATATGCAGGCCCAGTTCATGGCGCTCAACTGCATTGCCGACGGCCCGAGCAAGGTCACCGAGACCATTTTTGAAAACCGCTTCATGCACGTCAACGAGCTGCTGCGCCTGGGCGCCCAGATCCAGATCGACGGCAAGGTCGCCCTGGTGCAGGGCGTGCCGCGCTTGTCGGGCGCCAACGTGATGGCGACCGATCTGCGTGCTTCGGCCAGCCTGGTCATTGCCGGCCTGGTGGCCGATGGCGAGACCGTGGTCGACCGCATCTACCACCTCGATCGCGGATACGACCGCATGGAGGCCAAGCTGCGCGCCCTGGGCGCCGATATTCAGCGCGTCTCCTGACGCCCAACGCAACCGCCCCGCATGCCCATGATCACCCTGGCCCTGTCCAAAGGACGCATCTTCGACGAAACCCTGCCCCTGCTGCGCGCGGCCGGGATCGAGGTGCTGGAAGACCCCGAGACCTCGCGCAAGCTGATCTTGCCCACCAACCGCGAGGATGTGCGCGTGGTCTTGGTCCGCGCAAGCGACGTGCCCACCTATGTGCAGCACGGCGGCGCCGATTTGGGCGTGACCGGTCTGGACACCTTGATCGAACACGGCGGCCAGGGCCTGTTTCAGCCACTGGACCTGCGCATTGCGCGCTGCCGCATGAGCGTGGCGGTGCCCCAGGACTTTGACTATGCCGCCCGTGTGCGCTCGGGGGCCCGCCTGCGCGTGGCCACCAAGTACACCTCGATCGCGCGCGATTTCTTTGCCGAAAAAGGCGTGCACGTCGACCTCATCAAGCTCTACGGCAGCATGGAGCTGGCTCCGCTCACCGGCCTGGCCGATGCCATTGTCGACCTGGTTTCGACCGGCAGCACGCTCAAGGCCAATCACCTGATCGAGGTCGAGCGCATCATGGACATCAGCTCGCGCCTGGTGGTCAACCAAGCCGCACTCAAACTCAAGCAAGCCCGCATGCGCGCCGTCATCGACGCCTTTGCCGGCGCCATCCGCAAGGACTGATCATGACCACGGCCCGCCCCCTGCGCCTCTCCACCCGCGACGCCGGCTTCGAGGCCGACTTTGCCCGGCGCCTGCACTGGTCGGCCGACACCGATGCGGCCATCGAGGAGCGCGTGGCGCAGATCCTGCTGGATGTGCAGCAGCGCGGCGATGCGGCCGTGCTCGATTACACCCGCCGCTTTGACGGCGTGGATGCGCCGGACATGGCCGCCCTCGAGATCTCGCAGGCCGATCTGCAAGCCGCGCTCGATGGCCTGCCGGCGGCCCAGCGCGAGGCGCTGCAAGCCGCTGCGGCCCGGGTGCGCCGCTACCACGAGGCGCAAAAGCAGGCCAATGGCCAGAGCTGGCAATACCGCGACGAGGACGGCACCCTGCTTGGGCAGAAGGTCACACCGCTTGACCGCGTGGGCATTTACGTGCCGGGCGGCAAAGCGGCCTATCCCTCGTCGGTGCTGATGAACGCCATTCCCGCGCATGTGGCGGGGGTGCCGGACATCATCATGGTGGTGCCCACCCCGCAAGGCGTGCGCAACCCGCTGGTGCTGGCTGCCGCTTGCGTGGCCGGCGTCAGCCGCGCCTTCACCATTGGGGGCGCGCAGGCCGTGGCCGCGCTGGCCTACGGCACCGCCCACATCCCCAAGGTCGACAAGATCACCGGCCCGGGCAATGCCTATGTGGCCAGCGCCAAGAAGCGCGTGTTTGGCACCGTGGGCATCGACATGATTGCCGGCCCGTCCGAGATCCTGGTGCTGGCCGATGGCAGCACCCCGGCCGATTGGGTGGCCATGGACCTGTTCAGCCAGGCCGAGCACGACGAGTTGGCGCAAAGCATTCTGCTGTGCCCCGACGCGGCCTATATCGACGCGGTGCAGGACGCCATCGAGCGCTTGCTGCCGCAGATGCCGCGGCGCGAGATCATTGCCAAAAGCCTCAACGACCGGGGCGCCCTGATCCTGACCCGCGACATGGCCGAGGCCTGCGCCATCAGCAACCGCATCGCCCCCGAGCACCTGGAGGTCAGCAGCCGCGATCCGCACCGCTGGGAGCCCTTGCTGCGCCATGCCGGTGCGATCTTTCTGGGCGCCTACACCAGCGAATCACTGGGCGACTACTGCGCCGGTCCCAACCATGTGCTGCCCACCAGCGGCACCGCCCGTTTTTCCTCGCCGCTGGGCGTCTATGACTTCCAGAAGCGCTCCAGCCTGATCGAGGTGAGCCCCGCCGGGGCCCAGACCCTGGGCCGCATCGCCGCCGAGCTGGCCTATGGCGAAGGCCTGCAAGGCCATGCCCGCCCCGCCGAGATGCGCCTGGACCCGGTTCCCCCGATGCGAGATCCCTCATGACCCTCGACCCCCGACTGACCTCACGCATTCGCCAGGACGTGCAGTCCATGCACGCCTACGCCATCCAGGACGCCACGGGCATGATCAAGCTCGACGCCATGGAGAACCCCTTTGGCCTGCCGCCCCATCTGCAGCAGGCCCTGGGCGAGCGCCTGGGGCGTCTGGCCATCAACCGCTACCCCGGTGCCCGTGTGCACGACCTGCGCGAGGCCCTGGCGCAATACGCGGGCCTGCCCGAGGGCCACGACCTGATGCTGGGCAATGGCTCTGACGAGCTCATCAGCCTGCTGGCCCTGGCCTGCGACGTGCCCGGCGCCAGCGTGCTGGCCCCCGAGCCGGGGTTTGTGATGTACGCCATGAGCGCGCAGCTGCAGGGCCTGGCCTACCACGGCGTGCCCCTGACGGCCGACTTCGCGCTTGATGAGGCGGCCATGCTGGCGGCCATCGCGCAGCATCGCCCTGCCATCGTCTACCTGGCCTACCCCAACAACCCCACCGCCAACCTGTGGGACGACGCGGTCGTCGAGCGCATCGTGCAGGCGCAGGGCGAGCAGGGCGGCCTGGTCGTCATGGACGAGGCCTACCAGCCCTTTGCCAGCCGCAGCTACATCGACCGCCTGCCGCGGCATGGCCATGTGCTGCTCATGCGCACCCTCTCCAAGTTCGGCCTGGCCGGCGCCCGCATCGGCTACATGATGGGCCCCAAGGCCTTGATCGACGAGATCGACAAGGTGCGCCCGCCCTACAACCTGAGCGTGCTCAATGTGGAGTGCGCGCTGTTTGCGCTCGAGCATGCGGACGTGTTTGCCGAGCAGGCCCAGGTGTTGCGCCAGGAGCGCGAGCGCCTGCAGCAGGCCCTGGCGCAGATGCCGGGCGTGCACGCCTTCCCCTCCGAGGCCAACATGATCCTGGTGCGCGTGCCCGATGCCGCCCGCAGCTTTGCGGGCCTGAAGGCGCACGGCGTGTTGGTCAAGAACATTTCTAAAATGCACCCATTGCTCGCGCAGTGCCTGCGCCTGACCGTGGGCACCCCCGACGAAAACACCCGCCTGCTCGACGCCCTCAAGGAATCGCTATGACCGCCCGTACCGCCGACGTCACCCGCAAGACGGCCGAGACCGACATCCGCGCGGTCATCAACCTCGATGGCAGCGGCCAGTCGACGCTGGCCAGCGGCATCGGCTTTCTGGACCACATGCTCGAGCAGATCGCGCGCCACGGCCTGATCGACCTGCAGATCGAATGCCGGGGCGACCTGCACATCGACGGCCACCACACCGTCGAGGACATCGGCATCACCCTGGGGCAGGCCTTTGCCCGCGCCGTGGGCGACAAAAAAGGCGTGCGCCGCTATGGCCACGCCTATGTGCCGCTCGATGAGGCGCTCTCGCGCGTGGTCATCGACCTGTCGGGCCGCCCGGGCCTGCACATGGACGTGGCCTTCACCGCCGGCATGATCGGCCAGCTCGACACCCAGCTGATCTACGAGTTCTTCCAGGGCTTTGTGAACCACGCCCTGGTGACCCTGCACATCGATAACCTGCGCGGCGTGAACGCCCACCACCAGGCCGAGACGATCTTCAAGGCCTTTGCGCGCGCCCTGCGCATGGCCGTCGAGCCCGATCCGCGCGCCGCCGGGGTGGTGCCTTCGACCAAGGGAAGCCTCTGAGCATGAGCGTCAATCGCGTGGCCGTGGTCGACTACGGCATGGGCAATCTGCGCAGCGTGGCGCAAGCGGTCATCCACGCCGCCAGCGCGGTCGACCATGCCGAGGTCATCGTCACCCAAAGCCCGCAGGTGGTGCGCGATGCACACCGCGTGGTGTTGCCCGGCCAGGGCGCCATGCCCGACTGCATGCGCGAGCTGCGCGAGTCGGGCCTGCTCGAGGCCGTGTTGGCGGCCGCGGCAAGCAAGCCCCTGTTCGGCGTGTGTGTGGGCATGCAGATGCTGCTGACGCACAGCGAGGAGGGCGACACCCCCGGCCTGGACCTGATCCCCGGTGAGGTGCGCCGCTTTCGCCTTGAGGGCCAGTTGCAGGCCGATGGCTCGCACTACAAGGTGCCGCAAATGGGCTGGAACCAGGTCTGGCCGACCACCCCGCACCCCATCTGGGACGGCGTGCCGGCAGGCAGTTATTTCTACTTTGTGCACAGTTTCCATGCCCGCGTCGCAATGGCGCAACACTGCGCCGCCGAAACCGACTACGGTGGGCGCTTTGCCAGCGCGATTGCAAGGGATAATCTTTTTGCAACCCAGTTTCACCCCGAAAAAAGTGCCGACCAGGGCCTGGCCCTGTACCGCAATTTCCTCCACTGGCAACCTTGACGCCAACCCGCTGAGCCCCGCGCCATGATTCTGATTCCCGCCATCGACCTCAAGGACGGTCATTGCGTCCGCCTCGTGCAAGGCGATATGGACCAAGCCACCACCTTCGGTGAAGACCCTGCCGCCATGGCGCAGCAGTGGCTCGAACAGGGCGCCCGGCGCCTGCACCTGGTGGACCTCAACGGCGCTTTTGCCGGCAAGCCGCAAAACTTTGCCGCCATCAAGGCCATCCTGCGCGAAGTGGGCGACGACATCCCGGTGCAGCTGGGCGGCGGCATCCGCGACCTCGACACCATCGAGAAATACATCGACGCGGGCCTGCAGTACGTCATCATCGGCACCGCTGCGGTCAAGAACCCCGGCTTTCTGAAGGACGCCTGCACCGCGTTTGGCGGCCACATCATCGTGGGCCTGGACGCCAAAGACGGCAAGGTCGCCACCGACGGCTGGAGCAAGCTCACCGGCCACGAGGTGGTGGACCTGGCGCGCAAGTTCCAGGACTGGGGCGTCGAGTCCATCATCTATACCGACATCGGCCGCGACGGCATGCTCTCGGGCATCAACATCGAGGCCACGGTGCGCCTGGCGCGCGCCCTGACCATCCCCGTGATCGCCTCGGGCGGCCTGGCCGGCATGGCCGACATCGAGCAGCTGTGCGCGGTGCAGGACGAGGGCATCGAGGGCGTGATCTGCGGCCGCGCCATTTATTCGGGCGCGCTCGACTTTGCGGCCGCGCAGACGCGCGCCGACGAGCTGGACAGCTAAAGCGCCATGCCCGCTCTCGCACGCGCCACCACCGTGGCGGGCCTGCCCGCCACCTTGCTGCAACTGCCGCAGGGCGACCAGCTGACGGTGGTGCACCACGGCGCGCAGGTGCTGTCCTGGGTCAGCGGCGGGCGTGAGCGCCTGTACCTCAGCCCGCGCAGCCACCTCGATGGCGAGCGCCCCATCCGGGGCGGCATCCCGGTCTGTTTTCCCCAGTTCAACCAGCGCGGCCCCCTGCCCAAGCACGGCTTTGTGCGCCAGCTGCCCTGGACGCCGCAGGCGCCGCACCTGCACGACGATGCCGCGCACCTGAGCTTTGCCCTGGTGCATGGCGCGGCCACCCGCGCCTACTGGGGCCACGCCTTTGAAGCCCGCCTGCAGGTCGAGCTGCGCCCCGGTCAGCTGCAGGTGGCCTTGTGCGTGCACAACCTTGATGCGCGCCCGCTGGCCTTCACCGGCGCCCTGCACAGCTACCTGGCGGTGCAGGACATCGCGCAGACCGCGCTGCAGGGCCTGGCCGGCCGCGCCGAGTGGGACGCCGTGCGCGACCAGCACGGCCTCGGCGCCGAGACCCTGCGGTTTGGCGACGAATTTGACCGCGTCTACAGCGCCGCCCCGGCCCCCTTGACCTTGCACGATGGCGCCCAGCGCCTGCGCATTGCGCAGGACGAGGCCTGGGCCAACACCGTGGTCTGGAACCCGGGGGCGGCGCGCTGCGCCCAAATGGACGACATGCCCACCGACGCCTGGCATCACTTTGTGTGTGTCGAGGCCGCGCAGGTGCACCAGCCCATCACCATCGCCCCGGGCGAGGTCTGGCAGGCGGCGCAACAACTCCAGCTGGCGTGAGCCGCTGCCACCTTCTTTCTTTGCCATGCTTGCCAAACGCATCATCCCCTGCCTGGACGTGACCGGCGGCCGCGTCGTCAAGGGCGTCAACTTTGTCGAGCTGCGCGATGCCGGCGATCCGGTCGAGATCGCGGCCCGCTACAACGAGCAGGGCGCCGACGAGCTGACCTTTCTGGACATCACCGCCACCAGCGACGGCCGCGACCTGATCCTGCACATCATCGAGGCCGTGGCCTCGCAGGTGTTCATCCCCCTCACCGTGGGCGGCGGCGTGCGCACCGTGGCCGATGTGCGCCGCCTGCTCAATGCCGGCGCCGACAAGGTCAGCTTCAACTCGGCGGCCATTGCCAACCCGCAGGTCATCCGCGACGCGTCCGACAAGTACGGCGCGCAGTGCATTGTGGTGGCCATCGACGCCAAGCGCCGCGGCCCCGACGACGAGCGCCGCCCCGACGCGCAAGGCCAGCCCGTGGGCCCGGGCTGGGATGTGTTCAGCCACGGCGGGCGCAAAAACGTGGGGCTCGATGCCGTGCAGTGGGCGCGCCACATGGCCGCGCAAGGGGCGGGCGAGATCCTGCTGACCAGCATGGACCGCGACGGCACCAAAAGCGGCTTTGACCTGGCCCTCACGCGTGCCGTGGCCGACGCGGTGAGCGTGCCGGTGATCGCCTCGGGCGGCGTGGGCAACCTCGATCACCTGGCCGACGGCGTGCAGCAAGGCGGGGCCGACGCCGTCCTGGCCGCCAGCATCTTCCATTACGGCGAGTACACCGTCGCCCAGGCCAAAACCCGCATGCGCGAGCGCGGCATCCCGGTGCGTCTGTAAGCAGGCCCTGCGCGTGGCCGGCCTGCCGCAAGGCATTAAGATCCCCCCATGAACTGGCTCGACACAATCAAATGGGACGACAAAGGCCTGGTGCCGGTGATCGCCCAGGAACACGCCACCGGCGACGTGCTGATGTTTGCCTGGATGAACCGCGAGGCGCTGCAAAAAACCGCCGAGCTCGGGCGCGCGGTGTATTTCAGCCGCTCGCGGGGCAAGCTGTGGTTCAAGGGTGAGGAATCCGGCCATGTGCAGCAGGTGCACGACATCCGCATCGATTGCGACAGCGATGTCGTGCTGCTGAAGGTGACGCAGCTTGGCCACGAGCCCGGCATTGCTTGCCACACCGGGCGCCACAGCTGCTTCTACCAGCGCCTGCAGGACGGGCAGTGGCAGGCGGTGGAGCCGGTTCTCAAGGACCCCGAAAGCATTTACAAATGAGCCCCATGAGCCCACAAGACACCCTGGACCGCCTGGCCGCTGTGGTGGAAAGCCGCAAGCCCGCCAACGGGGGGGACCCCGACAAAAGCTATGTGGCCCGCCTTTTGCACAAGGGCCCCGACGCCTTTTTGAAAAAGATTGGCGAGGAGGCCACCGAGACGGTCATGGCCGCCAAGGACGTGTCGCACGGCGGCGACCCGGCCAAGCTGGTCTACGAGGTGGCCGATCTGTGGTTCCACAGCATGATCGCGCTGGCCCACTATGGCCTGTCACCGCGCGATGTGGTGGCCGAGCTGGCGCGCCGCGAGGGCCTGTCGGGCCTGGACGAGAAAGCCCAGCGCAAGGCCGCCGAGCGCGAACGCCAGGGCGACTGATTTCCCCGTTTTTTTGGAAGTGACGCGCATGAGCAGCGATCCGAACTGCATTTTCTGCAAGATCATCGACGGCAAAATCCCCTCGCGCAAGGTGCACGAGGACGATCAGGTGCTGGCCTTTCACGACATCGCGCCCTGGGCGCCGGTGCATTTTCTGATCGTGCCCAAGCGGCACATCGTGTCGATGGCCCACCTGGGCCCCGACGATGCCGCCCTGATGGGCCACATGATGACGCTGGCGCCGCGCCTGGCGCTGCAAGCGGGCTGCGAGCCCTACCCCGAGGGGGGCTTTCGCATCGTGGTCAACAACGGGGCGCATGGCGGGCAGGAGGTTCACCACCTGCACATGCACGTCATGGGCGGACCTCGCCCCTGGGTCAAGGGCTGAGCCCTGGGTGACCCCGCAACGACCCTGGCGCGCGCCGGTCAAGCCGGCTGGACGTGGGCTTGGGCTTAGAATGAACGGATTGTTTTCAGGAGAATCGCATGGGTTCCTTTTCCATTTGGCACTGGCTGATCGTGCTGCTGATCGTGGTGATGGTGTTCGGCACCAAAAAGCTCAAGAACATCGGTTCTGACCTGGGCGGCGCCGTCAAGGGTTTCAAGGACGGGATGAAGGACGGTTCGGTCAAGGCCGACGAAGCCGCCCCGTCGGCGCAGGTCAACGCCCCGGCCCAGCCGGCCACGGCCGAGAAGACCACCATCGACGTCGAAGCCAAGACCAAGTCCTGATCCGCCTGTGATCGATCTCGGACTCTCCAAGATGGCCCTGATCGGGGTGGTGGCGCTTGTCGTCATCGGCCCCGACAAGCTGCCGCGCGTGGCGCGCACCCTGGGCAACCTGATGGGCAAGGCGCAGCGCTATGTCGCGGACGTCAAGGCCGAGGTCAACCGCGCCATCGATCTGGACGAGCTCAAGAAAATGAAGGACACGGTCGAGACCGCAGCGCGCGATGTCGAGACCCAGGTCCACACCGCCGCGAGCGATTTCGAGAAGGATTGGCAATCGGCCACGGCCGAACTCGAGAACACCCCGTCGGCCTGGGAGCCCCCGCCCCCGGCCTACAAGCACCCGGGCAAGAACTGGCGTCTCAAGCGCGGTGCCGTGCCCCAGTGGTACAAGGCCCGTGCTGGCGTGCGCACCCGCGCCCTCTCGGGGGCGGCCCGGGTGGCCCGTTACCGGCCGCAGCGTCCCCACTGATCTGGGCCACCCTGGCGGTGGCCCCCTTTCGAGTCCAGCATGTCCGACCCCAAACCCACGCCCGAAGACGAACTGGCTGGCACCGAGCAGCCCTTCGTCACCCACCTGGTCGAGTTGCGCGACCGCATTCTTCGCGCCTGCGCGGCCATCGGCATTGCGGCGCTGGTCCTGGCGCTCTACCCGGGCCCTGGCCCGCTGTACGACATCCTGGCCGCGCCCTTGGTGGCGCACCTGCCGCAAGGGGCCACGCTGATCGCCACCTCGGTGATCTCGCCCTTCATGGTGCCGCTCAAGATCTTGCTGATGGCGGCCTTCCTGATCGCCTTGCCGGTGGTGCTCTACCAGGTCTGGGCCTTTGTGGCGCCGGGGCTTTACTCGCACGAAAAAAAGCTGGTGCTGCCCCTTGTTGTGTCCAGCACCGTGCTTTTCATCATTGGCGTGGCCTTCTGCTACTTCTTTGTGTTTGGCCAGGTGTTCAAGTTCATCCAGAGCTTTGCGCCCAAAAGCATCACCGCCGCGCCGGACATCGAGGCCTACCTCAGCTTTGTGCTGACCATGTTCCTGGCCTTTGGCCTGGCCTTTGAGGTGCCGGTGGCCGTGGTGGTGCTGGCGCGTCTGGGCATTGTCACCATTGAAAAGCTCAAGGCCTTCCGGGGCTATTTTGTGGTGCTGGCCTTTGTCATTGCGGCCATCGTCACGCCCCCCGATGTGGTCTCGCAACTGGCCCTGGCCATTCCCATGTGCCTGCTCTACGAACTGGGCATCTGGTCGGCCAAGATCTTCATTCGCCACACGCAGGCGCCCGAGGACAAGGCCGAGGCCGACGCGGCATCGGGCGACAAGCCCGCCGCCTGATCCCCTGGGCCCCACCTTGGGCCGCTGGGGAGCGATCGGTCAGCGCGCCTGGCGCATGGTCCGGGGGCTGGGCCGCTGACCGGGCGTGATCTCGATCTCGGTGGCGCCACTGCGGCGCAAGACCTGCAGCTGCGCGGCCTTGCCCGGCGCCAGGGCGGCCACCCGGGCCAGCAGCTCGGGCACATTGCGCACCGGCTGGCGGTTGACCTGGGCGATCACATCACCTGGCCGCAGACCGGCCCGCGCGGCCGGACCATCCTGCAGCACCCCTGCCACCAGCACCCCTTGTGCGCTGGCCCCTGCCGGCGCGGGCAGGCCTTGCGCCTGATCGGGACTTAGTTCACGCGGCTCCACCCCGATCCAGCCGCGGGTCACGCGGCCGTGTTGCGCCAGGTCCTGCAGCACCTGCTGGGCCAGGCTGACCGGGATGGCAAAGCCAATGCCCAGGCTGCCGCCCGAGCGCGAGAAGATGGCGGTGTTGATGCCCACCAGGTGGCCGTTGGCATCGACCAAGGCCCCGCCGGAATTGCCCGGATTGATGGCCGCATCGGTCTGGATGAAATTCTCGAAGGTGCTCAGGCCCAGTTGGTTGCGCCCGAGCGCGCTCACAATGCCCGCGGTCACGGTCTGGCCCACGCCAAAGGGGTTGCCGATGGCCAGCACCGCGTCGCCCACCCGCAAGCGCTCGGACTGGCCGAACACGATGACGGGCAGCTTGGGCAGGTCGATCTTGAGCAGGGCCAGATCGGTTTCGGGGTCGGTCCCCAGCACCCGCGCCATGCTGCGCCGGCCGTCGCTGAGCACCACCTCGATCTCGTCGGCCTCGTCGATCACATGGTGGTTGGTGAGCACGTGGCCCTCGGCGCTCACGATGACGCCACTGCCGCTGCCCTCGGGCACATCCGGGCCTTGGCCTTGTGGGGCGGACCAGGGCAGGGGGCTGCGCCGAACCTGCTCGCGCTGGCGGGTGTTGAGGCTCACCACCGCCGGGCTGGCGGTTTGCGCGGCGGCGCTCAGGCTGCCCGGTGCGGGGGCGGCGCCGGAGGCGGTGGGGCCGCCGGCCTGCAGCACCGTCATCGGACCGCTGCGGCGCAGCACCTGGCCGGCCCAGTCGGGCTTGAGGGTGAGCAGCACAAACCACAGCGCCAACAGCACCGTGATGGATTGGGAAAACAGCAACCAGAATCGACGCATGCAGCCATTGTCGCGCAAGCGCCCTGTGCCGCGCCAGCGCAGGACTTGGGCGCGCGCATGCGCCACAATCGGGGTAGGGGCGACCTGCGCTCGCCCATCAGCCCACGCCCGCCCATGATCCCGATCACCGACCTGCAGCAACACCTCGATGCCCTGTTGCAACCCGAGCGCTTTCGCGACTATGGCCCCAACGGCCTGCAGGTGGAGGGGCGCCGACCAGTGCGCCACCTGGTCAGCGGGGTCACCGCCAGCCTGGCCCTGATCGAGGCGGCCATCGCGCAAAACGCCGACGCCATCCTGGTGCACCACGGCCTGTTCTGGCGCGGCCACGACGGCCGCCTGACGGGTTGGCTGCGCGAGCGGGTGCGGCGCCTGATGGTCCATGACGTGCACCTGCTGGCCTACCACCTGCCGCTGGATGCGCACCCCACACTGGGCAACAACGCGCAGCTGGGCGAGCGCCTGGGCTGGCGTGCCGAGGGCCTGTTTGGCGAGCAGGACCTGGGCGTGATCGGCCGTGCCGTCGATGGCCCCTGCGACCCAGCGACCACCATCGCGCGCATCGGCTCGGTCCTGGGCCGTGCCCCGACCGCCGTGGTGCCCGACCCGGCGCGCCCCTGGCGGCGCCTGGCCTGGTGCAGCGGGGGCGCGCAGGGCTATTTCGAAGCGGCCATCGCCGCCGGCGCCGATGTGTTCCTGACCGGCGAGATGTCCGAGCCGCAAGCCCATCTGGCCCGCGAATGCGGTGTGGCTTTTCTGGCTTGCGGCCACCATGCCACCGAGCGCTACGGCGCACCGGCGGTGGCCGCGCAGGCCGCGCAATCCCTGGGCCTCACCCATGCCTTCATTGACATCGACAACCCGGCCTGAGCCCAAGCCCCTGGCCGTGACCCTGGGCGACCCCTGCGGCATCGGCCCCGAGACCATTGCGCGGGCCTGGGCCGAGGCGCCCGAGGCCGTGCGGGGCGCCTTTGTGGCCGGCGATCTGGGCGTGATGCGCCGCGCCATGGCCTTGCTCCTGCCGGCGCAGCAGCGACCCCTGCAGGCCATCACCGCGCCCGCGCAAGCCCTGGCCCTGGGGCCCGAGGTCTTGCCCGTGCTGCAGGTGCTGCCCGAGCCCCTGCCCGAGCTGCCCTGGGGGCAGGTGGACGCGCGCGCAGGCCGCCTGGCCGGCTGCTGCGTGCAGTGGGCCGCGCGGGCGGCCTTGCGCGGCGAGGTGGCGGCGCTGGTGACGGCCCCCCTGCACAAGCAGGCCTTGCAGGCCGCCGGCGACCCCTTTGACCGCTACCCCGGCCACACCGAGCTCTTGCAGGACGAGGCGGCGCGCCACGCGGGCGTGCCCCTGGCGCAGATGCCGGTGCGCATGATGCTGGCCAGCGACGAGCTGCGCACCGTGCTGGTGAGCATCCATGTGGCGCTGCGCCAGGCGCTGGACGCCATCACCCACGACAACGTGCTGCAGACGCTGCGCATCACCCACCAGGCGCTCTCGCGCTCGCTGGGACGGGCGCCGCACATGGCGGTGGCGGGCGTCAACCCGCATGCGGGCGAGGGCGGGCAGTTTGGCCGCGAGGAAATCGAGGTGCTGGGTCCGGCGCTGGCGCAGGCGCGCGACGAGGGCCTGTGGGTGAGCGGTCCGATCGCCCCCGACACGGTGTTCATGCGCGCGCGCCAGGCCCCAGGCCACCCGGGCGAATTCGATGTGGTGGTGGCCATGTACCACGACCAGGGCCTGATCCCCGTCAAGTACCTGGGCCTGGACCAGGGCGTGAACGTGACCCTGGGCCTGCCGCTGGTGCGCACCAGCCCCGACCACGGCACGGCCATGGACATTGCCGGGCGGGGGGTGGCCAGTGCCGCCAGCCTGGTCCACGCCCTGCAATGGGCCCGACGCCTGAGCGCGGACCGGTGCGATTGAGGTTTGTAAGCCGAATGGCGGTCAGGCTCCGTTACAATCCCGGGTTGACCCTGATTCTCAAGACTCGCAGAGGATTTCCATGAGTGATTCCGTCGACAGCAGCAAGCGGACGTGGCTGATGGCCACCGGCGCTGCAGGCGCCATTGGCGCCGGATTCGTCGCCACCCCCTTTGTCAGCACCTTCCAGCCCTCCGAAAAGGCCAAGGCTGCCGGTGCCGCCGTGGAGGTGGACATTTCCAGCCTCAAGCCGGGCGAGAAGATCACCGTGGAGTGGCGCGGCAAGCCCGTGTGGATCATGAAGCGCACCCCGGAGCAGCTCGAGACCCTCAAAAAGACCGAGTCGCAGCTGGCCGACCCCAATTCCGACCGCACCGCCTACCCGACCCCCGAGTACGCCAAGAATACCCACCGCTCGATCAAGCCCGATGTGCTGGTCGCCGTGGGCATTTGCTCGCACCTGGGCTGCTCGCCGTCGGACAAGTTCCAGACCGGCGCACAACCCTCGCTGCCCGACGATTGGCAGGGCGGTTTCCTGTGCCCTTGCCACGGCTCGACCTTCGACCTGGCCGGCCGCGTGTTCAAGAACAAGCCCGCGCCGGACAACCTTGAAGTGCCGCCGCACATGTACCTGTCCGAGACCAAGATCCTGGTCGGCGAAGACAAGAAGGCCTGAGGAGTCACAACATGGCTGAATTCAAGGAAATCTCCCCCAACGCCCCGACCTCCGCCAAGGTGGTCAATTGGTTCGAGAACCGCTTCCCGACCGCGTTTGACGCCTACCGCGTCCACATGGCCGAGTACTACGCGCCCAAGAACTTCAACATCTGGTACGTCTTCGGCTCGCTGTCGCTGCTCGTGCTGGTCATCCAGATCGTCACCGGTATTTTCCTGGTGATGCACTACAAGCCGGACGCCGCCCTGGCGTTTGCCTCGGTCGAGTACATCATGCGCGATGTGCCCTGGGGCTGGCTGATCCGCTACATGCACTCCACCGGGGCCTCGGCCTTCTTTGTGGTGGTGTACCTGCACATGTTCCGGGGCCTGATGTACGGCAGCTACCGCAAGCCGCGCGAGCTGGTCTGGATCTTTGGCTGCGCCATCTTCCTGGTGCTGATGGCCGAAGCCTTCATGGGCTATCTGCTGCCCTGGGGCCAGATGTCGTACTGGGGTGCCCAGGTGATCGTGAACCTGTTCTCGGCCATCCCCTTCATCGGTCCGGAC
>JACCDV010522146.1_pt1 | contig 23383 bp, 27 predicted proteins | sample 7446131 | NCBI WGS metagenome assembly JACCDV01 (sample SAMN15323448, study PRJNA562643) | freshwater metagenome | isolation source: river surface water | place: USA:Blue River Watershed | collected 2017-08-17
CCCCCAAACCTTTTGTTTATAATCAAGAGCCGTCTTTGAGTTTAAAAAAAAGGAACCGGTAGGGGGGGGGGTCGGGGGTGGGGGCGCTCCTTGCCTTTCACATGATGACCGGGGGAGGGGGCGCCACACGCCCTCGCAATCTTTCCCAAAACTCCCGGCAAGTCATTCATTACCTCATCATTGGTGACCCGAACTATCTGCTTTACATCTTTTTGCGTGATCAGAAATTCATCCCGAATCTCGTCATGTTCCTCAATTTCCTCTTCATCATGTACTTCTCCATCGACTTCTACGACGATTCTCTTGCGAGGGCAGAAGAAATCCACGATGTAACGATCAATGGCAGCTTGGCGATAAAACTGAAGTCCATGGAATTTGTTATTTCGCATTGCTTTCCAAAGAATCTTTTCAGATTCAGTCATTGTACTTCGTAATTCCCGAGCGCGTGTACGCATCGTGGTGCTCCAGCGAACGATCTCTCCTGTTTCATCAAGGACATCTCCTCCTTTGCCGGTGCCTTTACGATTAATGCGTGACAAAAATTATTTTAAAATCTTTTTTACATGAAACTCCGGATCCCCAGAAAGCCTGGATTCCTCCGGCAACTCCTGCCCCATGTATTTGCTGAACGGTTTCTTATCATAGGGAGTTTCTGCGGGGCTCGTCATCATCTCGAATGCGATCTGGCAGATGCGCATGCCCGGGTAGAGCGCGATCGGGAGACGGTTGAGGTTGCTGATCTCGAGTGTGATGGTGCCGCTGAATCCCGGATCCACAAATCCCGCAGTGCTGTGGATGATGATGCCAAGGCGTCCGAGGGAGCTTCGGCCTTCCACGCGTACAACCAAGTCATCCGGCACCGTGATTCGCTCCGTCGTGACTCCGAGAACGAATTCTCCCGGCTGCATCATGAATGGATCGTTGTTTTCCACGATAATCGTGCGCATATTGTTCTTAAACGTTTCCATATTCCGCGGATCCAAGACGGCGAATTTGCTATGCTCGTAGACTTTAAAGACATTGCTCAAATGGAGATCCATGGAGGAGGCATGAATATGGGCCTCGCCGTCGAATCCATCGATTTTTACTCTGCCCTTGGCAATTGCCGCTTTAATGTCGCGATCGGAAAGGATCATAGTATGAAAATGATAGCGCCACTTTTTCCCTTTCCCAAGCGGAAAAGAAAATGGAGGTTCCGTTTGAGGCTGAGAGGAAAGAAAAGTACCATAGAGAGCCCATGGCTGCGAAACACACGAATAATGGGATGGTAACCGGAGAGCGTGAGCAAAGCGTAGGGACGGTGAATCCTGCCATCTATAGAGAAATCCGAAGAGGTTTTGAGGAATTCATGCAGGTAAATTTCCATGAAACCGGTTTCCTCTCCAGAAGCCAGTACGAATCGCAGAGACGATTTATTGAGGAGGCTGCATTCGACCCAGAAAAATTCCAGGAAGCCAGACAGGCATACGTCGGAACGTTCGCACGGCGCAATATGGAACAAAATTTAAAGGTTTACTATCAGGATTTCATCGATCCTCTTGATGAGGCGAAGCGTGATGGAATCATTTCGGAAAAATCCTATCATGAATGGGTAAGATGGATCCGCGACCCTCAGCGGCATGCCCCCGAAAAGAAACAATCCATTTCCGGTGCTCTTCCACAGTATCTTGGAGAAAGAAGAGAGCTAGCGAAAAAGCGCGCGGATTTTCGGAGACAGAACGAAGAGAAACTCAAAAATGTCGATGATCCAGAACTCAAAGATATGATCCGGTTCCTCACCGAGGATGATAAGTGGTTTGGCGATCTCGAGTTCACACAGCGGAAAAATCTTCTTGATAGGATCCGTGCGGGCCTTTCCGTGGAAGGGAATCCGAAGCTCAAATCGCTCCATGGAGAAGCAGAGAAGAAACTGATGGAAGCGACCAAGGAACCGCAACCCGCGCTCCATCGCGATAAAGTGGGAACCTGGCTCAAGCGAATTTTCGAGGAAGGTCCGCAGAAAGGGGCATCCTTCGTGGAGATGGAAAAGTTCGTGAAGGGAACGGGGAAGGGGACTCTCGAAGAACTTATCAAAGTCTGGCGGGACGTCGCGATTAAGTTCTGGACGCGGAGGAAAGACCCCGTCTTCCTGGGAGTCAAAACGGAGTTCGTGAACACCAAGGGATTTTTGTGGATGCACTACGATGAGCGAGTGGCATATGTCGGCATGATGAAGAATCAGCGTGATCGCGCCGCACAACTTCGATCGCGCGCATGGGCGCTCATCATGACCGCAAACACGGCGCTCGATGCGAATGGCGGGAAGCGATGGCTCAACGAGTACGTTTTCAACGGGAACCATACCCTGCAGGAACTCGAAAGCATCGTGAACGGCAACCTGGCCGTGCGATTGGAAGCGAAAGTCGATGTCTTTGATCGCTATGAGAAAGCGAAGGCAAATGCGCAGAAGCATCAGGGGATTCGCGGCATGAAAGTTCCCGAGAAGTCGAGGTTCTTAAAACTCCACTACGACGCCCAGCGTGCGAGCGTAGAAGAGATGGAGAACCGGATTCTGGAACTCGATAAGAATCGCCCCGATTTCCTCTTGATCCGCTACGAAATGGATCGCGGGGACTTTGATTCGGCGAAAGAGCTCATTACCGAGGGGAAGAAGAAAGCGCTTTCCGAAGCGGATCAAAAGCAGCTCACTTCCATGGAACAATACGTGAAGGAGTACGGGAAGCGGCAGGAAGAAAAAGTCGGGAAGATTGAGAAAACGGGGAAGGAAGCAAAGGAAATTGATGATCTTATTAGCAGTCTCCCGTCGGATCTGCAGGACATCATCCTCTCGCTTGCCGCCTATGGGTCGGATTGTATTCGGATGTTCGGTTGGGGACTCTACAATCGCGATTGGTGCAACCGACGCGGATACTTAAACATCGAACGCGAACATGTTGCGCTTCACACGGGAAAGTCGCAGGCGCTCAACAAAGTGCGAAGGCAAAAGAGAAAAGGAGTGGTGAGTGAAACGATCCAGGGCGAAACCGGAGAGGAAGAGTATGTTGAACTTTCACGAACCTCCGCGACCAATGTCTGTTTGGATATTGCAGACGAGGGCGCCAAGTCCGCGTTCCGGGAAACGGTTCACCGTACGAAGGGTGATCACCGCGCATGGTACTGGACCAATGTCATCCTCCATCGGGCAGGATCACTGATGAGTTTGGATCGGCAGAATTCAGAAAATCAGAAGATCTACAAAATTGGAAAGCTGCTTCATAGGCTCGAAGAGCGGAAAGAGCCGTATCAATTCCGTGCCACCGGAGCGGTACTACGCGATAAAGCAATCGAAGCAAAAGGAGGGAAAAAGGCGGAAGAAACCCATTAAGCGATGTCCCCATGAGGGGGCTAAAGCCTTGTTCGCCTCGCTCCCTCCCGCTAGACTTATCTCCCCATGAATCGATCACTCATCCTCATCGGCCTCCTTCTTTGCGGCGTCCTTCTCGTTGGTTGCGGAAAATTCACTGGAACCGGAATAGTTTCTCCAGAAGAGAATCCTCTCACGGAAGAAGCTATGGCGGATCAAATGCTCCAGTACGTCACGCTCCTCAAAATCAAGGCGGAGGATAGCGGCAAGCCGATCACGGATCCGTTCGTTCTTCGTGCTATCGATGATGTGAGTGTTAAAGCCAATGCCCTGCAGGATGAAGCGCATGAAAGACAGGAGGCAGGAAAACTTGGCGGACTCTTCGGCGTGAACGATAACACTGCGTTTGGGGAAGTGTTGCTGTACGAGGATGCTCTCTACACGGGATACGAATTCGAACTCAGCGCTGCTCCGGGAATCGAAGTGTATCTTTCGAAACACGTGGGTCCGAAAACCGAGGAAGAGCTGATGAGCGACAGTGTGAAGAATCTGGGTCCGCTCCAGAGTTACTATGGTGCGCAGCGCTACGAAGTGGGAACGCTGACGAATGATGAATGGAATCAGTTCCGCACGGTGGTTTTTTACAGCAAGGCGCTGCGTCAGGTCATCGGTCTGGCGCAGATCCGGGGGGTGGTTCGATGAGAATTCTTAGAGTTTCTGACCGCTCACCTTCGCATCGATCATGGCGCTGATGCCCTCCAGGGTGTTTCGTTCCACGCGCTCTCCGGAAACGAAGAACGTGGGAGTTCCCCGAACGCCGAGATCGTATCCTTCTTTGTACTCCGCCTGAACGGTGTCGCGCTTGATTCTGGTCTGCACGCAACGGCGGAAGAGATCCATATCCGTTACACCCAATTTCTCCGCGCGGGCGATCAGATCATCACGGGAAAGAAGCTCCTGATTTTCATACGTATCGTTCACGAATTCCCAGAATTTTCCTTGATCCGCGGCGCACTCCGCGGCTTCTGCGGCTTCCTGCGCGTACGCGTGAATCTGGGTTAGCGGGAAGTGATGGAATTCGTAGCGGACGTTGCGGCCGTACTTGTCCAGAAGAGGCTGCACGATCTGGCTGTGCGCCCCGCGGCAGGCAGGGCACTGCAGATCGGCGTATTCCTTCACGATGATCGATGAGTTTACGTTCCCGGTGGGGGGCTTGGTCGACTCCGGAGAAAGTCCTTCCTTGCTGATGCAGGCGGAGAGAATAAGAACGGCTGCGAGGAGTGATTTTTTCATCGGGGATAGGGTACAGGGGAAAGGAAAAAGTGAAAAGACAAAAGGGATTAAAGAAGCAGGATAAAAGACAAAAAAATCTATAGGGAATGCAATTCTTTTGCCTTTTAGGCTTTGCCTTTTGTCCTCCTCACGCTACGATTTTATCCCATGAGTTTGTACCTTAAGTATCGTCCGAAGAGTTTCGCGGATGTCGTCGGGCAGGAGCACATCGTGACGACGCTGGAGCATGCTGTGGAGCGCGATCAGCTGGTGCATGCGTACCTTTTTTTCGGTCCGCGTGGAACGGGGAAGACTTCGATCGCGCGCATTCTTGCAAAAATCCTCCTCATCCGGGGAATCGAGGACGAAGAACTGCAGCAGCAGATTATAAAAAGCGTGGATCTTGGGACCATGGTGGATTTGATCGAGATCGATGCGGCGAGCAACAGAGGCATCGACGACGTACGGGAGCTCAAGGAAAAAGTTCAATTCGCCCCGAACATTGCGGCCGCCAAGGTGTACATCGTGGACGAAGTCCACATGATGACCAAAGAAGCGTTCAATGCGCTTCTGAAAACTCTGGAGGAGCCGCCGAAGCACACGTACTTTATTCTCGCGACGACCGAACTCCACAAAGTGCCCGATACGATTCAATCGCGCTGCCAGCGTTTCCCTTTCCGCGAAGTCACGGAGGAGGACATCGTTCGCGCCCTCCAGAACATTGCCGATCACGAGCGTATTACGATCGATCGCGGAGCGCTCCGCGCCATTGCGCGGCATGTCGGCGGCGGCATGCGGGATGCAATCTCCCTCCTCGATCAGCTTTCCTCGCTGGAAAAGGTGACCGAGGAAGACGTGCGTCTCCGGATCGGCGAGAGCGCCGAGGAGTACGTGGATAACCTGTGGCAGGCGCTCGAAGAAGGGGATCGAAGAAAGGCGCTTTTGATCAGTGCATCTCTTGAAGAGGACGGTGTCTCGTTGGAAGTCTTTCTCCGGCAGCTCCTTTCGCGGGCGCGCAGGGATCTCCATGAGCAAATCGAGAAGAAGGAGGATACGGATCCGGCTCTCGAGCGCATTGATGTGCTCTTCCGCGCTCTGAAAGATATTCGCCTTTCGCCCGTTCCGCTCGTGGCGCTGGAGGTTGCTCTCGTGGATCTTTGCCGGGGAAAAGGAGAAATCCTGCCGGATACAAAACGGAAGAAGGAAAAAATGGAGAAGAAGGAAAAAGAGGAATCGACTACAACGACCCCGGCTCCGGATGGAAAAATTCAGGAAGTTCCAGAGATTCGCGATGCAACCATTGTCACTGTCGAACTTACAAAGCCGGCACTTCAATCCGCTTGGCAGGAGATTGTTTCCGCAATTCCTTCTGCTTCATTGCGTATGTCCTTAAAGGACGCGGTGATCCAGGACGTGACGGATGCGAAAGTGGTGCTCGCTTTTGCATCCAAATTCCACCGTGACAAGGTGGGGGAGCAGAAAGCACTCCGCGAGGTGGAAGAGGCGCTGAAAAATTACTGCAAAAAATTCGTTCCCATCGAATGCGTACTCCATACCGATGAGGCGGTGCAGTTTTCTTCTTCGAAAGCGGGCGGATCAAAGTCCGTGAATATGGTGGATGCGGTTGCGGAAATTTTCGGGAAGTAGGGATGTTGACTAAATAGAAAAAAGATTTTATATTGCTCTTATGGAGCAATCACAGAAAAATAGTAAGGATCAATCCGGGGGGATCATTAATCATCCTATTGTGCGCCTCTATGCATTAGCGCCATGCTACATGGCCATAGGCTGTAACTTTGCATCGATGATGAAGAACATGTTCGAAACTAACACTCAGCAAGTATTTATTTCATGCAGTCTGACGATAGTCTCGTGCGTCGTTACAAATGCAATAGCGAAGGCACTTGGATATGATGATCAGAATGGCCGGTGGAGGAAGTAGTACACTGGATTCATGGAGAAAAAAGATCAGCTTCGGGTTGCTATAGAACAAAGGATTTCCGCGATGAGCGAGAAGGATCGCGCAGCCGAAAGCAGATCTATCTGCCGCCGCGTTCTGCAGGAGCTTCCGGAGGATCTTTCCGCGATGTGCCTCTATGTTCCCTTGAAAACCGAAGTCGATATTCGTCCGCTCTTCCAAGAGTTTCGATCGCGGAATATTCCCATCTACATCCCACGATTCGAAGCCGGCCTCCTCCAGTTCCGTCGGGGGGATGATCCCTCGAACTTTGCAAAGGGAGCGCTCGGAATCCCGGAACCTTTGATCACTGCGGAAATTCTTCCACAATCTGGCTCCATCATCATTCTTGTACCTGGTCGTGCCTTTGATCACACAGGGGGCAGACTCGGGCGGGGGAACGGGGGATATGACCGTTTTATCCGATCGTATCGCTCAGCGAATCCCGAGGCGCAGTTCTGGGGGATCTGTTTTGAATGCCAGATCGTGCGGGAAGTTCCATGTGAGGAGCATGATGAGGTACTCGATGCGGTGATCACCGCACGAGGGAAAGGGGTCAGGGACTCTTGACATTTCTCTCTATTCGATGTATCGTTCTCTTATCATATTCCTTCAACCGAATGTGATGAAAAATCCGACTTGTTTACTCAAGTCGGATTTTTTCTTTTGCGTTCATTCACGGAGGCACCGTATGCTTCACTCATGCCGAGTTACGCAGAGCTTCAGAAATCCGATCCCGCCGTGTATGCGACGCTCGCAGGGGAGATGCAGCGGGAATCCGAAGGCGTGGAACTGATTCCATCGGAGAACTATGTTTCTGCTCCCGTCTTGGAAGCGCTGGGATCCGCCTTCACGAATAAGTACTCCGAGGGATACCCCGGCAAGCGATACTATGGCGGTCAAACATTCACGGATCAGGTCGAAACGCTTGCAATCGAACGCGCAAAGGCAATCTTCCACTCCGATCATGCCAACGTGCAGGCGGCTTCCGGAGCCGCAGCGAACGTCGCAGCCTATTTTGCCTGGATGGAACCGGGTGACACGATCCTCGGGATGGATCTGACGCACGGAGGGCACCTGACGCACGGATCTCCCGTGACGCACATGGCGAAACTCTTCAACTTTGTCCGCTACAAGATGAAGGATGTCGAAACCGGCGAACTCGATTACGACGAAATCCGCGAGATCGCGAAGCGCGAGAAACCGAAGATCATCCTCGCGGGATTTACGGCCTACCCGCGCACGCTCGATTTTGACGCGTTCGCTTCCATCGCGAAGGAGGTCGGAGCGGTGGCGATGGCGGACATGGCGCACATCTCCGGGCTCATCGCGGGCGGCGTCATCAAAAATCCGTTCGATGCCGGTTTCCACATCATGACAACGACGACGCATAAGACCCTGCGCGGACCGCGGGGGGCGCTCATCTTAAGCAAAGGAACGGTGGGGAACCCGCTCAAAGCCCCAGACAAGACGATCGAGAATCTTCCGACACTCATTGATCGCAGCGTTTTCCCAGGGTTACAGGGCGGCCCCCACATGCATCAGACCGCCGCAATCGCGGTTGCGCTGGGGGAGGCCATGCAGCCTTCATTTAAAACGTATGCGGAACAAATCGTGAAGAATGCCAAGCGTATGGCAAATCGCTTTATGGAGAAAGGCTGCAAGCTGGTGACGAACGGGACGGATAATCACCTGATGATCATCGATTGCGTCAAATCGTTCAACTTGAACGGAAAAGAAACAGAGGAGCTCTTCGATCGCATTGGTATGTCGGCAAACAAAAGTACCATTCCTGATGACGTTAACCCTCCATTCCGCCCGAGCGGTTTACGTCTTGGCACGCCGGCCGTGACCTCACGCGGGATGAAAGAAGCAGATGTGGAACAACTCGTGACATTCATGCTGCAGGCAATTGAAAAGAGAAGTGACGATGCGGCAATCGCAAAACTCCACGAAGAAGTGAAGACATTTTGCAGAAAGTTCCCGGTCCCGGGCATTAAACCGAACAATATATAGTTCATCGAATAGTAATTGTTGCGACGAATCCCAGCATTCCAAGCACGAGACCGATAATGGCTCCTTTTGTGGGGATCTCGCGGAAAAGCATCCATGCGAGAAATGGTTCCACAATCAGAATAGCGGTGATGGAGGCAATCGTGACGATCCAGATATTTTGAAACGCTTTATACCCCAACATATATCCTGCAATCAGGCTTCCTCCTCCAAGAAAGATGAGAAGAAGCATTTTCAAAAATATATCGAGGAATGTGTGCCGACCAACGGCAAACATTCGAGCTCCAATCATTTCCGACGCAACGGCGATTGCCTCCCCAATAAAGAGCAGAAGAAGGGAAATTGTCTTGAGCATGATCTCAATGGTAGCATGGGTCCACTATGAAAAAAGGAATGATAATTTTTCTGGCATGGTGTCTTCTTTTTGCGCCGTTTACGATTCATGCCCGCTGGATCGGTAGTATGGCGAGAGATTATTCCAAGCGTACAGAACTGGAGAGAATCTCCCGTGAGAACATTGCTGAGCAGCGTCAGGAGGCACTCGATCGCCGGCTAATGATTCGTACGAGCACGCGGACCCGCTTTGCGCCCGTGGGAGAGGAAATCGATGCCGAAGAGAACTTTGCCGTTCGCTCCACGATTCGTTATCGCCGTCTGCAGCTCCGAATGAAAGAACAGACGAATGCGGTTCGTGCCGCGAAGACGTTGGAAGAGCGCACTCCCTACGTACAATCGATTTCAAACGCGCGCTTCGATGCCAGGCGTCGTGCGGATCTTGGACTCATCCTGGATATTTTCCGTCAGTTCGTTGTCGATTCTTCGCTTCCTGGAGCAAGTCTGCTTCCCACGACCCGAACCGAAATCTGCCGAAGCGATGTGACGCAGTGTTCGGGTCTCATCAATTTGAACGATCTCCTCGTCGGCTCCGAACTCCAGCGTTTCCCTCTGGATCCGGAAGTCGCGGCGGATTCCAAAGGCACCGGCTACTTCGTTCAGAAAATAGAGGGACCCGGGCTTCGACTCGACTCTCCAAGAGGAATGGGAGAGGCGGGAGTAGAGATTGAATGGATTCTCCCTAATGAGTAAAAGAAGAATGACGATTAATTTCGAGTGCAAGGAGAGCGAGTGCTGCGGAGAGGAGTCCTACATCCCGGATTCCGACATCATTCGTCACGCCCGTTTGCGTAAGGATCGTGACGAGATGGAGAACGGCAATCACCGTTCCGATCAGGCGAATTTTCCACAGGGGAATGACAAGGAGAATTGCCACAATAATCTCCGTCGCACCCACAATCATCAACCACTGGTCCCGTGTAAAGGAAAGTAAGCCCTCCATCCACAGGGGCATCCAACCGATCCAGAGGAGGGGATTAAGGAATTTATCGATTCCGAAGAAAAGGAATACGTAGAAAAGACCGGCGGTGAGAAATATTCCCGGGAATGATCGTGCGTGAATCATTCCCCCAGGATACACTACCCGTGACAGTCCTTCACCCCATTCTCATGAAGAAATATCTTCCTCTTTTTGTGTCTTTTGCAGTCATTATCCTTGCCGCATGTGAAATGCCCGCGGGCGATGGTGGAACCTCGAGTTCCTCTTCGTCGAGCAGTGTTTCTTTGATTTCATCTCCCTCCTCTGACTCATCGGTTTCTTCGTCAGAAGCCTCCACCTCGGAAACTTCTTCCTCCGCAAATTCAACATCGAAGCGCGTGATCGAGATGTCCGTCTCCGATTGGGCGTTTGCCCCGGCGGCGATCACCGCAAAGAAAGGCGAGGTGCTGGAAATTCGATTGACCGGTGTGACCGGCGCGCACGGATTTGCCATTCCGGAACTTGGAATCAACGAGAAGATCAATCCGGGCGAAACGAAAGTGATCACGATTCCTACGGATCAAGTCGGAACGTTCCGGTTCTTCTGTTCGGTGCCCTGCGGTCCAGGTCATAAGGAGATGGATGGCACAATCACGATTTCGGAATAACGATTATTTTCTCTCCAATGGCTTTGGGGCCGACGATTCTGCCATATTGTTGACACCCGACTCGTGCGATACTTCCGTGGATTCATCTTCCCATGCCAAAACGCATCCTCCGCAGTGCTACACATGCCTACGCCGGCCTTGCGTATGCGTTAAGGACTGAGAGGAATCTCCGACTTTTTGGCATTGGCTATACATGTGTTATTGCTTTGATGCTCTTTCTTCCCTTAGCGGTGGGGGAATGGATTTCTCTCCTCCTTGCAGGGGGCGCATTCATGAGTGTCGAGCTCCTGAATACGGGTCTGGAGCGCCTGGCCGATGTGATGGATGATCACTGCAAGTCCGAGCATCGTTCTCACTGCTATGTCGCACTCAAACACACGAAAGATGTTGCTGCCGCCGCTTCTCTGGTCAGCTTTGTTGTTGTCGTAATGGTGATTCTTCTCATAATTGTTTCCCATCGAGAATTCCTTCTGCATGATACTGTTCGTCTTAGCGAATTTCTTCGATTGTCTGCAGAATATTGAATTCCAGACGCGGAGTAAGTTCCTTTTTCATCGTTTTTCCCACGTCATGAACGGTTAGGGAGGTAACAAAGGGAGTGGCGATGATGCCGATGGTCATGATGACAATGGCGGCGAGCATGCCTCTTTCACTTTTGCTTAAGGGGGCCCGCGGTTGAAATTGTGTTTCGAAGTGATGTTTCCAGTAGAGGAGAATTTCCAGAAGATGTTCCGCGATCTTCATACGGGGTCCTACACGAAGGATCAAATTGAGGATGAGTACTTCCGCTTCGGCAAGCCTTCCCAGGCCGCCGATTGCAATCGCATGGTGGAATGCAATACTCAGAAGGAGCCCGAGTGCGATGAAAAAAATATCTATCAGACTTTCGCGCAACGTCTCGATCATTACCCAGTGCCACGAGAGGCTGTGTTTCGTACGATACTTGATCACATCAAGCGCCATGTGCAACAAGACAAGTGCTGCAAACACTCCCATGTTCAGAATGATGGAAGCCGCGATCGTGAGGATCGAAAACCAAATTTTAAACAGAGGCCATTCATCGTGCTGGTGCGCAACGTACACGATGCGCGAATGAACTTCTCTGAATGGTGTGACAATGATGTGCATTTTGATGTTCTAGTAAATTATTTTTTTCTGAAAAACTGTCTCCGATCACCGACGATTATGCATACAACTTGATAATTATGTGAGCGCCATGCACGGATCCTTCTTCTTATCTGCTCCTCCTGTACTTCATCGGTGAGATCAATTAACCCACCTCGTAGATACCCTTCTCTCATAAGTTCGTCCTCGGTACTGTCCACGACAGGAACATCGAATTCTTTATCCATAAGTATATTATAAAACATTATTGAGTATACTCAAAGAGTGATAATTCTTCACTTTAAGACTGATTCTCCTTCTTTTTTGTGGGATCAGCGGGAGGGACCGTCGGCCCTCCGACCGCTTGGAGTTTTTGCTCCAATTCCTGCATGCGCGCCTTTTCTTCAACACTCAAGGATTCCCCCTGATTCATTTTCTTCTTCAGTGCGTTCAATTCATTCGTCCACATCTCGCGATCTCTCCATTTTCGGTACTCATCCAGTTTCATTCCCTTCTTCTTCGCTTTTTTCATTTCCTCAACCTCTTTTTCTTTCTGCTTTTCCTCTTTCTTCTGCACGTCCTTTGCCGCCTTTGCGGAGGCCGCCCACTTGCCGATTTTTTCTTCCACCACGTTGCGTGGGATGGCGTAACGCTCGCGGGAGAGCGCGCGGATTTTTTCAACCCGGCCTTCATCCTGCACGAAAGACGGAGGACGAAGAGTGGCGACTGAAAAAGCGTTGCTCGTGAGGCCATCGATCATCAAACGCATGTACGCGTGGTACTTGGGAAGCCCCAGGATATCGTTCTGGAGCGTTTCATCCCCGAATTGTGATGCGAGCTCTTCCGCGTCTTCCGAACCCACCTGGAACGAAACCAGCGTTCCCACGTTGCCGAAGACCGCATCCTTGAGCATGGTGCTTGATTTGTCGGGGGTCAACTGCCCGATGAACTGGTTCGCCATAGTCAGATTGAGGCGGTACTTCCGCGCTTCGCTCAGGATGGTTGCAAAAGAGGCAGTGGCAAAGTTCTGAAACTCATCGACGTAGAGGTAAAAATCCCTGCGGTCGGATTCCGGGATATCCGCGCGGCTCATGGCGTCGATCTGGAACTTGGTGACGAGCATGGAGCCGAGGAAATTGGAGTTATCTTCCCCCAACTTTCCTTTGCTCAGGTTCGCGACGATGATCTTGCCGGTATCCATGGCATGGCGGATATCCAGCTTGCTTGCCGATTGCCCGACGATATTCCGGATGATCGGAGTCGTGAGAAGCTGGCCGACTTTGTTCTGGATCGCGGCCACCGCTTCGGTGCGGAAATTCTGGGACCAGTTGGCGTATTCATCTTCCCAAAAGCTCCGGACCAGGGGATCCGTGAGGTGCGAGACGATCTTTTTACAGAAGGCATCATCCGCATACATGCGCAGGATTCCGAGCATGGAATTTCCCTGTGCTTCCAGAAGCGAAAGCAGGGTGTTCCTGAGGATGTGCTCCATCCTGCCGCTCCAGACATCCGGCCAGATCTTCGTAAATACTCCCATGAGCCCCGAGGCGATCAGAGGGCGCTGCTCCGGTATGTTGCACTCCAACATGTTAAAGGAGACCGGATACGCCATATCCGTGGGATCGAAGAGAACAACGTCATTCGTTCGTTCCTTGGGGATCATCCGGAGCACGGCATCCGCAAGATCACCGTGAGGATCGATGACGGCAAGTCCTTTTCCCGCGTGAATATCGCTGAAAATCATGTTCTCAAGAAGGGTGGATTTCCCCATGCCGGTTTTGCCGATCGCATACAGGTGGCGCCGCCGATCATCCTGCTTGATGCCGAATGTGCTCCGAACGCCGCGGAAAACAGCCTCGCCGAGGATCGTGAGATCTCCGCTGATCGGAAGCTCGTTCGGCGGTTCCAGATTGCGGCTCATGACCCAATCGATCGTCGGGGTTTTTACAAGGATCGTCGGCAGGTGCCAGATGGTGGCGAGCTCCTCATTATTCAGAATGAAAGTGGGCTTCCCCATACCGCGGGGTATCACGGGGAGAACTTCCGGAGCACCGGATTGAAAACTGTTGCTGTTCGGAAGGGAAAACTGCTTAAAGCTCCCCGCAATTTCCTGCAGTTTTGCGATTGCCTCTGCCCGTTTCCCCTTTGGCACAATCACGGAGAGGCGGATCGAAACATCAAAGAGGAGCCGGTGCATTTTGTCGTAGGCCCCCTGCACCACGTCTTCCCGATCGTGGCTTCGGCTCGCTTGCCGTATTTCCTTCTCGTCACTTGAGGATTGCGGGGCATCAACCGTACTTCCCGTCGGGAGATCCCCGATGTTCACGAACATGCTCCGAAAGCCGCCCATCAGCATATCGAGCGGGAACCACAGGATTCGCCACCAACCCCTTGCAAGGTGCGCCTTGGTAAACAGGAGGCGATACCATTGGAATTTTCGCGAGAGGCCTTTGGTAAGAAGCGGCAGAAACTGGAGAGCACGCTTGCGAAACCGTCTTCCAATGGGACGAAAGGTGATGGAAACATGCCCGCGCATTCCCTGAAGAGGGAAGCGCATGAGTGTGGACGTGATGGAGGAGAGGGGATCGATCGTGAGCTTATTGAGAAGATCATCGAACTGCGGGTGCCGCTTGATCGGGAACATCGTGGGGGCCACAAGCGAGAGATCCATGGTGAACACCTCCTCCCCCTCTTTGGGATCGAGTGTGCCTGCATCAATCGTCTCCACGTCGATATCGGGGTACTGCGCATAGATTTGCCCTTCCACCCGGTGAGCGATCTCTTCTTCCGTACGGGCGAAGAAAGCGATCTTATCCTTATCGTTTGCGATTTCGAGCGACATGGTTTGTTTCCGCAAGCTGTGGAGCGCGGCAAACGCCTGCTCCATGAGGAGCGGGCCCCGCTTCGGAGCCATGATGTCTTCGCGTGTTTTGGAAGGCCGGATTTTCAGGAGCACTTCTGACACGATCACGAACGGAGGAGGTCAGCTGCAAGTTCCAGAGCAACGGTGTTGTAAGCGTAATCCATTCGCATGGGTCCAAGCACTCCAACCGCCCCTTTCATTCCGCGAATTTTGTAGGCGGTCACAAGCAACGAACAACTCTGAAGCTGATCCAGAATGTGTTCTTCCCCGATGTAGTAACTGACATTTTCTTCCACGTCGATTTCCTCCAGAAGATTACTCAATCGGCTTTCCAGTACCTCCACGACCGCGCTCGCAAGGGAGGCGTTCTCCCGAAATTCCGGCTGTTTGAGCACATTCGAAAGTCCCATGTAGAACACGCGATCCCGGTGCGGCACCGTAGCAAAGGCGACGTTCGGAGTCATCTGCGACAGAAGCATCACGGCATCGTAGACGCGCTCCTGATCTTTGCGCTTAAGGTAATGGTCTTTCAATTCATCAAATTTCTTCCGTACAGTTCGCTCCTCCTTCGTCGGTTCCATAAACTCCTTCACGAATGTGCGGTAGCCGAGCGCAGTCGGAATACGCCCCGCCGAAACATGGGGCTGTGCGATGAACCCCTCAACCGTAAGCACCTGCATCTCGTTCCGGATCGTTGCACCGGAAACATCGAAAACTCCTCCTTCAATGAGCGCTTTTGATCCAACCGGCATTCCCGTGTGGATGAACTGTTCGATGATTGCCTGCAATAATTTGCTCTGCCTCGTATTCACTTGATCTATTTTATCATTCCATGCGATTGAGTGCTATCAGTGTCATGCTGAGCCCTTCGACTCCGCTCCGCTTCGCTCAGGACAGGCGAAGACGAAGCATCTCATGTAGCAATCAATTCTTCCAAAAGCGACGTGCTTCGACTTCGCCCATCGCATCCTTAACGGATGCTTGGGCTACGCTCAGCATGACATGATTACTTCTCCTTCGCTTCCTTCTTTTCACCCTTTTTCACTACCGTCTTTTCCGCGGCCTTCTTTGCGCGGGTTCTATCCTTTTCCGCGATCATTTTCTTCTTCTCCTCTTTCTCCTTTTTATTCTCTTCCAGTTTCTTCCGGAGTTTTTCATCCTGGGTCAGCTTGCGCTTGCTCGGCTTTGCCTCAGTTTTTGCTTTGGTTGCGGTAGCCATCTTCTTCTTAAATTTATCCACCTGACCGCTGCTCATGAGTGCGCGGAACTTACCGGTATAAATCGGATGGCAACTGCTGCAGATTTCGATCTGCTGATCTTTTACTGTGCTCGGAATAATGAACACCGCCCCGCAGGCGCTGCAAGTTACTTTGGCATCTTTGTAGACGATGGGGTGTATATCGGGTTTCATGATCAGTCGAAAGAATAATCTGATAAATCGTCTTCATCAAATGGACTTCGTATTTTAGAAGTAGAACGAGTCGAACGAGAAAACGAATCAGCTAAATTTTTTACATGCAAACTAGATTTCGCGGCAACCTTTCCAGTAGCATCATCAACATCAGCAGCAATATCATAGTCTTGATTAAAATAAACTTCGCCTTCGATTCCGGAAGATTTACCACTCATAAGTGAACGAATTGTAGGGAACAGAAATACCGTTGTCATTACTTTTTCTTCTTTTTCGCCTTCGGCTCTGCTTTCTTCGCAGATGCCTTTTTTACGGCCTTTTCCGGCTTTGGAGCTTCTTTCTTTGTAGCCTTGGAGACTTCCTTCACCGCAGCCTTTGCTTTTGCCGGAGGTGCTTTTTTGGCTTCTTCCTTCTCCTCCATGGCGGCGACCAAGAGATCGCTCTCCACTCCTTCCTTTGCCATTTCCTTCTGGAGCTGTGCTTCCTCCTTCTTCGCTTTCTCCATCGCTTCCTCCACGGCGGCTTCATCCAGCACGCCCTCCTCCTCCAGCACGATCGAGATCGATGCGACTTTGTCCTTCGCGTTCAAACGCATGATGATGACTCCCTGCGTCGCCCGGCCGCGCATCGGGATATCTTTCAAAGCGAGGCGGATTGCCTGACCCTGCTTGCTGATGCAGATCAAGTCTCCTTTCTCTTCGCCCGTGAGCACGAACCCGCCGACGATGTTTCCTGTCTTCGGAGTTACGTTCGCGGCTTTCACTCCCGATCCTCCGCGACCCTGCAATCGGTATTCGGTCACTGTTGTCATCTTGCTCAAGCCGTTCTCCATCACGACGAGGAGATTACTGAGATCAGGGAAGGGGATAGCGGCAGCCGTGACGACTTCATCATCCGGACCGACTTTGATCCCACGGACTCCCGCGGCATTCCGGCCCATGGGGCGGACATCCTTCTCCGGGAAACGAATGGCCTTTCCTTTCTTGCTTAAGAGGAAAAGCTGTTCCTCGCCTGAGGTTGCAACCGCCCACTTCAGTTCATCGTCCCCGTGCATCTTCTGCGCGATGAGGCCGCTCCGACGAATATTCTCAAATTCGCTCAAATCGCAACGCTTTACGGTGCCTGCTTTCGTCGCAAGGAAGAGGAACTTCTTCCCTTCAAATTTCTTGAGGAGGATCGCCGTCACCCTCTCTTCCGGCTTCAGTTGGAGCATGTTCACGATGTTCTGCCCCTTCGCCGTGCGGGAACCCTGAGGCAACTCATATACCGGAATCTCGAACACGCGGCCGGTATTCGTAAAGCAGAAGAGATCATCATGGTTCATGGCGTAGAGCATGAACTGCAGTTCATCTTCTTCCTTCGTCGTCATGCCCTTCACTCCTTTTCCTCCGCGGTGCTGCGCGCGGAACTGCTGGGGCGAGAGGCGCTTCACGTAGCCCTGCTCGGTGAGTGCGACGATCATCGGGGCGTTCGGGATCGTGTCCTTGGCGGAGAATTCGCCGATCATTCCCGCATGAATCTTGGTGCGGCGCTCGTCGCCGTACGTCGTCTTGATTTCGATCAGTTCCGCTTTGATCTTCTGATCCATTTTGGATTGGCTCTTCAGGAGTGCTTCACATTCCGCGATGAACTTCCTCTTCTCTTCCAGTTCTTCATCGATCTTCTTCCGTTCCAGGCCGGCAAGCGTCTGGAGGCGCATCTGCAGGATGGCATCCGCCTGAATCTCCGTGAACTTGAATTTCTTTATCAAGTTCGCGTGCGCGTCTTCTTTGGTCTTACTTTCCTTGATCGTCTTGATCACCGCATCGATGTTATCGAGTGCTTTCTTCAAGCCTTCCAGGATATGTGCGCGCTCCTTCGCGCGATCGCGCTCGAAGGTGATGCGCCTGCGGGTAACCTCCTGCCGGTGCTTGATGAAGATAACGAGGAGTTCCTTCAGGTTCAAAAGCCTCGGCTGAATGCCATCGGCCAGCGCGATCATGTTGTAGCCAAAGCTCGATTGGAGCGGCGTGTGCTTATAGAAGGAGTTCAGAACCTTCTGTGGATAGCTGTCTTTTTTGAGTTCGATGACGACCCGGATGCCTTCGCGGTTACTTTCATCGCGAATGTCGGAGACCCCCTGTACCACCTTCTCCTGCACGAGTTCTGCCATCCTTTCGATCATTGCCGACTTATTCACCTGGTAGGGGATCTCGGAAATGATGATGCGCGGCTTTCCCTGGTGCTCATCGATCTCTGCGATGCCGCGAATGGGAATCGATCCGCGACCGGTGAGATAGGCGGTCTGAAGCGCTTTTTTTCCGTAGATCACTCCTCCGGTCGGGAAATCGGGTCCTTTGACATACGCAAACAAATCCTCAACCGATGCCTCCGGCTGATCGATGATGTGCAGCGTGGCATCGATGATTTCCACCAGGTTGTGGGGAGGAATATTCGTCGCCATTCCGACCGCGATTCCTGCGGTGCCGTTTAAGAGGAGCTGTGGAACTTTCGCAGGGAGTACGGAGGGTTCGTTCCTCGTTGCATCGTAGTTCGGGCGGTAATCCACCGTGTCCTTCTCCAGGTCGCGAAGCATTTCCTCGGTCACGCGCGACATTTTTGCCTCCGTGTACCGCATGGCTGCCGGTTCATCGCCATCGATCGATCCAAAGTTTCCCTGGCCGACGACGAGCGGGTAGCGAAGGGTGAAATCCTGTGCCAGACGCGCGAGCGACGGGTACACGATCGATTCGCCGTGAGGGTGGTAGTTACCGCTGACGTCTCCGCAGATCTTCGCGCATTTTCGGAATCTTCCACCGGGTCTTAAACCCAGATCGTTCAATGTTGTCAGAATTCTTCGGTGGACCGGCTTTAAACCATCGCGGGCATCCGGCAGAGCGCGCGCCATGATGACGCTCATCGCGTAACTCAAATAGCTCTCCTCCATTTCCTGCACGATTGGTCGGGCAGTCAGTCTCCCTCCGGAGGAGAAAGAATCAGTCGATGGGGTGGGAGTTTTTGCCATTCAAAGAAGTTGCGGGAAGTGTAGGGGAAAAGATGATGTGGGGGAAGGGTTTTTGCCTCCCCCCAACCCCCTCCGCTCGTTCCCTATTTTTGTCACTCAGGAAATATATGGAATTTCTTTCACCCTTGCGCGAGCGGAGGGGGAGCTTTTCTTTTATGATTATGGCATGCGCGTGCGGATTAAAGGCATGGGTTCCCATGGAACTATTCTTGATGAAAATGGGGACTTGAAGAGGACGCGGCGCTCAATCGTTTTGGCAGCAAAAGAGCTCCGGCAACGGATGACGCCTGCTGAGAAGATTCTCTGGGAGAAATTACGTCACAAAAAGCTGTGTGGCCTCCGGTTCTATCGGCAAGTGCCGATTGATCAATTCATCGTCGATTTTTACTGTCCTGCGAAGAAGCTTGTCATTGAAATCGACGGATCGATTCATGATGAATCTGATACTGCAGAACACGACGAGGATCGTGAAGAATGTTTTCGCGCTAAGGGACTTCGAGTGTTCCGTTTCCGTAATGAGGATGTCATGGAAAACCTTCCAATGGTTTGTGACAGCGTTAGCCGTGCGTGCGAAGCAAGACTCAACTGAAGAAGAAATAAATGATTCCCCCTCCGCTCGCGCAATGCTCCGTATGTTTCCATGTCTCTTAGAGTGGGGAAGAATAAATTCCGAGCGGAGGGGGTTAGGGGGAGGTTGCGACGACCTTCAGAAACTCTCCATTTCCCTCTATAATAGAGGGTAATGCTCTCCATCGTCTCAACACCAATAGGAAACTTGGGAGACATCACCGAGCGGGCGCGTACAACATTAACGACATGCGATGCGATCGTCTGCGAGGACACGCGGGTAACGGGCAAGCTCCTCAGTCTTCTTGGATTCCCAAAGAAGGAACTCCTCTCGTTCCATTCGTATACGGGGAGAAAAAAGGTGCACGAATTCGTCGATCGCCTGAAAAAAGGGCAACACCTCGTTCTCGTCTCGGACGCGGGAACTCCGGGCATTTCGGATCCCGGCTATGCGCTTGTCTCCGCCACGCGCGATGCCGGCATCAAGATCGAAGCGATCCCCGGTCCCTCCGCATTCCTTGCGGCGCTCTCTGTGTCGGGACTTCCCATCAATGAATTTGTCTACCTGGGGTTTCTTCCATTAAAAAAGAACCGCCGGAAACTTCTGGAAAGCATCCGCGGCGAACACCGCACCGTCGTCTTCTACGAGTCTCCGCACCGAATCGAACGCACCCTTAAAGAGCTGACGGACGTACTCTCTGATCAGCCCCTGCGTATGCTCGTGATTTGCAGGGAGCTCACCAAAATGCACGAAGAAATTATCGGTACATCCATTGGAAGCGTCATCGATGACGTTCTCCCCGATCTCGTCATCAAAGGAGAGTTCTGCCTCGTCCTCGGGCCGATGTAGGGAAAAAAGAGATCGCGATCCTCATTTATTGGCTTATTGAAGACGAAATGTAGTGATGGTACACCTTTCAATATTTATTCGATTTGCAAAGTTTTCTGCTCAACTTATAGTGTGGTCCACTTTCTTTCTCTCTTGCATTCATGAACCGTCTTTCCATCACCACCGATCAGAGTCCTTGCCGAGAAACAGTAAGACGGGATGCAGGATCCAGGTTTGACGAAATGATTAAGGATGAGAAGGTGAAGCCGGACGAAGGCCGTGAGGATTCCGCGTGGTTAGAATTTCTCCTACTCGAGGCTCACATTAATGAAGGAATGGCAACGTTGAGTGATAAATATAGGAGCTGGTCCACAAATGATCCCTCTGGGAAAGGCCTTCAATTGCAGGGTTCGGAAAAAGGTCGTTAAAGTTCTTCCTCATTCGTCCAATTCTCCGACGATATTCTTTTCCATGATCTGTTGGATTTTTTCGGTGTTTTTTGTCTGGGTCAATGCCCACATCAGTTTTACCAGCGCGCATTCGTAGGTCATATCCTTGCCCGAGATGATGCCGATTTGCTCCAGGAGGAGCTGGCGCTTATAGCGGTGGAGATCGACATGGCTGTCTGTCACCTGCGAGGTCATGACGATCGGAATTCTTTTTGCGGTGAGAGATTGCAGCCAGGGAATCAAATGTTCGGGAATCATGCCGGGACCGTACGCGCGCATCACGATGCCGTGGAGACCGGAATTGAGAACCGCTTTGAGAAAATTCTCCGGTAGTCCGGGATGCAGCGTGAGAAGGGTGACATTGGAGTCGAATGTGGGAGCGCATTGAAGAGTGCGTTTCCTGCGGACAGTATGTGCGGTATGGAGTTCAAATGTCCGGTTAAATCGTGCGAGCGGCGGGTAGCGGGTGCTCTGGAACGTTTTGTGGACGGATTCGTGAATCTTCTTCGCGCGGCATCCCCGCAGAATTCTCGGCCCAAGCACGATGCAGACTTCCGCAATGTCGAGGAGGGCGGCACGGATTGCATACACAAGGTTGAGCCTTGCATCGCTTGCTATATCATTGATCGGGAGGAGCGCTCCCGTAAGAATGATCGGTTTGCTCAAGTTCTGGAGCGCAAAGCTGAGCGCGCAGGCCGTGTAGCTCATGGTGTTCGTTCCGTGCACCACCACGAATCCCTCGAACTGATCGTAAATTCTCTCGATTGTCCGTGCGACTTCGGTCCAGAGTTCGGGCGTAATATCCGAGGAGCCGACGTTCGCGATCGGGTAGAACTGGAGCGCGACCTCTTTTTGCAGTTCCGGAAGGAACCGATGAATTTCGCCGAGCGATTCCATGGGATCAATGCGTCCGGTCTTCTGGTTCATCACCATTCCGATGGATCCGCCGACGTAGAGGAGAGCGATCTTGGGGCGCATCGGAAGGAAGAATAGTAGAGGAAGAGGAATATGTCATCCCGAGTGCGAATGGCGTGTATACTCCTGCCATGATCAGTTCCCTGCGAGGTATCGTGATAAAAAACGAAATTCCGTGGATTACGCTGGAAACGGGGGGAGTGGGTTACGCGGTTCAATGCACGACCGGTCTCTATGAAAAGCTTACGGAGGGGGCCGAGGCGCACGTTCATGTTTACACCTTTGTTCGCGAAGATCGTTTGGAACTCTTCGGGTTCGGATCGTTGAGTGAGCGAAAACTTTTTATACATATGCTGGAAATACCGGGCGTGGGACCGCGCACCGCTCTGCAACTCTGTTCCGTTCCCATGAATATTTTAGTGCATGCGGTGGAGCACCAGGATGCACGTGCGCTTTCTTCCGTTAAGGGAATCGGAAAGAAAACCGCAGAAAAACTCCTCGTGGAATTCGCATCACTCCACGAGAAGGGGATTCTGGTGGCGACGAGCGGATCATCGGCCGTGCTCTCCGCAATCGACGAAGATGCTTTGGAGGCGTTGGCGAATCTTGGATACGATCGACGTTCGATCCTCCAGAAACTTCGGGAGATCCCTTCCGATGTTCAGACCACGGAAGGAAGGGTCCGGCATGTGCTGCAGACTCTTTGAGGTAACCCAGCGATAAATTCTGAGATCAATACTCAACTTGTAAGTTTAGGGGAATATATAGAAACTGCCACCAGCAATTGGTGATTTCTGTTTAGTAGAAGCCACAAACCTACAGTGTTTGGTGAATATTTACTTTTTGCCACCAAACATCATGAGTTCTCGTGCCTCCTGTCCACGCTGTGGGTACGTCCGTTCGTGGTCTCTTCGTCGTCATCACCGCAAATGTAAACGGTGCCGTCATGAGTGGTCTCCATATACTCTCCATCCCATCGCAGGCTTCAGACTCACAGAGAAACAATGGCTATCGATCATTGATACCTTCCTGCGCGATGAAACAATCAAAAGCATCACACAGGAGTGTGCGCTCTCCTACGTCACTGCACAGCATTGTGTTCTCTCCCTGCGCACGGCAATGTGGTCGGACGCATCTCTCCATTTCTGTGGCACGAACGAAGCAGATGAAACGTACGTGGGTGGTGCATGGAAGAACAAGGCGATCCATATTCGAAAGCAAGGAACCAAGAGGGGGAGAGGTACGCAGAAGCAAGCCATCTTCGGCATCGTCCAGAGGGAGCCCCAACGTGTCCGGGTGTGGCTCGTGAAGAATGCGAAAGGAATCACACTCCGACCACTGGTGCATGCACAAGTACGACGAAGAAGCACGATCTACACCGACGGACACAAAGGATATCGTCGCCTGAAACAGATGGGATATCACCATGAGTGGGTCGATCATGATGCAGGTGAGTATGTACGTGGAGACGTGCATACGCAGTCAATCGATGGATACTGGGGCATGCTCAAAAATCATCTCGCTGCGATTGGCGGGATCAGGAAGAAGCATCTGCATCTGTTCATTGGAGAACACGTGTGGCGGTACAACCACAAAGAACTTTTACGTCGTGAACAGGTACAGATACTCTACGAATTTCTTCTCAAATTTGGTGGCAGAAGTTAAACATTCCCCAA
>JACCDV010380735.1_pt1 | contig 23381 bp, 13 predicted proteins | sample 7446131 | NCBI WGS metagenome assembly JACCDV01 (sample SAMN15323448, study PRJNA562643) | freshwater metagenome | isolation source: river surface water | place: USA:Blue River Watershed | collected 2017-08-17
AACCCCCAACCCCAACCCCTTTATTTTTTGTGAAAAGATTTTGAAATATTATATAATAGTTCAAAAGGAACAGAATTACAAAATATTTATCTATTACTTCAATTCTTTATTATATACTATTTTTGATGAAATAAACAAAATTATATTTAGAAGGATTATGAGTAAGAATACAAAAATCCCTTTTTTGAAAGATATCGAAAACTATGATGATTCCATTAAAAACTAAGGTCTTAAGGAAAGTTCAAACAAAATAAGGCAAATCTTACATAAAAACAAGGCCAGTTTAAGTTCCCTCCGATCTTTATTGAATGATGGATAGACTTTAGCAAGACCATAAAGATAGAAAAGTTTCGATAAGATCATCAGTAAATTCGAAATCAACAAGATTAAATAAAATTTATAAGGACAAAACACCAAAAGATATGAATTAAACCTCGAATAATTGAAAACTAAAAGATAGAGTGCAAGAAAAATAATCAACCTATTGAGTACAAACCAGTCAATTTATACGGAAAGAGGGAAGAATTAATCAAAAATGAGTGCTCTTCCTCAGATCAAGGAGGTAAGACCAAAATAGAAGATACATGAGTAGACATAACTTGAAGAAGATTATGAGACATTTCAAACCAGTAATAAAACGAATAGTCCAAACAATAAATAGCTGATACCCTTAGGACTTTTCAAGATAGGCAAACTAAAAATTCGTAATTCTTCAATGATAGGATGTATATTCTGATTGAAATTTATATACGATTTTGTTTAATTCTAATAATCAAAAGAATGTCTTATGCAACAAAGCAATATTCCTCTCCAAATTTTGTTGAGACTCCTCCAAAATCCATTTCTTGAAATAAATGAAATCAAAAGTATGAGGGTACTCAATTTTCTTAGTCTTGAGCCATTTGATAAAAAAGGGGAAGTGATCTGAGATCTCTTTGCGGTTGAAGATCCTATTTATCATATGGCAGCAGAATAGTCTCATTTTTATTTTGTTTCGAGTATGGGAGTCGATCTTAGAGTTTTCATGAATGGACTTGAAGATGTAGGAGGTTGTTGATCGGTAAGAAAACTTCAAATCATCAAAGGTCTTTTCATCAACAGTCAACTTATAGCCTCTCTCAAAGTTTTTGATCGGCATATCTTTCAACACAACATTCACCTCACTATAGGTATCTTCAAACATGATATGAGCTTTCATATTCTACTCTTCAAGTTTGCTTACAAACTTCTTGTACTCTGGAGTTTTAGTGCACTAGAGCCATTTTTTGGGCTAGATGTTGATCTAATCAAGAGATTCGGGGATTTTGTTCGAAGTAAGACTTGAAAGAAGTGGGTCAGAATAGAATATATAAGCTTTTAGTAAGTAAAATTTGGCAGCTAATCTTTATGCATAGGTTAGATAAGATGCGTAGTTGTCGAATAATTCAATAGCGCATTATTTGAGATAGTTCGCCTTGCTTATCTAAAAGCATATTTATTATAATTCCAGTTAAAGATGCTTGGATTGAGCACTAATTGCTTTTTTCTTTAGTAAATGTGTTCTTGATTCATCTTCAGGCTACATCTAACTATCGAATCCATATTACTCACCTGTTACGTCATCTTTTTTATATTATTCTACTTTTTAGAGCTTGTTATAGAAAACAATATTGTCCTTGAACTCGTTTTCATACTAAGCAAATAATGGATGCTTAACAATATTGGAGAATGTCATCCTCTTCTTGCTGTCGACCACAAATATCCTCTTAAAGAAATCCTATAGCTCATTGACTTGGTCCTTCAATTTATCTTTCTTTGTGAGGGTGGCAGCTAAACTGAATGAAGGATTGGAGCATCTTCTTTGAATCTCTGCTTTCATATCGTGGCCTTTATAAGTAGGTAATTACCTTTGAAGGGATATTCTGCAAACAGCATAAAATAGAATAAAACGCCAAGTGCCCAAATATCAACAGAAATGCCATAATAAGCGTTACTAATGATTTCCGGTGCCATATATTTCTAAGTACCGCAATGGGTTTTAGCCCCGACTCCTCCAATCGATCTAGCAAATCCAAAATCCGCAATTTTATAGCAAAGTTAACTTCCTTACTTCTTCAACAGCACATTTTAAGATTTGATATCCCTATGGATGAAATTTTTTTCATGAATACACTTAAGAGCTTTCATGACCTCAACAACAACTTTGATCGAATGCTTGAGAGGAAATACTTTTCCTGGAAGTTTAGACTGATAGGTCAATAAATTCCCTTGCTCACAGTACTCCATGATAATAATGATGAAGTCCGGTGCTAAATCTCAAAACTTGTACTCGTGAACTCGTATTAATATCTCACGATATTTGGATGGTTCAGCTTTTTCATAATGTCTATTTATTGATCTATATATTTCTGGAGGAAAGGCTTCTTTTTTATGTGCATTTTGCTTATGATCTTAACTGCATACAGCACGTCTGTTTGCTCTAAGTTGAGGGAATGATTACTGTGTCGGGCAAGCATCACTTCTCCAAAGGCTCCCTTGCCGATTGACTTGATTATTTCGTAATTCTTTTCGTCGAGTGCCTTGCGCATATCTTCGAATTTTTTCTTTTCAGAGTTGCCTTCCATAATTTCAAATATTTAAAGTCAAATAATGTATCATAATAAAATCTTCACAGCCATATTATCAACTCCAATAATACCAACTAAATCCATAATATTCCCAACCCCCCTTCAAGTTGTTCATGTAGAGATGAGTAAAAGAATGTCGAATAATGCAATAAATCAAAAAATTAAAATCATATAATTTTGATGGCCTTAAGTTTCGATTTTATTGCATTGAGATGTTCCTCTGTTATAATTTTGGAAGGTGATCCCTCAACAATGACCTAAATCTTGGATTTGATATGAAACCCTTAGAGATCGTTGTTTTGCAGTATTCCAAGGAGCTGTCTAAGAGTTACCATATAGTCAAGAACAATGATTTCTTATTTCCATTCCTACAGATCCTATCCATTTCTTTATATTGCTTAGTAAAGAATGACAATATTTTTTGTCAGCTGCTCTTTTAAATTTGATAGGGGTGCTTTCACAGTAGCGTAGGCTGAGAGATCTTTCTTGTATTTTTGAAGATACTGCTGGACAATCTGGTCTATCTTATTATAATCCGAAGATGCTCTGAAATCCAAAGTATATTTAGGATTAACCATTTTCAACTACTAAACTTAGTATAGTTTATCAAAGACCAGTCCGCATAGATGGTCTTTTAAAATACTCAGCTATTAGTTACGCTGTGTATCAAGCTTACTCTACATCCTCATTATCAATTTGTATAAAAATCTGCATAAGTGGATCTGGCTTAGCAGCTGCTTGGATAGATGCTTCTTATCGTATGATGGATCGTCAATGATGCTTGGGTAATTGATCTATTTCTGAGTGAAGGGCTATGGGATTTTAGAGGATGGGGGTAGGTAATGCTCTGTTTTATTGGTGACTGTAGCTGCAGTTTTAGGCAGTGTGAATTTATTCATCTTGAATTATTCGTTGGTCTGCAGCATCGTCATCTTTTTGAAATTGCTTGCGTTGTTGATGGAATTTTTATTAAGAGAAGTCTACTGTCTTTATCCTCTTCTAATATTATTGTTTTTACTATCAAGGATAGAATTTTATGTTGAATATAGATTCCTGTTGATGGTGCTTACTCGATCCACGTTCAAGCTGTATCTCTGCAGTTATTAAGGATTCATCCTCTAGTTAATATCAACAGTTAATGATCGGACAAGGAACACCTAAGAAGAATGGCTGATCGAAGGGGGAAGTAGCTTCTTAATAGGTACTGATGTCAGTAGGCGAGCAAGCTATTTCTCAGTTTTGGCCTTCCAAGGAGTCTTACCAGTAAGCATCTCATAATATATCACTCCTAGCGCCCATATGTCACTCTTGAAACTATACTTGTTCTCGTTGAGAGCTTCGGGGGGCATATACACAGGTGAGCCCACATTGTAAGAGGAATACTTACGACAATCTGACTGCTTCATTGCGAACCCAAAATCTGCAATTTTAGCCTGTGAATCCTTCAGGAAAATATTGGCAGGCTTCAAATCCCTGTGAATAATTCCCCTGCTTTGCATATTATTGTACCCATTAATAATCTGATTCATCAGTGCCACAGCATCAGGCTAAGCTAGACATCTCTTGCTGGAAATGTACTTAGAGAGATCTCCTCCGTCGCAGAGCTCGGTTATGATGTAGGTGTTATTTTTAGTATTATAGATATCATAGACCTCTAAAATATTTTTGCTATTTTTCAAGGAATTCAACACCTCAATTTCTGAGGCCAGTAAATTTTTATGAACTTCATTATTGATTTTCTTCATATCGATAACTTTAATCGCCACTGTTTAATCTTGATTAATATTTGGCTTACCTGTGAGATCATTGCGTCCTCTGAAGACCTGACTTGAGTAACCCTTCCCAATATTCTAATTCAACAAATAAGAGTAATCCTATAGTTTTTTACGCACACCTCCTGATTCTTAGCTTCTCTTCATAGTAATAGAAATTAGTAATAATTTTATTCTAACATTAAGGGAAGTTATTTGGAAATATTTCATCACTATCCTGATAGTCTATACAAAATCAATTCATGTATCCTGTTTGCTTCATATTTTCTTAGAAGAGGTTTTTTATTTATATTGCGTGCTTTGCTATCAGATTTTCAAGTCCATTGTATTTTACACAATTGTCGAAGACCAACTTCATGTCATAGATAAATTCAGCAACGTTGTTGTATACGTTGAATGTTAACTTCTTTTTTATGGTGCCGAAGTCCATTGGCTCAGTTATTATATCGAAGTAATCATCAATTCCATATTTACTTGGATCGACGGGGTCATGGAAGTAATAGCCTCCTTTCGATTTCCAACAAATAGAAAGAATCTTTTGGGCTATTTTCACCCATGCCTATTTTGCTTTAATTTCCTACAAAGAAGTCATATCCATTTCATCTGGATTTTTTAACATTTACTAAAGTTCAGGATAGTTCGCTAGTAACTCTTAAAGTTCAGCTTGTGAGACTTAGTTAGAATTCCCAAAAGCATCAGATCTGTAAAGCCGATAGAACACTTTAGTAACCTGGTTCGATCCTGCAACTTCTCTCTTCTTTTTTGGCTTCGTTACAACCTTTTCTTAAGGATTACTATTTTCCTGTTGACTATTGGTCATAATCTTCTTTTGATCCTTCAAAGATTGATATTCATTGGACAAATACTAAAATACCTCATTTTTGCTGTATTTCTTTGCATAGTGACTTGCCAATTTGTGAGAAGTATCCTGGTGCGCCAAATCACATCCTGCCTCTATCAAAATCTTGCACATCTACAAATTTCCTTCCCTTGCCGCATAGAATAAGGGTGTTTGTTGTGCTATCTTATCAAAGTGATTGGTTTAGACTGAATTATTATCTTACTACCTTTTTTCTCAATAAGTCTGTGGATAATATTCAATCTGTTTTCCTTGGCCGCATAAAATAATGGAGTTTGCCCGAAAATATCCTCCTAATTGAGATTAAGGCCTTCATCCAACAACAAATCCAGGCACTTTTCTTTGCCCTCCCTGCAAACATAAAACAAAACAGTCTGCTGATAATTATCCTTAAAGTGAGGGTTAGCCCCATGTTTGATAAGCAACTTCATCAGCTCGTAAGATTGCTCATGATCTATAAGAATGGCTGAGAAGTAGAGACTTGGCTGTCTGGCTTGTGTCTATAGGCGGTTTACTATGATTGGGTCATATTCTTTGAGGAATCGGTTTATCACATCTAATGCGCTGGATAGATACAACATATACAAGCATTTGATGGCTATGATGAATTAGTTTACAGCTTCGTAGGTGACCTATTTCTTACCCTATGCCATAAACAAATTTCAATTTTGATTCTTATTATACTTCAAAAGTGCTCATTTTTATACTCTACCCACCCAACATGGCCACACCTCTTAGCTTATCTATTATTTTGCAATAAAACTGTCTTTTTCCCATTAGAGCAATATAATTAATAAATTATAGTCATCTCCAAAATAAATGTACAAACCCTCAGGATAGAGAAAGACAGCAAAATAATATAACAAATCTAGCTGTTAACTGTAATAATTCCCACTAATAAAACTCCATCTCTTCAACGATATATAGATCCTCAATCTAGGCAACAATATAATCTCAGATCTATCTGCTTTAACAATCCATAACTAAAGTAGTCAGTACGCCCTTGCCAACTTGAAAATAGTCAATCTTTCATAAAACCAGTTTCCTAATGTGGCTTCGCTTGAGCCACTCGCTCAAACCGCAATAAATATAGTCAGTTTGAATATCAGAGATAATCCTCTTGTTAAGAATTTAAATTTCTTGTATGAAATCGCAATGATGTTCACGAATATATCCAAGATTGAGTGTGGGTTTTAGGTGACTATTGATAATAGTCGATAAGAAATGATAAAGCAACAGAAGATAGGTGGAAGAATCATATCTTAGTTTCTACAAAATATTAAGGATAAAACTCAGAATGTAAAACTTTTGAATATTTAATCATAGTAGAAAAGAATCGTTAAGATGATTGAGGAACTTTAAAAGCCATTATATTAGATTACAGATAAAAACAGAAGAATATTCCAACAAATGGATTCATTTATCAATTAATCAACCCCAATAACTTCAATAGAACATACGTACCGATCTCCTTAGAAATCAAGGGCCCGCCTTACCAACTAAATCGAGATAATGTCTGAATATCAAATAACAAAATAATCCAATCGTTTAATGCGATATTTAACAGAATCTGATTAAAAACCATTAAGTTTAAATTCATTCTATTATAAAGAGCTCATTTATAAGAAATCAATTTATGCAAAAATTATTCAGTAAATTGAAGTCGAATAAGAATTGCTTTTGGAGCTATAGACAGGAAATCCCAATGCCATTCCTTATTAGCATCTACTTGGATAGTTAAATAATAAGTGGACAAACAATATCCTGCTTACTAACAATTACGAGGGGAAGATCAATAAAAATAAATCATACAGTCCACTTAAATCCATTCAAACTGACATGACTTCAAGAGTAAACCAGAGGTAACATGTAGACAACTAATATATTTACTTTGGATTGGATAGAGAGTGGACATATTAAACATAGAACTTCATCAAACACAGACTCCTATCTTTATTAAAAGCCATCCTTAAGATAAAAGAACGAGGGTATGTATCACCTATTTAAACATTCAAAACATATTTGGATTCTAATTCGCATGGGAATAATAGATAAAATGAGATCAATTATCAAACTTTTGGCTCATTTCATATAGAGACTGCTGGATGGACAGGGGTTTAGTAAAAATAAGAAAAAGTAGTATCACCTAAATCTAAGAATAAATATATAGTTGGATCATTGGTTAATATTTTGCAGCAAATTATTAAAAAGATTGTTATGAGGAAAATTTTACAAGCGAAAGTAGTCAATTACTAGGATTTAAACTTTTTGTTCATCTTATTCTCCCAGATCGATAAAAAAATTAAAGAAGCTGCTTTTAGAAAGATATTTAAAGCCTCAGTGTTTAATTTATGTTTGGAAGATAAAATGAAAAAAAATAAATTGAAAAAAGTGTTCAAAGCTTGGAAATAAATACGTAAAAGGAAAATGAGATTAATTAAAATGATAATTAATCGTAAATGTAAAAAGTAGAAATGTTTGCAATCAGTGTATCTAACTCAGTTTAGAATAAATACAAGAAATTTAAATATACAATAAAAGATGAAAAACTGCAGAAGTTAATTCTTAAAATAGTCTAATTTTCTTGCCGATATGAGTTCTATTCTTAAGAAATCAGTATCTCTTAAGCAAAATGGCAAAATGGTTGACTAAAAGTTATTACTTAAATTACCTAAATCTAAATTCTCAACAATAAAAAGATGAAAAATCCATGATAATATTATATTTTTATTAATATAATAATCTTCAAAAATAGATAAAAACTAAATTAGAAAAAGTTATCACATTTTACCATAAATTGACTATTTTTAAAGGAATATAAAAACTTTGACTACTTTGGTCAGAGGAAAAAGATCAAGCATGATTAGTAAAGAGGACACGACCATATTACAAATTATGGTTTTTTAATCTTTAATAAATCTATCCATATAAAAAGCTAATCATTGATGATGGGCAGGTAGCTCTATATTCTGTGGTTAAATCTCTTATTGCTCTAACTTTAACCTTATTTTTATTTTTTATTTATTTTTATATATCTTTAATGATGCTCATTAATTTTATTTTCCAACTCTATATTCCTTATGCTTATGTTTTTCTTGATAGCCTGCTCTGAAAATTAAATTCATAACTGTTATTTGCCAGGCAATAAATATGGAAATAAAAAGGATGGTTGTCTTTGTTCTTCATTGAAAACATCCGAAATTGATGTAATTAAGTAGCTATCATTTATAACCTCCACAAATAAAGAGATCTGTACAATAATGAGGATCAGCTTGTCCCTTTGATATTGCAATAAAGTGAGTAGTTAGGATTGGTATAAAGCATCACTGTAACTGAAAGGTTACAGCTTAGATTATCTTAATAGAAATCAACCTGATTAGCTTCTTCTCCTTATCTTTCACTTGCAATAGGGTGCCCAGCATGTTAAAATAAAGGATAGAGAGAAGGATTATGAGAGACCAAGGAATTAAGAATTTACTTTGAGATTAGACTAAAATTATCTTTACTCCTCCTTCATCCCTAACTTAGCGAATGAAAGTAATGATTGCACAGGCAGAAAGTGCACCAATCGATATGCCTTGAAGTCCACTTGTTGAGATGCCACTCCATTCGTGCCAAGATAAATCATCACATATTCGGCCAAGCAAGAAAGCGGCGATAGTGGGAAATAGAAGAGCGAATCTCACTGTAGGCATTCACTATTAATTTAAGCAGCGTTATAATAATATTAACTACTTACATTCCATTCAAAGGAGATCTAACTAGATTGAAGTAAAGTTAAAAAAGAAACAAATAATATTTTTATTTAATCTTTACTATTAAATTATCAAATTAATTGAGCTTGATCAATCTTCATAATATCTTATTGGGAAAAGAAACGAGCTTTAATATTTATTTTTAATGCTTTTAGCCAAGAAATATTAATAATTAAAATGCGGATGGAGATTAAAGTGAAAATAGAAGATAAATTTTACAGCTTCTTTCTTGACGGAGTATAACCCTAAACAACTTTAGAGTAGCTGAGAAAACTAATCTACGGATTGCATGGATACATAGTTAGGGATGTTCTTTGGTACGGTAAATCTCTCTTCGCTTATAATTTAGATCGCAATTTGGGTGATTTTAATATACGAAACGATACCATTTTCTATTTGGTGCTACGTGAACCAAGAGTATGATCTTCCTCTGCAATATTTTGAATACTTCATATTAAGAGGCAAATAAATTGGTTGGATAAAACATAAATTTGATCTTTTATTTCTTCATTATTAATATCCAATAATTTGATGATAAAGCATGAGCTATCGTATGACTATATTTTTATAACATCTTCAATGTAAACAACTATTTTAGATAAACTTATCCCATCGATAAAATGTAAATTACTATTCGTGACTCGCTATAGCAGATCAATCCTAGATAGGACAGCATTGTATCGGAGTTAAAGATGGTCGTATTTAATCTTCTTTCAAGCCTATGTACTTTACCGCATCTTCAAATATTAATATCTTGGCCTCATGTACTTTGTTGGTCTGTATATCATCTACTTGATCGTACAGTATTTTACCCCTTCAGGTTTGCCTGACCCAGATTAAGATTAATTTTAAGCTAGCCAACTTTTCGAATAGAGCGCATCCGTTCTAGAAATAAGCGAGGGAGATAGACCTGTTTTACGATCATTAAATGAATTTACTTTCTGGAAGAATCTACTTCTTGTATCTTTTATCTCATTGGTATGCACTTGGTTTTAATTTTTCTTAGTGCCGGTCTATTGGCCATTTCTGCTATTTTACTTTGTGTGGTTGATCGGCTTGGCAATGGTAAAACATTATTGGCATATGAAGAAATACGGATACTCTTTTTCAGATTTTACTACAAAGAAACCTGTGATGATATGAATGATAACTATATTATTTATATTCTCAAATGATCCATTGAGATTAGTTAGTTATAATTGTAACTTAATAATGAGTGATCGATAGGATTAACATATTGAGATGAGTAGTGAGTCTGACCCTGAAGACCTTGACCTCGATCTCCTCAACGAAATCAAAGTGGAGGCCAACGATATTGACGAACTGGATAAGCTAATTTCGACGACTAAAAATCAGTTCTGTATATTGATTTCTATAAAGAATCGAAGAGGATCGCGTAGATAAGCCTAGAAGGGGAAGCAGTCGATCTTTTCCTTAGAAATTTCTTCATAAAGCATAAGATGAGTGAAACTTTGAATAACTTTCAACAAGAATGGTATGAACTAATTCAAAAGGGAGTGGTGATTTAGGGCGTAGATAAGATACCACTCGAATACCAACAAAATGAGAAATTAAAAGATGAGATTAGACGGTTAAAATAATAGCTCGACAAAGCAATTATTGTCGCAGAAAAAGCAAGAGGCACTTACTAAAAGTTATTCAAATAGAAAAATTTCTATAAAATGCATCACCAAAGAGTTCAACAATAAAAAAAGAAGCTTAATCTTGATTTATAAAAACTAAGAAACAACCATATTGTCTTCTAAAAAAAGTATGATTAAATGGCAGATAAGTATAGTCATCTCATGAAAGAGAAAATGCTGATTAAACTTTAAAGAGATCGACTTAAAACACGAGCACAAATACAAAAAGAAATCAATCAAAGCTCACCTGCTTCTGTAATATCGGAGACTGATAATAATACTAAGTAGAAGTTGAATAAAACTCTTAATAAAATTAAATTGACTCCTTTCCCTGCATAAGAGAGATAAAATCCCCATGCTGAGTAATAGATCACTTCTTTTTAGTACAAAAATACAGTTTTGTATAAAACATGGAAACCTCACAATATGGCCATTACAGGCATTGACCTCCATCCCAAGAAACCTGTCTTAGCTACTGCTAGCGATGATCTATCATTCAAGTTAATGACTGTCCCTCAAGGTGAGCTAATAATGTCAGGATAGGGGCACAAAGAGTGGGTGAGCGCTGTCAAGTTCCATCCCAAAGGACTGCATTTGCTGACAAGTAGTGGAGATTCTCTTATAAAACTATGGGATATAGCAAATTACTCTTGTATTCAAACTTACAAGGATCATACTCAAGCTGTCTGGGATATTGACTTTCATGACACTGGTGATTTTTTCGCAACTGCATCTATGGACCACTTGGCTAAGATTTTTGATGTTAATGCCGGCAAGTGTCGACATTCACTCAGAGGACATGTGGATTCAGTGAATGCCGTTCATTTTCAGCCTTATTCAAATATTCTAGCAACAGCTAGCGCTGATAAAACTGTTTCTTTGTGGGATCTTAAAACCAGCCTTTGTGTACAGACATTTTTTGGGCATAACAATGCTGTAAATGATGTTTGCTTCAATTTAATTGGAGATAAAATTGCCTCATGCGATGCAGACGGTATTGTCAAAGTTTGGGACGTGAGAATGGTAAAAGAAAAGCAACAATTCGATAGTGGACCCTATTCTGCTAATGCCGTTGATTTTGATGCTTCTGGGACGATAATTGGTATAGCTTTGGATAAAGGTGAGGTAAAGATCTATAACGAGAGCATGGATAAAGTGGAGGCAACTCTAAAAGGACATGAAGATTCAGTACAAGATATTGTGTTTGATAAAAAATCTAAAAGCATTTTCACATGTGGTGCTGATTGCACATTTAGAATATGGCAATGATCTATATTCCATAATTGTGATCAAATTATTACAGATAAAAAATCATTCAAAATAATCCCATCCTCCTAATTAGAACTATTATTCTTATGATTCATATCTTTTGGGTTTATCATCAATACTTGCCCTCTTCGATAAAATTGGACGATCAAATGTTCGATCTAATCCATCTTTTTTATCTTTCTTCTACTTTTCATGGAAGACCATCTTCTGTGCGGAAAGATGGACAAATTTATTCATTAAACTTACATCTTTTCTTACTCTAAATCCCTAGTTAGAGCCAATATGGTTTCGATATACTTTTGAGTAGTTCATTAAAGCTCTGCTTGTTGAGATTCTTTATGGAGGCTTTTCTTACTATATTTTTGTAAGATGTAAAACTACACTATACTTATTTGCATGACTACAGTCCAAATTTGTCTTTGAATAACGACCCAGTGAGGTGTTTGGGCGTTATTGAAGGCAACTTAGTGGTTTTGATTTATTTGAGTGACAAATAGGTAATTGTACATCCTCATTCTTAATCAACTCCGATATCTTGCATAAAATATTCTCCTTCTCTTTGACTTTCGATTGAGGTTTATACTTATTATCACTGGTGAGCAATTTCATAAAAAATGACTATCTATTGCTTGAGATATTTGAATTGGTCGAAATTTCATTGAGTGCTAATCTGTTCTAATTAATACGATTATCCTTTCCTTCATTTGAAAGATAATTGTTAATTATGTTGGTGTCCATTAAATCGTTATTATTTTTTGAGGGATTAGGAGCTCTATTGACTGGAAATCTTTTCTGCCTTATCATTCCTATAAAATTTATCTTTAAAATTAATAAACGGAATATTTAATTCCCAATATTACTACAATTCATCCCTCGGGTATATAAATTTCTTGTATTTGTAAGCATTAGAGATAATAGATATGATTCGATATAATCTTGGGATTAGGCAATCACTAATCACTCGCAGCTCTAAGATTTCTCCAATAAGCGTCGTCTTCTCTTGGCTTAACTCCAGTCAGCTTAGTGATAAGCTCCTCTGCATTTCTCCAAAAATTAATCTTCTAAAGGAGAGGATTCATCCATCCATTAATGATACAGTAGTCTGTATCGAAGTTACCGGTATGATGTTTGTGATGTTTCTCATGACTTATAATGAGGCCTGATTTCTGAAGGAATCTGATAATAGCAGGAGGCTTTGCATGGACCATGTGAGCCCATTTATGGCATTGGTTAGTTAATATGCCTAAAACTACTCCAAAAATAAGCATCCAGTTCATGGTCTGGGACCAAAATGTTCCGGAATTGGTGAGAAATCCAATTGCAATTACAAAGGGGGCAGGATAAGAGGAGTTGGCGCAGGTCTAAGCAAAGCTATGAAGAGTAATTTCTTGAGGGTCAATATGATGAGTTCTAAAATTTTTGATCAATGTTGATCCGAATATTGGAGTATCGACTTGTCCCCATGTATCGGCTGCCCAATGAAATACTCCCGATATAAAGTCAATAAAGAGCTGTGCTAAAATGAATCCAATGACGACAGGAAGGGGTCCGATATGTAGGGCGGTGGTCTCCTGAATGAGCCTATACCAAAGAAACATTGAAAAGCTCAAGTACGATAGCTACCAGATGCACATTGTCCATGTGTATTCGCTTACTAATATTTTCTTTGGTGATGGTTGATTCTAAACTGTTTGGCTCATGTTGATATGATTTATATAACTTAAGAATTCATAGGGCGTTCAACAATAAAACCTTTGTCGAAAATTAAACATATCGAATTGTTGTATGCGAGGCCGGGAAATATTTTTATTGATTAAATAAGTTTCTTGACTATATCATGCATTTAAATATAGATATTGACAATTAATAATACTTTGCTTGATGTGTTTTTTTGTTGAACTTTATTGAGGAGGCATTTAATGCCTCTTAATTAGTTGATACTCTTGAAGATCATGAGTGAATTCGTAAAAATTTGAAAGAAAATATTCTTAGTTTCACTCTAATATTTTTTGCAATGAATTCATAACTTGAGAATGGCTAAAATAATTTCTATCTCAAAAATCTCGAAAATCATTTTATCTTAATCAAAGGATACTTATTTCCAAGCCCTTGATAACCTCATCTTGATATATTCTTAAAATTTTACCTTTTCTTTTGATCGAACTTATTAAGTCTTTATAGCTTTAAACTTTAACGAAGATATAGATAACTCTGTGAAATATGCTCTTAAGTTGTTTCGATTGTTGGTTTTGAGCTATTTTCTTTCGCTTGCGGCCAAATAAAAATTAGATTGGGTTGGCTTATTCTCGATGTAAACCAGAACATCAAAAATAACATAAAATTATTAGCAATTCTATCAATAATTTGTTTTTCTTAATAAGCATGAAAAATCTACAGACAAAGTTCAATAAACTAGAATGTTTACATTGTTCATCATCTTGATTAATAATTATTAGAATCATAACAAATAACAGTAGTATTAAAATGAGAAATTTCATTCTTTAAGAAATATTTATCGATAGATAACATACTAAAAATAATAAAAATTCTGAAATAATAGCTTTAATTGTAAAAATATAAAAAAGTTTAAAAAGAATCTTGCTCTGTAGAAAAAATGGTGTTAGTTAGACTGAGGTTAGGATAAGAAATAGATTTAGTAAGGCTATGTATTACTTTTACTCAACTTAACCTTATATTTACTTTTGAATATAAGGTTAAGTCGAGTAAAAGTAATAGCTACGCTTACTTTTTTATTATTTTATTTATTCTTAGCCTAATCTCAGTCCAACTAAAACCATTTTTTATTCTTTTCATCCTTTTTTTGCTCCTCTCGCATAAAAGATCATCTTTGATCCCTTGTGCGTTTAACTTTGATCCTATTATTTCTTAACTCATTTAATTGTCTTTCGACAAAGCTAGAAAAACCGTCTTTTCTATGTTAATCTTTTATTTGGCTGTACTTCGACATTTCTATCAATTCATCTTACTTTGATAAAAAATAGTTCTTTATTGAATTCTTGCATTCCTTCATAATTTCCTTTTTTTATTAGAGATCTTTTTAAGCGAAATCCTCATACTTAATATTAGGGTTAGATAGTTCAAATTTTTCGATAAATTTCTCTTCAAGATCTTAATTGTTTTGCTTGTTCATAGGGCAAGGCTTTAAAAATTATGCGAGAGATGTCACACTATATTTAATTTTATTTTTGAAATATTTTAAGTAACTCTTTTGGATTGGATCATCTAATTCCAATCGTTTGATATTTTTTTTCAATAAGCATATATAAAGCCTGCCGAAATTATGTGGCTAAACAGGCTGTTAATCTTATTATTTTTGTTAAAGAGGATTTTCTTTTTCAGGAAGATTGTTGGATTAAGGACTTTAGCTATCAGAGATTGAGTTAGATTGATTTCTTGTTGGCTCATTATTCGGAAATCTTCGATTTTCCTAACTAAATGACTAAAATTAGCGGAAAACATAGCTATTCGAATCTGCAAACATGTTGTAAGGGGTATTCTCTTATTCAATCATTTCTTTCTAATATTATTTAATATAATTATTAAATTCTTGCAGATAAACCCGTGAAATTAAGACATATTAGAAATACTTTATTGTAAAAACTTAATATTCTTTTACTATGGGCTATATCGTACACGTTTTCAGGTCAGATTTCGTTTCTTCTTCATTTAAAGATAGATAAATTTATGTTTGCAATATACATATAAATCAAATAATATCAATAATAAGTATCTCATTTGCAACATTTCTTAGACTATTCCTTCTTATTTAGCTTAGTTTGCTCTTTCTACTTTTTCCTTAAGACTGCGGTTTTAATGAGCTTTTAGCAGATTTCCGTAAACATTTTTTCGACACCTTCTCCTGTCTTCGCCGACACAGCATAGGATGGTAACCCAATAGATTGTACAAGTTCACTAATTTCTGAGTCTTGTATCTGAGAAGGCATATCGCATTTATTGCCCACCAAGCAGATCATAATATCGCTATCAGAATTATTTTTAGCTTCTTGGATCCAATAATCCTAAATCTCCTTAAATGAGGCAGGATCCGTAAGATCATAGACGATAAGAACAACTTGTGAGCCTGAATCTGATGAATAATACTTCGATAATAAGCGCTGGTAATGGTGCGAAACCTTTACTGGCCCGCAGTGTCCCAGATCTGCAGTTTGCATGTCTTCCCATCCAATTCAATCATCTTGAATCGAAAGTCGACACCAATGGTAGGGAGGTAGTTATCAACAAAATTATCGTCACAGAATCTGATGAAGAGCGAAGACTTGCCGACTCCTTGATTGCCCACTATTACTATCTTAAAAAGAAAATCTTGTTATTTTATCATTCTTATTATTTCACCATATTAATTAAGAGCTCACACCAAGATCTAATAATATATAAATATTACTTGATGAGCTGGTTTGACTGGGGAAAAAATATTGCCAATAATGTGGTTCAAAAGATAGGGACACAATGGAGTCCCCCTCCTGAAAAGGATGTCTTTCAAGTGAACGGAGAACTCTCTCCTGATTAATTCAAAAGGGCAGGGTAACATTTAATCAAAATTTGTAATGGTTGGCAATGGAAGCCAAACTAAAACAAAGCATTCAAGAGTAAATACTTTTAACAATATTTACTGTTGGAAAAAGCCATTTGCAGAAGAAGACTCAATACTACCGAAGCAAAGGAATAAAAGAAGGTTGAAGACAAAGTCATCCAAGAGGGTGAGGATGAAATTGTTATTCTTGAGGGCGCATAAATCAAAGAGGAAGAAGACAACATTGAAAATTACAGGTATTATAAGATGTATATTGTTTACGATTAGTACTATCATACTCCCAGGATGTATTTCAGTGCCAATAAACACAATGGAACTCCAGTCACTAATGAAGACATCCGCCAAGATATTCAAAGGGAGTATTTAGATAAGACCTTGACTATGGAGAAGTTCCCTTTTATTGAAGGACTTGTTATGCCCACAGTCCATCCATGTCGACACGCAGCAGTCTTGAAGACAATGTCAGATTCAATGTCAGAGAATGGACAGCCTATCGAATCACACTTTGCCCTATTAATCTTCTTGAAGTTCATTAGCAGTGTGATTCCCTATGTGGAATTCGATACCGTCGGAGATTTGATGTTTAATTGATGATCTTTATGTCATAATGCTTATTAACCTATACAAATATTTACTTTTGTAGAATAGCTCAGGTAATTTCTTGATTTGATTTTGCCAATATAAGAGAAATGGTTAAATTTTGGGAGTTGATAACATTATTTGACACGTATTTTGTCTAATATTATTTCTAAATTAGCGATGACCACGAAGCCTGGATAGCAAGTAACCCTTAATTAAATCAGCCACTAGACGAACAAACAAGGGATAATGCTTTTGCCTAACTTAAAAATATCAACTAAAACAATGTAATCACTTACTTATTAAGATTTGCATTGATTGTGAGAAAAAAAATCCAAAATGGGCTTCAATTCATTTGGGCATCCATCTTTGTTACGATTGTGCTGGAAAGCATAGGCAGTACGGAGTTGCAACATCATTTATCAAATCGACAAATCTTGACACTTGGAATCAAAAGCAGCTGATGTATATGCAAAAGGGAGGAAACTCAAGAGCATTAGAGTACATGAGAAAAAAAGGTATAATAACCCCAGGCAATCGAACAATCGACTATAAGTCCCTTATTCTCAGGCAATATAAAGAACTTCTTACATAATAGGTGTAATCTGAACTGTCAGGAGTAAAAAAATAGAAAAAGGTCGAAGCCAATCAAAAAAAAGCTGTTGATAATTTTTTTGATTAATTAGAGACTAAGCCATAATAAAAGAAGATCTAAATTCCTCAAGCTGAAGTTGTTCCATAAACAACATAAAAAGCAAAGAAGAAAAAAGAGAAGAAAAAAATTGGAGCAAAGCAAATAAATATTGAAGATTTCTAAAGTTTAGCGTTTGATGATGGTGTGCCAACTGAAGAAAAAGAGAAAATTGTGAAGTAGTATGAAAAGAAAATCGACCAAGTGGAGACAAACTAGCCAACTAGTAATAATAAATCTTAGGGCAACACTTAGGCGGCTGTAAAGATCTAAGAGCCTAAAGAACTTTCTGAAGAAGACACTAAGAAGAAGCTCTAATAACTGAAACAAAAGCCTAATCTTACCAACATTTCTTCGGATTCATTCAAAGATACATCAATCGAGTAATTCATCCTATATTTAGCAATGTAACTCTTAAGCAAAATCTGAATAAATTCTCAGGATCGACCTCAATCTCGAGCTCCGCATTCTTCAATCAGCAATAATAATAACGACCTAACAATCAAGCCATTTAAAACTTAAAGGGCATTGTTAGTAATATGACAAATGTTAGTCAAAATTTGTTTAGTAAAATTGGTAGTTATTGGAAAAAATGAATGATTATATCAACACTAAAAAAATCATCAATCTACTTTATATAAAAAGGTTTTAATAGGCTTTTATTTACTATTGTAACTTTTAGAATTTGCCCCTCCTTCGTTCCAGATCTAGTCAATGCTCTTGAAATTAATACTATTAGTTTAGATTTATTAGTAGGAACGATTTTCATTATTAAACTTTTCTTTTTGCCTGCGAATAAAGCCAGTTTTTTGGCTTGAAGTTGCTGTCTTGACAAATTTCGACTTGCAGTAGCTATTAAGCGTAATTTGATCGTGAAAATGATGGGGTGAATAACTTACAGTTGGCGATTGAATGGCAGAATAAAATTTGTGATGAGTCTTTCCTTGTCTATTTTTCATGCATTGGGTTATTTGGTTGATTTTACATGTATTCATCATTTCCTCTTCAATAACAGATTCACTTGGGTCGTCCTATCTCTCATCAGGTATATTGTTGGCTTGATAAACTGGATGGTTTATCCTCTCTAAAATATTCTTTTTGTATGCAAGATCATCAAGCAATTGTTCTTGACGCTCCAAGAGAAGAAATTTTTCATTATTAGTCTTCTACAGAATTTATTAAAGCTCCCTTATTTTGTCAATCAGGTGATTGTGATGCCTGCTTCGAGTAAAAGGCTCTTAAGACTAGTCAAATGTAATATTTGAGAGTGTTAGCAAGGTAGTTGTTTAACAAACAGAAGAAACATTTTTGTTCTTTCTCATTTTCGATTAATAATAATCAGTCATCATAATAGGACCAAAGTAAAATTGTATAAAGATTTCTTGAAGTTTGTTATTTTAGCTGGCTTTCTAACAAAGTTACAAACAAACATTGAATGAATAAATAAAGATTAAATTCAAGGTGTTTAATAATATTTATGTTTTCAATAAACCGAATAGTATTTAGCTTCGCCAAGAAGCTTAAAGTACTATATTGCAACTCTTGAGGATTGAAAAGAGACCTCAAATTCTTAGAGTACTAAGTATATAAATGGGACCCTCAAATAAAAATCTAACCTTCAATTGCGTAAAAAGGTAAAATTACATTTGAATATAGGTTCTGGAAAATTCAAAGTGGAGCTCTCAGTTGACGATAAAGATCCAATCTTAATCTTCGATAAAGATAAAGAGGGGAGAATAAGTTCCTTTAACATCGGAGAAGTTTTGAAGAAAATCAGAGATGCTGAGTGATAGATAAAGGATAATGAAGAATGGAATGAAGCTTTAATGTTAAATGTAAGTGCATTATTGCTAAGAATTTGTTCTTCATAATCTTATAAAATGAATCGTTAAATTATCATTGCTGTTCGCTTTCTCTTTGTTGCTTGTATTGAAGAAGCCAATTTATAGCTGCCTGCAAATTTGCTTCCATATCTTCTTTCTTTTCGTTTCTTAGCTCAAGCACGATGTCCTTATTTGAGAAATGTTATTCAATATCCAGTTTGATTTCTTAAAATATTTCGCATTAGATATTCTAAGTTATCTTCTATTGCTTATATCCTCTTTACTCCAAACGTTTGTATAATGTCTCATTTTCGCACCTCATCAAAATAACCATATCGAAGTATGACTCTGGAAAGGCATCAGGACTATGAAAATCAAAGAGTAACCCTCCGGCTTAGATATTGTAATGATTATTAAGGTAATCAATGAGCTTATCTTCATTGAATTCAGGCACATCAAATTATTTGTTCCATTCATCATAGAGCTGGTTTTAGATGATTATCTTTCCGATAGGCAGATAGGTAAAATTGAGTGATTGATTGATCAGTTGGCAAAATGTAGTCTTACCCGTGCCTGGAGTTCCAGTAACGATGATGTTGGGGGTCTTACGAGGGATGTGTTGTTATGCGATCATCGAGATAATGGTTGTTGTTGTTATTATATGTTTATTGTTGAGCAATTAAACGAAGATCATAATGATAATATAAAGCAAAGATAAACTATGTACTATTAATAATCCAAAGTAACATAAAATGCTATCACTTTCAAGAAGAGTACTATTCCTACATTAGATTTTTTATTTGTCTGTATCTCTATCTTTAAAACTAGACAAGCCTATCGATCTTACTGGTAATTTAGGTAGTGTTTATCTTGAAGCTTTCAACTAGATTGCTTTGCTAAGTTTTTATTTTCTTAGATAGAAGGACTTACTTTTCAATCCTTATCTTTTCTTGTAGAATTTGCTCATAAAGCTGCCTCCTTTATTTCAGCTATCGTTCATAGATGGCGATATTATTCTCAAGAAGCGATATCTTTTAATTGAGAATCAACTTCTACTTGAGCTAATTTGAAAGTTATATTTTTAGACTCTCTATTTCTTTGATAAGTTTCAAGTTCTCGTCAATTTTTATTTAATGGGCGTGGTTGAGTTTGAAGTATTCTTCAATAATTTCGTTATCGAGTCTGTTCTTATTCTTGGAGTAGTATTAACTGATAATAATCTTTAGTTCTTTGAGCTATTCTTCAATTGTTTCATATCTAAGTGAACTTCTTTCTGTTTTTAAAGAATCAAGCAAAAGTCTAAGCTCTTCATACTGCTGTTATTTGCTTATTAAGAGTTACTAAGAATCCTTTAGCTTACTCTTTAGGGTATTGTTTTCCTCATCAGTTTGGTAAAGCTCAGAATGAATGTTATTAATAAGTTACTTATGAGTTTACTACGTATTTACTAGTTTTTATGAAATCTAGGATAATGCTTTTTGCAGTTATTTGTTTTAGTTTTATAGATTGCGTATGTAGTTTTGGAGAGACTCATTCATTTTGTAGATTTACTATGATTTTAAAAGATTGTCTCTTAATGAAGTATTCTCATCTTGAACCTAGTCTACAATACGACTCAGATGCTCTTTTTACCTTTTCTCTAACTCCAGGTTCTCTTTGGAGATATACAGCTAATGATTGATCGTTTAAACTTCTCTTTAGAGATTGATGTATCGTTGCTTCAAATGTTCGTTTTCCTGTGACATCTTGACAATAAGTTAATCTTATCCTTTCTACTCTTGACTAATTCTTAGCAACTAGCTTTTTAATCTTTCATTTTGCTCAACTAATGTATTTATCTCACTATTTTTTTGTAAGACTGACTGCTTAAGTCCACTATTTTATTTGTCATATAGCTTCAAAGCATCTTTTAACTGTCTCTCAATTTAGTTCTTTTCCCTTTAATGGGCTTAAGCGATTTCTTCCTCTCTAAATTTTAATGTTCTGATTTAGCTTTCTAAAGAAGCTAGCTTGGATTGGTGTTAATTTTTATAAACTTTGATCTTCGATTCATACTCCTCCATTAATACTTCCACTTTACTTTATAGCTATTTGATTTACTAATCCTTTGATCCGATAATCCTTTCCTTCTAAGAACGGTTTTTATCCAGTTCATTTTATAATATTTTAATCGTCTACACTAAATCTTAATTTTCCCTTCTCATAGCAGTTTATGCATTTCCATCATTATAGGGTAATTCTTGTTCTCGCTGTTGTAAAGCCTCTATATTTTTATGTGCCTAATTAAGTTCCTTAGTTAACCTTTAATTTTCCTTTTTATGATCATGCAGTTGATTTTCATAATAACTATATTTTTCCAGTAGAACTGTTTCTATTTATTGATGTCTTTATTTCTATCTATGATGCTCCTATCTTACACTCGAATTTCTATCTTTTTATTGGAGTTTACGCTATGCTTCTAACTTGAAAGATTATAGTCGGGTTAGTTAATTACTGAGTTGTTACACTTTGTTATGAAGCTATTAGATTTGGCCAGAAAAGCCCTCTTCAATGAATTTGATTTAATTGTAAAATGTCTATTGTGCAATTCTGATGTTCTATTGATGGACTTATTTAATTTTAACTAAACTTAGTTTATCCTTTTAACTAGATCTGCTTAATTGGCTTTGCTTCAAGGATAGGGCACTATTAGACAGATCTTACTTTGACTTCTCATTTTCCTCTTTCTTTTATTTTAATAACTGAATCAAAGACTAATTCTATTCTTATAGATTTTTTATATCCAATCTATCCTTCTCATGCTTTTTATTAAAGGTGCTCGTGGCTTATTCAAATTAGAATTGCTTATCTCTCAAAGATTCTCTTAGTTAACGAATCTAACGTTGTAGAATTTATTCTCTGTTTGGATTGGGAACATTCTTACTCTTCTACAGTGCACTGAGTAAGTATTGATTTTAAACTTTGAGCTCTTTGATTTCTCCATTCAGATTATTTATTTTACTTTCTAGGCTTCGCAGAGTATATTAATCCATTTCTGAGCCTCTACGATTATGATTAGAATGCTAATACTCTTACAATATCTCTTTTAACTCACGTATATGCTCTTCCTTACCTTTGAGTATCTTAAGATAGTCTAGTTCAGTCAGCTCCCCTCTAAACTCAGAGCGGTATCTACTCGAACTCCTGATTTAGAACTACTATGCTGGGTTATCAGCAGCAATTTCGATTTTTATATTTCTACTCTTGGTATTAGGAGAACTGGTTATTTTATACTACTGTACTGTGGGGTGTTTTTCCTAGTATTTTTTGCTTGATGCGCCTGTATCAACGTTCTTATAGCTGCCTGTTCTATTAGGAGTATTAAGGATTTGGAAATGTTTCTATTTCACCTATGATTTTTGAATTTGCTTCAAAGAGGAGTACTACTCTTTATGAGGGGTAGGATTTCTTTTGATCTCATTGAGTTCTGGACTTTTGGTGGATGCAATAATATTGGCTGACTTTTTATCAGGAGAGGGAGATTTGAGAGGCCGGCTGATATAACCAATTTCAACGCCTCCATACATATGGTTGGTTTATTAGAAGTCTTCATCTTTTGTAAATTTGAACCTTCCTTTCATTTAGATTTATCAATATAATTATTAAGTGAGGAAATAAAATATATTGGTTTCTAGTGTGATAGAATTTATTGATTTATTCTCAAAAAACTTGAGGAATTCATGGATTAAATGATCGGGATATTTGTACTTTGAAAGATCATAAATCAGCTCTATACATTTTAGCCTCAGTCTATTGTTACAAGTTCGTAACT
>JACCDV010045153.1_pt1 | contig 23372 bp, 25 predicted proteins | sample 7446131 | NCBI WGS metagenome assembly JACCDV01 (sample SAMN15323448, study PRJNA562643) | freshwater metagenome | isolation source: river surface water | place: USA:Blue River Watershed | collected 2017-08-17
CAAAGCGCGGGCTTTTTGCGCATTCGCGATGGCGACAATCTGCTCGACATGACCGGCGTTCACCCTGAGAGCTATCCCGTGGTCGAACAAATCATGGCCCACACCGGCAAGCCCGTGCAAGAACTCATGGGCCGCGCCGACATGCTCAAAACCTTGAAGCCCGAGCTGTTTGCCAATGACACGGTGGGTGTCATCACCATCAAAGACATCTTGGGTGAACTTGAAAAACCCGGACGCGATCCGCGCCCCGATTTCAAAGTGGCCAAGCTGCAAGACGGTGTGGAAGACATCAAAGACTTGAAGGTCGACATGGTGCTCGAGGGCACGGTCAGCAACGTGGCCGCCTTTGGCGCCTTTGTCGATTTGGGTGTGCACCAAGACGGTTTGGTGCACGTGAGCCAACTCAGCAATAAATTTGTCACCGATGCCCGCGAGGTGGTGAAAACGGGTGACATTGTGAAGGTCAAAGTGCTAGAGGTCGACGTGGCCCGCAAGCGCATCAGCCTGACCATGAAGCTAGACGCCTCAGCTGCACGCCGCGAGGGGCCACGCGATAACCGCTTTGAACATGCGGGTCGTGACCAACGCCAACGTGGTGGCAGCTACAGCAGTGGCTACACCGCGCCCCCCCAAGCAGCAGCCGGCTCGGCGATGGCCAGCGCCTTTGCCAAGTTGCAAGGATTGAAGAAGTAAAAGCTGCCATGAAAGCGCTTTGCATCTACGCCGGCCCCAAAGCCATGGCGCACATAGAGGCCAACGGTTTGAAGCCCGAGCACGTGAACGTGATTCCTGCGGCAGCGGGTGGCCCCAAGGGCTTGATACTCGGGCCACTGGATCGTTTTTTGTTTGGTGAGTGGTTGCCGCAAAGCACACAGCCTATTGATTTGGTGGGGGCATCCATCGGCGCTTGGCGCATGGCCACCGCATGTTTAAACAACCCCGTGCAGGGCTTTGATCGCCTATCGCATGACTACATCCACCAGAACTACAAAGTCCCTGAAGGACAAAAACGTCCCAGCGCGAAGCAGGTGAGTGACGATTTTGGCAAAAGCCTGAATGCCTTTTATGGCGGACGCATTGGCGAAGTGCTGAATCACACGCGCTACCGCTTGCATGTGGTGACCTCGCGTGGCAAACACATTTTGAATCGTGAGCATCCGCTGCTCACCCCCCTGGGTTATGCAGGTGCTTATCTGAGCAATGCCGTTCAACGCAAAGCCATGGGGGAGTGGCTAGAACGCGTGGTGTTTTCAAACCGTGGCGAGTTGCCGTTTGATGTGACTGACTTTCCCACGCAGCACATGGCACTGAACGCGCGCAACTTCATGGCAGCGCTGCAAGCCAGTTGCTCCATTCCGTTTGTGCTGCAAGCCGTGCACGATATTCCGGATGCACCCACGGGTGCGTATTGGGACGGTGGCATCACTGACTACCACTTGCACCTTCACTACAAGGGGCTCGTGCTGTATCCACATTTTCAAAAAGCCGTGGTGCCTGGCTGGCTCGATAAAGCACTGAAGTGGCGACACAAGTCCACCTCGTTTTTAGACAACACCATCGTCCTCGCGCCGAACCCCGAGTGGGTCAAAAATTTGCCCAACGGCAAGCTGCCAGACCGCAGTGATTTTGTGACCTACGCTTCTGACTTTGAGGGTCGGGTGAAGGTTTGGCAAGCGGCTGTGCGTGCCAGTGCGCAATTGGCTGAAGAGTTTGCGCATTGGTTAAGCCATCCAACGCCATTAGCTTTGCATCGCCTTTGAAGGAGACTCCCATGCGCTTCGCCTACTTTGTCGGCCAAATCACAGTCAAGCACGAAGAGAAGTGGGCCCTTTATCGCAGCCAAGTGCCCGCGACCTTGGCCCCTTGGAATGCAGAGCTGCTGTTCAGAGGCAAACAGCCATATGTCCAAAGCCATGCAAGCGCTTATTCAGACATTGTTGTCATTCGTTTTCACTCGCTCGCAGATGCAGAGGGCTGGCACAACTCTGACGCCTATCAAGCACTCGTTCCCCTTCGCCAAGAGGCTGCTGATGTGATGGGCACCCTTTACGAAGCTTAGAGCCAGAACTACATTGCTTGTTGCAGCATCTCGCGGTATTGCTGCTCAGTCGCCAAACGTGGATTGGTTTTATGACAGTGATCAGCCATCGCGCCTTCGATGATTTTTTCAAACCAAGCCGTCTCCACCCCCATCTCGGCCAAGCCTTTAGGCAAACCTAAGCGTCTGTTCATTGCAACGATGGCTTGTGCAATGGCTTCAGCCGCTTCGAGCGGATGGTGAACTTCACCTAAGCCCATCGCATAGGCCATGCGCTGCATGCGGCGCTCTTTTTGCACCGATTCGGCTTCGGCGTTGAAGCGCACGACAGCGGGTAAGAACATGGCGTTTAAGGTGCCGTGGTGCAAGCGCGGGTTCACGCCGCCTAAGCTGTGGCTGAGCGAATGCACACAGCCCAAGCCTTTTTGAAACGCCATCGCGCCTTGCATGGAAGCGCTCATCATGTTCAGGCGTGCGTCACGGTCTTGGCCATTCTTCGTGGCACGTTCGATGTGAGCCCACCCCCGCGTGAGGCCGTCGAGTGCAATGCCGTCAGCGGGCGGGTTGAATGGTGCAGCCATGAAGGTTTCCATGCAGTGCGCAATGGCGTCCATGCCTGTGGCCGCGGTGAGAGCGGGGGGCAAGCCGAGGGTGAGTTCGGGGTCGAGCAAGGCGGCCTTGGGCAACAAGTGCCATGAGTGAAAACCCAGCTTACGCCCATCGTCCACGATGACGATGGCCCCACGCGCCACCTCGCTTCCTGTGCCTGCAGTGGTGGGCACGGCAATGATGGGGGATACAGCCGCTGTGATTTTGAGTGAGCCACCTTCGATGGTGGCGTAGGTTTTGAGCGGACCTTCGTGGGTGGCGGCAATGGCCACGCCTTTGGCACAGTCGATCGAGGAACCACCGCCCACCGCAATCAGGCCATCACAGTCATGCGCGTGATACATCGCCACAGCGGCACGGACCGCAAACTCGGTGGGGTTGGATGGGGTTTGATCAAACACCGCCACCTCTAAGTCGTGCAACGCATCCAGCGCCTTTTGCAAAATGCCTACGGCTTTGACACCTTGGTCGGTCACGATCAGGGGGCGTTTAATGTTGGCCTTTTCGCACTCATCCGCGAGGGTCGCGAGCACGCCAAAGTCAATCTGGATGTGGGTGAGGTAGAGGATTTGAGCCATGGCACACTATAAAACATGAGTCATCCACGTAACCCGCAAAGCCTGCTGACACCCGCCATGCGCGATGTGTTGCACGCCATTGCCAAAGCAGGTCGTCCACCCATGGCATTGCTAAGCCCTGAGCAAGCCAAGCAAGCCTATGCCTTAGGCGCTGGTGTGCTGGAGGTGAACGCACAAAAGATGGCGCGTGACGAGACGCTGTACATCACCACCCGCGACGGAGCCACCCTGCGCGCCAAACTGTGGGCCGAGCACGCCAAGCCCAACTTGCCTGTGTTGCTTTACTTTCATGGCGGTGGCTTTACCGTAGGCAGCCCTGAAACCCATGAGCCGCTGTGCAAGCACTTGGCCCATTTGGCGCACTGTGCAGTGGTATCGCTGGACTATCGGCTTGCCCCCGAATACACATTTCCCACGGCGCACAACGATGCATTTGACGCACTGCAATGGCTAACGGCACACGGCAACAGCCTAGGCCTTGACGCCACACGCATCGCCATTGGTGGTGACAGCGCGGGCGGCACACTCACAGCAGCCACGGCGATTGCAGCCCGTGACGCGGGCATCGACCTGAAACTGCAAATGATGTTCTACCCCGGTTGCTCGCCAGAGGACATGGCCTCTGCACATACCTTTGAAAAAGGCTTCTTGCTAGAAAAAGCCAGCATCGCGTATTTCTACAACCACTATTTGCCCCGCGCGGCAGACCGTCACGATCCGCGCTTTTCGCCCCTGTTGGCCGATGTATCAGGCGTCGCCCCCGCGTGGTTGGGATTGGCCGAATGCGACCCGCTGGTGGATGAAGGCGTGGCCTATGCAGACCACCTGCGCTTAGGCGGCGTTTGCGTAGACTTGGAAATTTACAAGGGTGTGGTGCACAGCTTCATTCAAATGGGCCGTCTCATCCCTGAAGCATTGACCGCGCACATGGATGCAGCGCGTGCTTTGCGACACGCGTTTGGGTTGTAAGACATGGCCATGACCTACATCGAAATTGGTGAGTGGGCTTTGATGCAAACTGCCGCACAAACCGTGCGGACCGCCGTGTTTGTGCAAGAGCAAGGCATTGCCCCTTCAGAGGAATGGGATGCTGCAGACGCCGGCGCTTTGCATGCCGTGCTGTTTGATCTGAACGGCTATCCCCTAGGCAACGCCCGCTTGTTGGAACCATCGGCGGGTTTGGCAAAAGTGGGACGCATGGCCGTACTCAAAGAAGCGCGTGGACAGGGCTATGGCGCTCAGTTGTTACGAGCCTTGCTACGAGAAGCACGTCGACGCAGCCACAAAGAGGTACGCCTGAGCGCCCAGCGCAGCGCACAAGGCTTTTATGCTGCACATGGCTTTGTGACTGCGGGCGAGCCGTTTGATGAGGTGGGCATACCGCATATAGAGATGGTTTTAAACCTGCGGTGACTACATCAAATGTCGTCACGCAATGCATACGGCAGCGGCAGCAGACTCAATGCCGGCCCACCCACCGCACCTAAATGCAAGTTGCTGTTTTCGGTGGCACTGATTTGCAACTCAAGTACGGCCACATGGCAAGAGCCAGTGCTTGCGGCTTGCGCCACAAGGCCGCAAGGCTGGGTGGCGTCTGAGCTTGAAAACACCTCTTGACCTGCGGCCATTGCCACATCACTTTGTGCAATCAAAGCGCGGCGCTTCAAAGTGCCTCTGAACTGGCTGCGTGCCACCACCTCTTGGCCAGGGTAGCAACCCTTTTTAAAGTTCACGCCATCGACCGATTCGTAATTGAGCATTTGTGGGACAAAGGCCTCCCAAGTGGCAAGTTCAACCCATGCAATACCGCTCATCACTTCGCCCACTTGCCACAAATCATGGCTCAGAGCAGTGCCCGCTGGCGCAGCCACGCCTTGGGGGGCGAGCCAAATCGCGCGAGGTTGACCCAACGCGGGGTAAAGCGTTAACACATCCGCAGCACCCCTTGTATAGCGTTGCCATGCGTCTGTGGAGTCCCCGTGCAAAGCTGCCAGTGCAGCATCTCCCGCCAAACCGAACAACTGAAACTCATCGCTGGCATCACTCAACTTGGCTTTGGCGCGCAACACAAACATCGACAAACGTTTGATGGTTTGGGGAATTAAATCTTTGCGACAAATCAGCAACACGTCCTCGGCAGTGCGCTTGTAAAGCACGAAGCTCGCCTGCATACGCCCCTTGGCATTGCAATAAGCAGCCAAACGCGCTTGGCCTTCTTTCATGAGCAACACATCGTTGGTGAGTTGGTTGTGCAAGAAACTGGCAGCGTCAGAGCCCGTTGCTCGAATGATGCCGAGATGGGGAAGGGGAGCGACGCCCTGAAACTGCGCAGTGGTGGTCTCTGAAATCATGTGGGGATTATCCCGTTACATCATCCACACTGCTTTTGTGGAAATTGCAGCGAATGAGGAATCTACCTAAACTCACACTCATCGTAGGGGAGTAGCTCAATCGACACGTGTTCAGTTTCAGGCTTTGGCCGCACGTCTCGATCAACCCGTCGTCATGACGAAGCCTAGGCTTCCGGCTGGTTGGGCACATAACTGATTTATTACAAGCTAAGCAAGACCTTCGATCCCTGGCTTTTCGCGCGCGAAAAGCATCGATCGATTTATTGAGGTTTTGCGATGGAACTCTTTTCTATTCCATGGTGGTCAGCGCTGCTGGCCATCATTCTGATTGACTTAGTTTTGGCGGGCGACAACGCCATTGTCATTGCCCTTGCGGCAAGAAAACTCCCACCCACATTGCAGAAAAAGGCCATTCTTTGGGGGACGGTCGGCGCGATTGCCGTTCGGTCATTGATGACCTTTGCTGTGGTTTGGCTGCTTCAGATTCCAGGTCTGATGCTGGTGGGCGGATTGGGCTTGCTGTGGATTGCCTACAAGCTCATTGCCAACGATGAAGATGAGCAGCACAGCGATGTTGGCGCAGTCACGTTTTGGGGGGCCATGAAAACCATTGTGATTGCAGATGCTTTGATGGGCATTGATAACGTCTTGGGGGTTGCTGGTGCGTCTAGCGGATCGTTTGAGTTGGTTGCATTGGGTCTGATGATCAGTATCCCTATTGTTGTTTTGGGCAGTCAGCTGGTTCTTAGATTAGTGAGCCAATGGCCCATCATCATTCCAATCGGCGGTGCAGTTTTGGCATTTACTGCCGCGCAAATGGTTGTCAACGAGTCTTTACTGAAAACATTCTTTGACGGCTCTATGTGGCATCAAGACGCAGCCCGCTGGAGTGTTCACCTTGTGTTCGTGTCCTTCATCTTAGGCATGAGTTGGCTGCATCGCAAACGTGATGCAGCTGAAAACACATCTGCCAGCCTTGAAATGACAGAACCGCAAACCCATTAACTCAATGAGATCATCATGGAAACCTATGTCATCTACATCAACGACAAAGTGCATGCGATGAACCAAGTACTTCCCTTGCTGGAAAGTGCGCAACCCGCGCAATTGGTATTGGTTGGATGTCCTCCACGTATTCATCGCCATTCCAGTAAATGGCTAACGCAGCGGGCACTCAAGAAATTCAAGTCTGATTGGACAGATGTCAATTTGAAAGAGGTTTCGGAGTTGCTGACTCAGAAGGGGCATTCCGTTCTCAAGCGTGTTGCTCTAGGACCATTGGTACCCTTGACCAAGGCCTTACAAAAAGAGTTTTCTCAACCGCGCATCATCGATGCGCGCAAGGCAGCTGAATTTGAAAACTTGCCCAGTGTGATCGAAAGCCAAAAACCAGAAAGCAGTCCATGGGCTCTCCCCATTAGTGCTGTTGCATTTGGCACGGCCGCAGCCTTGGTGGTGGACTAGCAGGCTCGCCGTGGCACGGTCGATATAATTTTTAGGCGAACCAAGCCTATGGAGCGCAACAGACAAAGGATGCAGTGTTGTGCTCAAGCGAATTATTTGGTTATTCATTGCGTTTGTAATCGCACTTTTAGCGGCTTCGGCTTACTGGGTATTGCGCCCACTGCCGATGCTCGCTGAGACCGTCGATTTATCCATAGCGCCACAAACCCCTGTTCGCGGGATTGCCAAAGCCGTCACCCAATCCGGCATTGATGTCAACAGTGATGTCGTGTTTTTATTTTTCAGGCTGAGCGGTCAATCTCGTGCCTTACGTGCCGGAAGCTATGAGATAGCACGGGGAGACACCGCGCTTGATGTGTTGCGCAAGCTCACGCGCGGCGAAGAAAGTCTCAAAGCCGTGAGCCTCATTGATGGTTGGACATTCCGCCAATTCCGTGCCGCGCTCGCCAAAGCCGAAGGGCTGAAGCACGACACCCAAGGGCTGAGCGATGACGATCTGATGGCCCGACTGGGAATGCCCGGTGTGGCGCCAGAAGGGCGCTTCTTTCCAGATACATATACCTACGGCAAAGGCACATCTGAACTGCATGTGATGCAACGTGCGGCCAATGCCATGACCAAGCAACTCGCAGCGGCTTGGGGCCAACGCCAGTCAGATATTCAAATCAAAACCATTGACGAGGCCTTGATCTTGGCCAGCATTGTGGAAAAAGAAACCGGCCGCGAAAGCGACCGCACCACCATCAGTCGCGTGTTTCACAACCGCCTAGCCATTGGCATGCCGCTCCAAACCGACCCGACTGTGATTTATGGCATGTTTGACAGCTTCGATGGCAATCTGCGCCGCGCCGATTTGCGCACCGACCACCCCTGGAACACCTACACCCGCAAAGGCTTACCGCCTACGCCCATTGCTATGCCTGGGCGCAACGCCCTGAAAGCCGCTGTGCAGCCAGCACCCAGTAACGCGTTGTACTTTGTGGCCAAGGGTGATGGCACCAGCCACTTTAGCGCCACACTGGAAGAACACAATGCGGCCGTGAATCGGTACCAACGCAAAGCATCAAGCACTGGGCCATGATGCCAAACAGGCAAAATAGCGGGCTTATGACACATACAGGTCTGTTCATCAGTTTTGAGGGCATCGACGGCGCGGGCAAGTCCACGCACATCGAGGCTTTGGCTGCGGCGTTCAAAGCACAAGGCCGCCATGTCACGCTCACCCGTGAACCCGGCGGCACCCCATTGGCCGAGAAGCTACGCGAGCTGGTACTGCACGAGGCGATGGCCCCACTGACCGAAGCATTGCTGGTATTTGCAGCCCGCCACGAACACCTGATGCAAGTGATTGAACCCGCCTTGGCTCGCGGCGATGTGGTGCTGTGCGACCGCTTCACCGACGCCACCTTTGCCTACCAAGGCGGTGGCCGTGGTTTTGATTTGACCGTGTTGCGACAACTCGAACAATGGGTGCAGGGTCGGGCAGAGGGGCTGCGTCAACCTGATGTCACGGTGTGGTTTGAGCTTGACCCTACTGTTGCGGCAGATCGTTTGGCCAGCGCGCGCGTACCGGACCGATTTGAAGCTCAGCCTGTGACGTTTTTCCAGCAAGTCTCGGACGGCTATGCCGCTCGCGCACAGGCTGATGTTCAACGCTTTGTACGCCTAGATGCAGCCCAAACGCGCGAAGCCGTATGGCAGCAACTGCACCAGCACTTTGTGCAGCGTGGCTGGTTATGACTGAAACCACCACATCTGCAAGGCCCGTGTTAAGTCCTTGGATTCAAGGTCAGCTCACCACGCTGCTCCAGCGTCGTGGCCATGCATGGCTGCTGCAAGGCCCATCGGGCTTAGGTCAATACACGCTTGGCCTTGAATTGGCCCGCACTTGGTTGTGCGAAGCGCCAACCCAGCAGGGCGCTTGTTACCAATGCCTCAGTTGCCACGCCGTAGTCGTTCGCACGCATGCCGACCTTTGTGCGCTGATGCCCGAAACTTTGTCGCTGGAACTTGGCTGGCCACTCGACGAGAAAACCCAAAAAGACCTCGACGAAAAAAAACGCAAGCCCAGCAAAGAAATTCGTGTCGAAGCCGCCCGTGATATGGTGGCCTTCAGCCAACAAACCCGTTCTGGCGGCTCGACCAAAGTGGTATTTGTATATCCCGCCGAGCGCATGAACCACGTGACGGCCAACACCATCCTCAAAACCCTGGAAGAACCGCCCGGCGAATGCCGCTTTGTACTGGCCAGCGAAGCTGCGCACCAGTTGCTACCCACCATCCGCAGCCGGTGCCAAACGCACACCATGGTTTGGCCGACCAAGACTGAGGCTTTGAATTGGTTAGAAAGTCAAGGCATTGCTGCCGTTGAGGCGGATGTGCTGCTGCGTGCAGCGGGTGGCCGTCCTGAAGATGCGCTGGACCTTGCCAAGGCCGGCCTCAAAGCCGCCATTTGGTCAGGCTTGCCCAAAGCTGTGATGCGTGGCGATGTGAGTGCCGTGTCTGAGGCCACGCCATCGCAGGCCATCGCCATGCTACAAAAGCTCTGTCACGATTTGTTGGCCTTGCGCACGGGCGGTGAACCCCGCTTTTTTTTACCCGTCGATTTGCCTGCGGCTGGTACTGTAGGCTCACTGACGCAGTGGTCCAAAGACCTGATGGAAGCCGCTCGCACATCCGAACACCCTTACAACGCAGGCTTGATGTTCGAAGCCTTGGTTGCTCGTGCACAGATCGCTTTGCACGCCAAGCCCTAAAACTATGTTCACCGATTCACACTGCCACCTGAATTTTCCCGAGCTGGTTGAAAACATCCACAGCATCCGCGATGACATGGCTCAAGCCAATGTGACGCGTGCCTTAGTGATCAGCACCACACTAGAGCGATTTCCTGAAGTTCACGGCCTGGCCACGCAGTTCGACAACTTTTGGGCCACCGTGGGTGTACACCCCGACAATGAGGGAGTGCAAGAACCTTCGCTTGAGGATCTCTTAAGCCGTGCCAAGCTGCCCAAAGTTGTGGGCATTGGTGAAACTGGTCTCGACTATTACCGGTTGGGCGATCGCACCATAGCCGACATGGAATGGCAACGCGAGCGCTTTCGCATTCACATCCAAGCAGCACAACAAACCCAGCTGCCATTGGTCATCCACACCCGTAGCGCTTCTGCAGACACTGTGGCAATTTTGAAAGAGCAGGGTGAAGACGGGTCAGCGGGCAGTGCAGGCGGCGTATTTCATTGCTTCACAGAAACTGCGGATGTGGCCCGCGCAGGCTTAGACCTTGGCCTTTACATCTCCTTCTCTGGTATCTTGACCTTCAAAAATGCCCAAGATCTGCGTGATGTGGCCGCATTTGTCCCAATGGAGCGAATCCTGATTGAAACAGATAGCCCATACTTAGCACCTGTGCCACACCGTGGCAAAACCAACAATCCTTCATACGTCCCCTTCGTGGCCAAGCAAATTGCCGAGATCAAGGGCATGACAGTGGAGGCCGTGGCCGCTGCCACCAGTCACAACTTTGACCAACTTTTCAGTGCAGTTTTAAAATGACAAAATACTTTAAGTATTTTTTTTATCTATATGTTTTTATTGGACATTCTTTCTCGATTGCCGGCTCATACGATGATTTCATTGCGGCTGTCACATTTGACCAGCCATTGACCATTGAAAAGTTATTAGCGCGCGGTTTTGATCCCAATACACCGAACGAAAAGGGCGATGCGGGATTGTTGGTTGCGATTCAATCAGAGGCGCCTAAGTCCGCCATGCTGTTAGCCCAATCTCCGCAAACGAATGTGAATGTTCAAAATCAGTTAGGCGAAACGCCGCTGATGTTGGCCGCGATTCACAATCAACTAGATCTGGCCAAAGTCTTGATAGCCCGTGGTGCAGACATCAACCGTGAAGGCTGGACGCCGCTTCATTACGCAGCGACCAAGGGGCATCGAGAGATGATGCGTTTGCTTCTTGAAAATGATGCATACATCGACAGCGAGTCTGCAAACGGCACCACGCCCTTGATGCTGGCCGCTCTCTCGACAGCGCCATTGGCCGTGAAGTTGTTGCTAGAAGAGGGAGCCGATCCCACCTTGGTCAACCATGGCAATGCCTCAGCTCTAGACTTCGCTATGAGCAAGGGACACGAACAAAGCGCGTTTTATATCCGCGCATTCATCGAGTCTTGGTTCATCCAAAACCCAATCAAAGAATAATCTGGGGATATGGCGCAATTTATTGTCAGCCGTTTAACTTTACATAATATACATCGTATTATATTAAACATATTCAATTTAACGATTGGCGCGGAAATGAAAAAAGGACTTAGATTTCTCTAAGTCCTTTTAAAGATTTTTGGTGGGACCAGCGGGGGTCGAACCCACGACAAACGGATTAAAAGTCCGCTGCTCTACCAACTGAGCTATGGTCCCATCACGTAGGATATTCAGCGTTTGCGTCGTACCCTGCGAAGACGAAAAGTATAACTCATTTTTCAGCGCTTTGACAATGCGCGAGAAGAAATTTGCCCCAGCACCCAGCCTGCAGCGCACTGGCCAAATGTCGCTGTGACGCTCACCACAGAACCATAGCCACTGCAGTTGAGCGAACCATCACCTTGTATGGCACAGCTGGCATCTGCTGGCGCAACGGCTTCACGACTGAAAACGCATGAGAGTCCGATTTTCTTGCCGTCACGGCCTGCAGCGTGTTCGCGGCGCAGGTTGTAGCGCAGTTTTGCCAACAAGGGGTCGTGACTGGTCTGAGCCAAGTCATCCAAGTCGACTTGGTGGGCGTGACGCTTGCCACCAGCCGCTCCCACGGCGATGAATATGCATTTGTTTTTGAGTGCCCAAGCCGCCATGGCTGTTTTGGCTTTGATTTGGTCACACGCATCAATCACGGCGTCAACGGCAACCCCTTGCAGGATACTGGGCCAATTACTCGGCTCGACAAAGTCCTCAATGCCATGGACCACGCAATGTGGGTTGATGTGGGCCACACGCTGACGCATGGCCTCGACTTTGGGCATGCCCACCGTGTCATCCAGTGCATGAATTTGCCGGTTGATGTTGGATTCAGCCACGTGATCGAGGTCAATCAGCGTCAAGCGCCCCACTCCGCTGCGAGCCAAGGCTTCCACCGCCCAAGAACCGACCCCACCAATCCCGACCACAACAACATGGGCCATGCGAATATGGGCTGCACCTTGCACCCCATACAAGCGTGCCAATCCGCCAAATCGACGCTCTAGGTCTGGGGCGATTTCAGACACAGGTGCGCTCTAAACGTGCCACTTGCTGTCGAAGGGCCACCACGGCCCCGAGCACAATGGCAGCCATTGCCACAACAGCGTTGAGGCTCAGCGTAGAGATGCCACTCATGCCCTGCCCGACGGTACACCCCATGGCCGTCACGCCGCCGACGCCCATCAAGACAGCACCAATCAGGTGTTGCGCTAAATCCCGGGCGTTGGCAAAGCTTTCCAGCCTGAATGTTTGACTCTGCAGCGCTGAGGCGGCAGAACCACAGATCACCCCAACCACCGCGACAACGCCGGTTGTGAGCACCTTAGATGCGTCGCTGTAAAACATCACCCAATCTAGGGTGTTGGCGATTGGCGCCACAAAGTTGAGTGCTTCGATGCGGCCAGAACTGGTGCCCAAGTAGACCGCCTCTAGGGTTTCGGGGTGTTCGGCCACAAAACCCAAATACCCACTGACCCCCCACATAGCAACCACGATGCTGCCCACGCCCAAACCAGCCATCAAGCTGTTGCGTGTCCAAAACTCTTTGTCGCGAAACACCCAAGCCAAAATGGCCGCAGCCAAGAGATAAGGCAACGCAGGAACACCCAGCGCGTTTAAACCAGCACCCGATGGCATGACAATGAAAACGGCGTCCACGGTGTGCGTACGCAACACCGCTGTGATGCCTTTTAATGTGGCAAAGGCACTGATGCCTAAGACGACAAAAACCACCACCGACTTGAGGTTACCGCCCCCGATACGCACCAAGGCTTTGTTGCCGCATCCCGAAGCGATGACCATGCCATAGCCAAACATGAGCCCCCCGACCAAAGTCGACAACCACATCAAGCGGGAACTGGCATACAGGGTTTTGCTTGGGTCAATCCAACCAAGGTCAGTCAATGCGGCAAAGCCCAGCATGCCGACGGCAATGGCGCAAGCCCATTGGCGCGCGCGAGTCCAATCGCCCATGTGCACGACATCAGAAATAGCGCCCATGGTGCAAAAGTGGGTGCGCTGACTGATGAAACCCAGCAATAAGCCGCCAATAAAAAAGGCCCCAAGGACCTCTTTGGTGAGCGTGGCTAACTCGTTCATTTGAGTTTGGCCAAACGCTCAGAAGCAGCCGAAGCAGCTTCGGTGTGTGGATAGTTTTTCACCACATCGCCCAAGGTTTTTTTAGCAGCCTTGATGTCTTTGAGCTCTAACTGGCAATTGGCCACAGACAACATGGCCTCAGGCGCACGCATGTGATTGGGTGCTTTGTTCAACAAGGTATTGAAGTTATTGATGGCACTGGTGTAGCTGCGGTTGGCGTATTGGGCATTGCCTAGCCAAAACAACGAAGGCAGTACATAACCACTCTTGGGGGTGCGCTTGATGAAATCATTGAAGGCCGTGCTGGCCGCGCCAAAGTCGCCCTTGCGAAACATTGCCAAGGCATCTTCATAGGCCTTGGTCTCGGCTGGGTCCGCAACGAACTCCACGCCATCGACTTTGACTTGAGAGGGTTCAAACTTCTTGAGACGATCGTCTACGCCTTGAGACAGCTCTTGTGCACGACGCAACTCTTGTGTCAACTCCTCTTTTTCACCACGGATACGGGCTATCTCACTACGCAAAGCTTCAAACTGGTTTTGTTGCTCAAGCAAACCGCGTTGGAAGCTTTGAATTTCCTCACCTTGACGCTCAACACGCTCACGCAGCTCAAGAATAGCTCGGCGTGCTTCGTCGTCTTCAAACAAACCTGCGTGCGCTGTCAAGCCCATGAACAAACCTGCAGCCAGCAGGGCCACAGAACGAGGAGAAAAAGAAGTGGTCAATGTCATTGGTAGTTCAGTGCAGCACGGCGGTTTTGTGAATATGCAGACTCGTCAGAGCCTTGAGCCACTGGCTTTTCTTTGCCAAAGCTCACCGATTCCATCTGGGCCTCAGGCACACCCAAGGTGCTCAGCGCACGTCGCACAGCATCGGCACGCTTTTGGCCCAATGCCAAGTTGTATTCGCTGCCTCCACGCGCATCGGTGTGGCCTTCAAGATTCACTCGGCGGTTACGGTCAGCGCGCAAATAGCGTGAATGCGCTTCAAGAACGCTTTGGTATTCGCCTTTGACGGTATAGCTATCGAGATCAAAATAAATGATGTGCTCGACACCCACGGGGCCTTGCTTGATGCCCTCCATGGCACCTAAGCCACGGCCATTGAGATTGCTAACACCGCCGACTTGGCCAGAGCCAGCAGAGCGGTCATCCACCTGCACATCGTCCAGTTTCACGCCAGAGGCGCAACCTGACAGCACAGCAGCAACGGAAACGAGCAAAAGAAATTTTTTCATGAGAGTGACTTTGTTAAAAAATAATCAAGGCTGAACTTTGTTAAACGGCCCCCAGTTGGGCTCACGCAAATCGCCACCTTGGCCTGACAAACGGGCTTTGATTCGGCCGTCTAAGGTTGTGGTCATCAAGGCTTCACGGCCGTCTTGTTGGGTGGCATACACAATCAAACGACTGTTGGGGGCGAAGCTCGGGCGCTCGTCGCGGCTGGTGTCGGTGATGGCCGCCACGTTGCCACTGGCAATGTCCATCACATGCAATTTAAAAGCGCCACCCACGCGTGAAATATAGGCCAACCAACGGCCATCAGGGCTGATGGCAGGCGAAATGTTGTAGGTCCCGTTGAACGTCACGCGATTGGCAGGCCCACCCGAGGCGGGCATGCGATAAATCTGAGGCGCGCCGCCACGGTCGCTGACAAAGTAAATGGCAGAGCCATCGGGCGAAAACACAGGCTCAGTGTCAATGGCAGCCGATTGAGTCAAGCGTCGGGGCTCCCCGCCCTGCGCGTCGATGGCAAACAACTGCGAACCACCATCACGGCTGAGCGTGACTGCCAAAGTACGTCCATCAGGCGCCCAACTTGGCGCACTGTTGGACCCGCGGAAATTGGCAATGACGCGACGCTTGCCACTGGCAACATCATGGATGTAGACCACTGGCTTGCGCGATTCAAAAGACACATAGGCCAGCTGAGTTCCGGACGGCGACCAGCTTGGAGAAATAATGGGTTCGGGACTTGCCAGTGCAGACTGGGCATTTTCGCCATCCGAGTCGGCCACCCAGAGGTTAAAGCGTGCGCCTGACTTGGTGACATAGGCAATGCGCGTCGAAAACACGCCTTTGTCGCCGGTGAGCTTTTCGTACACGAAGTCGGAAATACGATGTGAGGCCAGACGCAAATCACCCGTCACGACCACATAGCTCATGGCGCCAAGGTCTTGACCACGCACCACATCCCACAAACGAATACGTACGTCATAACGACCGTCGGCCATTTTGCTGATGCTGCCCGTGAGCAAGGCATCTGCGCCTTTTTGGCGCATAGCACTGATGTCGGGGCGTTGGGTTTCGTCTGTCACCACGCCTGCCGTCACGCCACGGAACTGGCCACTGCGCTCCAAATCAGCTTGAACTATGGCTGAAATCTTTTGGGGTGAGGTCTCCTCTCCACGCAAAGGGGCAAACGCGATCGGGACTTGAGTCAAACCTACACCCGACACTTCCACACGGAACTGCGCCCAAGTTGGCAGGGCCAACAAGCCAGCGGTCAAAAAACCAAATGCAAAGCGAAAAAGTTGACGTGTCATAGTGAAAGGATGAACCAAACGAATCCTCGGATTTTAGTGGCGAACGAGTGGCGATAATGCTTGGTATTGCCTTTCTTGCTACGTCCATCATTTATGACCACCACCGCCCCATCTGCCTCGCCAGATTCCTTGCTCACAAGACTGCGACGCGTGGCTCCTTGGTTTGCGGGTCATCGCAGCATGTTGATGCTGGCCATTGCTGGTATTTTGGTGGGATCCATCACAGAACCGGCCATTCCGGCCCTGATGAAGCCCCTGTTGGACAAAGGCTTTCAGCAGGGCGACATGCCCCTGTGGCGTGTGCCTGTGGTGTTGGTTCTTTTGTTTGGCATCCGCGGGTTCGCGGGATTCATTGCCAGCTACTGTTTGGCGCGTGTCACCCAAGCTTCGCTTGAAAAACTCCGTCAGCGTTTGTTCGATAAACTCATGCAAGCCGATCCCGCCCTGTTTCAGTCCAAACATGCCAGCGGCTTGACCAATGCCATGGTCTATGAGGTGAACGCAGGTGCTTCCCAATTGGTAGCGACCACCTTGTCCTTCGCCAAAGACAGCGTGACCTTGCTCGCACTGATGGGCTACTTGATGTACCTAAATTGGCAACTCACGCTGATTGTGTTCATCGTCCTCCCCCCTATTTCATGGGTAGTTAAAACACTCTCACGCCGCATGGACCGCGTCACTCGATCTAGCCAAGACGCGACAGACGCCCTCGCCTATGTGGTGGAAGAAAACGTCATGGCTTACCGCATGGTGCGTCTACACAACGCACAAGACAACCAAGCTCAGCGCTTTGGTAAGCTCAATCACAGCCTGCGCAATTTAGCGCTGAAATCTGTCGTGGCCAGTGCCACCATGACACCCCTCATTCAAATGCTTTCAGCCTTTGCCCTGTCAGGCGTGTTGACCCTCGCCATTTGGCAAAGCACCAGCGGCAGTGCCAGCAATATGAACACCGTAGGCGGTTTTGCCTCCTTCATCACAGCCATGTTGATGTTGGTGTCCCCCATCAAACACCTCTCTGAAGTCACGGGCAGCTTGACTCGTGGAGTGACCTCCTTGGAGCGCGGCCTTGATTTACTCAACAACACACCCGACGAACACCAAGGCACATACACGGCTCACCACGTCCGCGGCGAAATTTGCTTTGCCAACGTCAGCTTGCAATATCCCTCGGCCACCAGCCACGCCTTGAACGGCGTGAGCCTCACCATTCAGCCCGGCCAGACCGTGGCCTTGGTAGGCCCTTCGGGCTCCGGCAAAACCACCTTAGCCAACTTGCTGCCACGTTTCCTAGATCCCACCTCAGGCCAAGTCAGCCTAGATGGTGTGGCGCTGAAGGATTGGTCACTCGCCAGCTTGCGCCGCCAAGTCGCCTACGTGAGCCAAGATGTGGTCATGTTCAACGACACCGTGGCCCAAAATATCGCTTTGGGCGAAACCATCGACACAGCTCGCGTGTGGAAGGCGCTTGAAGCCGCCAATTTAGGCGACTTTGTGCGTGGCCTACCACACCAAGAAAATACGTTGGTCGGCCATAACGCCACCCAACTCTCCGGTGGCCAACGCCAACGCTTGGCGATTGCCCGTGCCATTTACAAAGACGCCCCCATACTTATCTTGGACGAAGCCACTTCGGCGCTGGACACTGCATCTGAGCAAGCCGTCAAAGATGCACTGCAAGTCCTCATGCAAGGCCGAACCTCTTTGGTCATTGCGCACCGCTTGTCCACCATTGAGCATGCGGACCTGATTGTGGTCATGCAAACCGGCAGCATTGTGGAAACGGGCACGCACAGCCAACTCATAGCCCAAAACGGCGCGTACGCCGCGCTCTACCAAGTAGCCACCCAAAGCACGGATCACCATTTTTCTGAAACAACGCCCCTATGAGCCAAGCATCCATCAGCGGTTTTACCTTCATTCGCAACGGCGTGGAGCTGGGCTTTCCATTTGAAGCGTCTATCCGTTCGCTCCTACCCTTGGTGGATGAGTTTGTGGTGGTGGTCGGCCAAAGCAATGACGACACCTTGGACCGCATCCACGCCATCGACTCACCCAAGATCCGTGTGATTGAGACGATTTGGAACGAACGCATGGCCGACCGAGGCTTTGTGTACGCCCAACAAAAAATGATTGCCCAATTTGCCTGCACGGGTGACTGGGCGTTTTACCTCGAAGGCGATGAAGTCGTCCATGAGAACGAATTGGCCAACATCCGCGCCAGCATTGACAAGCATCACTGCAACCCTGCCGTGGAAGCCTTGGTGTTTGACTACTTTCACTTCTACGGGACGCCTGAATTTGTAGCCAACAGCCCAGCCTGGTACCGCCGAGAATGCCGTTTGATTCGCAACACCATCCGCTCCTATGCACCCGATGGGCAATATTGGTTGATCACCGCCGATCACAAAAAGGGGCGTAACCCTCAAGCCGCTTTGGCCAATGCACATATCTACCACTATGGCTGGGTACGCAGCAACGAGGCGATGCAAAAGAAACTGGACCAAGTGAGCAAGTTTTGGTCGCACGGTGCGCCAACCGTGCGCTACAGCCAGTTTGATGCACAGGTGTTGCAGCCCTTCACCGGCACACATCCCGAGCTGGTCAAGCCGTGGCTAGCCAGCTCTGCCGAAAAGAGCTTCACAATCGACCCCCATTACAAGCTCACCAAACGTGAAAAGCGTCACCGATGGTTGATGAAGCTGGAGAAAGCGTTTGGACTGGACTTCAGTCGTAAGCATTTCAAACTTGTGGCCTGAGTTTGTTTCTTTGAGCACTGACCATGACATGGGCTGAAGTATTTACACTGCGTCAATGGCCGAACCCCTGATTGCCCAATATGGTGCCGACGTACCCAAAGCCATCGCACGGATGGTGAAGGCGGTTTATCCACGTTTTGATGTGGATGCGTTTTTGCACGACACACTCTTAGGGTACGACAGACTGGCCTTGATGCCGCGTGGCAAGCATATAGCGCTTGTACTGCAGCGGCACTTACCGCCCGACTATCCCGATGCACTGGGCATCTTGCTCGCTTCTGCCAGCCAACCGCACGGACGTGACCCGAGGTTATCGCTCGCATCCTTTTTGTTTTTGCCGCACACGATGTTTGTGGCCGAATTCGGCTTGGAACATTTTGAGCTGTCGATGCAGGCACAACATGCGCTGACGCAGCGGTTCACGGCGGAGTTCAGCATCCGCCCCTTTTTACAAAAACACACAGAAGCCACACTGGAACGGCTGATGGATTGGACGCAGGACCCGAGCGAACATGTGCGTCGTTTGGTATCCGAGGGCACGCGACCTAGGTTGCCTTGGGCGTCGCGCTTGCCCGCTTTTCAGCGCAATCCCAAGCCGGTTCTGGCCTTGTTGGAGCGTTTGAAAGACGACCCCGAACTGTATGTGCGCCGCTCAGTGGCCAACAATCTCAATGACATTGGCAAAGACCACCCCAATTTGCTGGCCGACACAGCCAGCGCATGGCTCAAGCACGCAACGCCCGAGCGGCAGTGGGTCGTGCAGCATGCGTTGCGATCTGCTGTCAAGCGCGGCGAGCCTAGCGCGCTGGCCGTTCTGGGGTTTGGTACGGATGCGGATGTTGTGATTGGCCAGCCCACTATTGCGCCACAGCGCGCAATGATTGGCGGCAAGGTAGCAATCTCCTTTGAGGTGACCAACAGCACGGCCAAGCCGCAGCGGGTGTTAGTGGACTTTGCTGTGCACTACATCAAGGCCAATGGCGCGAGTCGTGCCAAGGTTTTCAAACTTAAAACCTTGCACCTCGCCCCCCATGAGACACAACGCGTGGGTAAGCACATCTCACTTGCCGAGATGACCACGCGCAAACACTACCCTGGGCTGCATAGTGTCGACGTCATGCTCAATGGCCGCAGCCAATTGCTGGGTAGTTTTGATTTGTCAGCCACCGAAGTGAAGCCTTCCAGCGCAACAAATCTCAAAGCAACACGATGTCGTACTGCTCTTGCGACATCGCCCCTTCAGCCTGCAGCGAAATGGGCTTGCCAATGAAGTCACTCAAGCCAGCCAAGTGCTGGCTTTCTTCATCCAGTAGCACATCAATCACTCCTGGCGAGGCAATCACACGGAATTCTTTCGGGTGAAACTGACGAGCCTCGCGCAAGATTTCTCGCAGAATGTCATAGGCTACCGTGCGCGCGGTTTTCACACTCCCCTTGCCTTCGCACACGGGGCAAGGCTCGCACAGCATGTGGGCCAGCGATTCGCGGGTGCGTTTGCGCGTCATTTCGACCAAACCCAAGGCTGAATAGCCACTGACCATCGTCTTCACGCGGTCACGCGCCAGCTGTTTACGAAACTCGGTCAACACAGCCTCACGGTGGTCTTCGCGGGTCATGTCAATGAAGTCAGCAATGACGATGCCTCCCAAGTTGCGCAAGCGTAGTTGACGCGCAATCGCACCAGCGGCTTCGAGGTTGGTTTTGAAAATGGTTTCATCAAAGTTGCGTGCACCCACATAACCACCGGTGTTCACATCAATCGTGGTCAATGCCTCGGTTTGGTCCACGATGAGGTAGCCGCCAGACTTCAGATCCACACGACGGCCCAAAGCCTTCCCCACCTCGTCGTCGATGTTGAAGAGGTCAAAAATAGGGCGCTCACCTTTGTACAGCTGCAGCTTGTCTACCGCGCTGGGCATGAATTCAGCGCCAAAGGTTTTGAGTTTTTGAAACTGCTCCGCCGAGTCAATGCGAATGGTTTGCGTGGTCTCACTCACCAAATCGCGCAGCACGCGTTGCAGCAAGCTCAAGTCTTGATGCAACAAAGATTTGGGAGGCAAACGGGTAGACGCTTCTTTGATGCGCGCCCATGTTTTGCGCAGATAGGCAATGTCTTCACTCAGTTCAGCATCGCTGGCATCTTCGCCATTGGTGCGCAGAATAAAGCCCCCAGTTTTGCCATCAGCCGCAGCAGCTTCGGCCAAACTTTGCAGGCGTTGGCGCAATACCTCGCGCTGCTCAAAAGGAATTTTTTGCGACACGCCGATGTGTTGATCTTGTGGCAGGAACACCAGCAAACGACCCGCAATGCTGATTTGCGAGGACAGCCGTGTGCCTTTGGTACCAATCGGGTCTTTGATGACTTGCACCAACAACGACTGGCCTTCAAACACTTGTTTTTCAATGGGAACAACAGCTGCCGGTTCACCGTTGTCGTTGTCAGCGTGGCGAGCAGCCACGCTGCTCATCAGGTCTGCCACATGCAAAAAGGCAGCACGCTCGAGCCCAATGTCAATGAACGCCGACTGCATGCCGGGCAACACGCGGGCCACTTTACCCAAGTACACATTGCCCACCAAGCCGCGCTCCAGCGTGCGCTCGACGTGCAGCTCTTGCACTGCGCCCGTTTCGACAATGGCCACACGGGTTTCTTGGGGTGACCAGTTGATGAGAATGTCTTGTTGCATGGCGGAACCCAAATTAAACCTTGAAACCAAACGCACGCAACAGCTGCGCGGTTTCGAACATCGGCAGCCCCATGATGCCAGAGTAGCTGCCGCTGATGTGCTCAATGTAGGCCGCCGCCCTGCCCTGCACCGCATAGGCGCCGGCCTTGCCCATGGGCTCGCCACTGGCCACATAGTTTTGAATTTGTATGCGCGTCAACGGCGCAAAGCGCACATTGGAGACGCTGAGGGCCTGCTCGGTTTTGAGCGACTTGCCAGACTTGGACAGTTTGCCCATGGCCACCGAGGTCAATACACGGTGGGTTTGCCCGCTCAAGATACCCAAAATTTGAGTGGCGTGTTTGGCGTCATCGGGCTTGCCCAAAATAGTTTTACCCAAAGCCACGGTGGTGTCGCTGCACAAAACAGGTGCCAAAGGCAAGCCTCGGCGGTGCAGACGCGCCAAGGCGGCCTCTAGCTTGAGCAAAGTGACACGCTGCACATAGGCGCGAGGCGTTTCATTGGGCAATGCCACCTCTAGAGCTTCGGCATCTTCATGCGCGTCAGCCAGCAACAACTCGTAGCGAATACCCAGTTGCTCTAACAGTTGACGACGGCGCGGGCTTTGAGAAGCGAGATAAACAAATGTCATGAATCACTCGCGGTGGTAAGGATGGTTGGCATTGATGGACCATGCACGGTAGAGCTGTTCCACCAACAACACGCGCACCATGGCGTGCGGCAGCGTCAAGTCCGAAATGCGGATGCGTTCGTGCGCTTGCTTTTTGAACTCGGGGCACAAACCATCAGGACCACCAATGACCATGGCAACGTCATCTGCTTCTAACTGCCAATGCTTCAGCTTGGCAGCCAAGGCCACCGTGGTCAGGTTGGTGCCACGCTCGTCCAAGGCCACGATGCTACAGCCACGTGGAATCGCAGCTTCGATGCGCTCGCGCTCAGCAGCGTAAATGGTGTCTAGAGTCTTTGAGCCACGTGGCTCGGTTTTGACCGCCTTGAGCTCGACCTTGAGCTCAGACGGAAACCGCTTGGCGTAATCGTCCCAAGCGGTTTGCGCCCAGTCGGGCACACGTTGGCCGACTGCGACCACCCACAACTTCATGCTTTGCGGGCGGGGGTCTTTTTAGCGGCGGCGCGCTTCGCTGGAGGCTTACCCGCTGTGGTTGTTGCCGTGCGAGCTGCCGACTTGGCCGAAGACTTAGCGCCCTTCAAGGCCACTTTCACGATGGGCAACTTGACTGCGGTTTTAGCCGCTGGCTTTTTGGCTGCGGGAGTTTTGGCTGACGCAGCTTGAGCAGGAGCGCGCGTGGAGGTACTGCGTGAGGCTGGCTGGGCAGTTTTGGCGGCTGGCTTCTTATCAGCGGCGGGCGTTTTCTTAGCCGCTGGCTTTTTAGCTGCTGATTTTTTGGCCGGCGCTTCCTCGTGTGACGTAGACGCTTTAGCAGGCTTAGGCGCACCAAACTTCAAGCGCACAGGCTTCTCACCCCAAATTTCTTCGAGGTTGTAGTAGCCACGGATGGTTGGCTGCATGATATGCACCACGACTGGACCGCAATCCACAATGATCCATTCGCCGTTGTCTTCGCCTTCGATACGAGGCTTGCCAAAACCACCCTCACGCACTTTGTCGCGCACGCTGGCAGCCAAGGCTTTGGTTTGACGGTTCGAGGTACCCGAAGCCACGATGACGCGCTCAAACAGCGAGGACAGGTGTTCGGTGTCAAACACCTGGAGGTCTTGGGCTTTGACGTCTTCCAACGCATCCACCACGGTGCGTTGCAGTTTTTGGACATCTTTTTTAGCGCTTGTATCGTTCATCGGTTCAATCTATAGAGGCTGTGTTGTTCAATGTAGTGCTGCACCGAAGCGGGCAACCAGTTTGAAAAAGGCGGTTGCGCCACCGCGTGCTGGGCGTAGTGGGCGCGAATGTCAGTGGCGCTCACCTTGAGGCTGGGCATGTCCAGCCGCTGCACATCGGGCGATACCGCATTGTG
>JACCDV010508626.1_pt1 | contig 23360 bp, 23 predicted proteins | sample 7446131 | NCBI WGS metagenome assembly JACCDV01 (sample SAMN15323448, study PRJNA562643) | freshwater metagenome | isolation source: river surface water | place: USA:Blue River Watershed | collected 2017-08-17
TGGGCCTTCGGGCCACCTAGTGGTAGGTTTTTTGTATACCACTAGATTAATAGTTAATTTAATCTAAATGGAAAAAGAGACTAAAAAGAAATTCTATAAAAAGTGGTGGTTTTGGGGCATAGTCGTAATCGTTTTAATAGTCATTGGATCAAATGGAAACACTTCTCCTCAAAAAGTTGGAGAAAATACTTCTGTTTCAAATAATGTAGTCGAGAAAAGTACAACCTTTAAAGTTGGTGATCAAATCAAATTAGGTAATTCAATTGTGACTGTTAACAAAGTGGAGTATTCACAAGGTGGTCAGTACACTAAACCAGCAGATGGAAATGAATGGGTAAATTTAAATGTAACAATAGAAAATACTGGATCATCACAGCAGTATGTGACAACTTTAGGACAAATGTACATTAGAGATGGTGAGAAAAATAGTTATCAAGTTGCTGTAACCAATAAAGCTATGGAAAATCCAGGATTTGGGCTAGATGGTGCAGTAATCGCACAAAGCAAAAGAACTGGTTGGGTTGGATTTGAAATCAAAAAAGGAGCTACTGGATTACAGTTCCAATATAACGGAAGTATGTTTGGTGGAAAATCAGCTCTTGTTGATCTAGGGAGATAATTAAATCGCATCCCATTTTGGACCATTCCGTATGGCGTTTCTCTTTTCAATGATGTTCAGTTTCTCTCTACTACTTAAATGATTTAGATCACTATCATCTCTTGGTGGAAATATTCCGAATGATACTGATCTATGATTATTTTCAATAACCTTGGAAAGTAATATAGAAAAAGCGTCAACTAGGTCATCGTGTCTTTCAGATCCAAAACCAGTTAATTGATTAATGAGTTGATCTACTCCTGTTTTAGGAAATAGTACTTGACCACTTTCTATCAGAAAACTGACAGCACTTAATCTGTCATACTTGTCACCAACAGAACGTACACCTACTACATTACAATTTTCCTTTTTAAGGTGCTCAATAATTGACGCTTGATATCCATTAGTCTCAACAAATAATTTAGGTCTATGAAGTACAGATGACACTAACTTGGCTTGTTCAATGGTTTCAAGAGAAGTTAATCGTTTGTTAAGCACACTAGATAAAATGTAAATTCTCAAATTCTGTCCTCGTCCTTGGATAAGAGCAGGTACCATAGCAGTGTAATCCGCACTGTCTTTAAGTGATATGGCTAAATCAATACCCACTGCTCTATATGTGTGGAAATTATCAGGTGGAAGTACATCATAGTATTGTATCCACTCTCTATGAATCACTTGATCTTCTCTTTCAACGATTTGGAGTAGATATTCTCTTTGCCAGGCTAAAAGATTAAAGCATTTAGCTTTTTCCATTTCTATATCTTCGTCATTCGGAAACTTTCCAGGCCATAATGGCAGATTATTTTCATCAACGATTGGATACTGTCTGAATACACTCTTCGAATCATTATCTTTAAATATACCTTTCAGTCTCATGAGTAAAGAATCTTGGTGTAGTGGTGTACCAATGAAAATCATTCTTGTGTTTTTATCTCCAGCAGGTAGTACGTCACTGGTTAACCACTCAAACAGTTTGTCTCTGCTCTCTTGTGTTTTAACTGATTCAGAGTCTTCCAGGTCATCACAGACGATGACATCAGGTCTGTGTTGGTTATGTCTAATACCTCTCACACTTTGTTCCACTGATCCAATAGAGATTCTTGCTCCATATTGAAGTAGGATGAGTGACTGAGCACCCCACTGATTGTTTTCCTCTTTAAATGGACCGAGGTCACGACGGAGTTCGTCATTCTGTTCAAGTTCTTTCTTAATGTTCATCAGATGGTTCTGAGCCTTACTCTGGGTTTTTCCAAGAATTAAAGGAAACTTCTTTTGCTGTTCTCCGAGGATAGACCAAATAACATATGACATGGTCACAATGGTGCTCTTGGCACTCCCTCTGAAAGCGGTGATGACTATGTTTTGGATATCCTTACCCTCTGTTAGTTGAAATATCTCCCTTTGAAAATCAGCCGTTCTGTATTTAACATAGTGTCTACCAAAGTAGTAATGGAAAAACCAATAATGACTTTTGCGTACCATCGCTACTCTAAATGCCTTATCCTTTATCATCCTCTCTATTATCTTCTCCTCATCAGGATTTAGATTTGTCATTGTTTTGTGGTGGCATAGCTAAAAGCAAAGCCTTTTTGATTAGATCTTCTTGCTCTGGAGACAGCGGAATATTCTGATTCTCTAGCTTTACTGTCGCTTCGACCTTTTCTCTGAATTTAGGATTCCTGTGTCTTAACCAAAAACTGATAGCATTCCAGTTCCTATCCTTAATAAGAGATAGCAGTTGATTTTCGCTCATGTCATTAACTAGGGCTTCACCCTCCGACATGGCAAGTTCCATTTCTTCTAGAAACTTTGGATCTTCTTTACGCCAACGGTAGATACTATTTCTAGAGATATTAGTCTTCTCACAGGCAACTTGCACTATGGGAATTTTACGGAGTTGTTCCAAGAAAGAATCTTTGATTTTATTCTTCTTCATATTTGTGAATTATCTTAGCTTTCTTTCCTGTAAGGAGTTCATATCGTTTGATGGCTAAATCACAAAATTGAGGTTCAAGTTCAACTGCATATACTCGTCGCTTTAACTGTTCAGCACAGATCATAGTGCTAGATGATCCTGCAAATGAGTCGAGAATGATATCGCCAGGTTTAGTACATCTGCGTATGGCTTTCTCATGTAATTTCGGTGGCTTACTTGTAGCATGTTCATATTCTTTACCTGACAATCGTTTTACAAACCACAAGTCTAGATGATCTAATGCTTCCGTTACGAGATTGTTTCCGGTCGTGATTTCCTTGTTCATTACCTCATTGAGGTTTTGAATCTTTTTGGTGATGTATGGTTTTCCACGTATTCCATATGTACAGGGTTCATAGCATTTATTGAACGCGACACTTGGCACAGGGTTCTGTGAGTTTTTTACCCACAAACAGACTCGTTTGTTTTCAATACCAAGTTCACGATATAGATCTTGAACGAATCCAATGTAGATTTGATCTGACCAGTAGAAGATATGAGTATCTGGCTTGGAAACAGATAAAGCATTAACCATACTTTTTCTCAAGAACTCTTTGTACTCACCATCTGTTCTGTTGTCGTTTACGTTTCCACCGTAGTTTTGCTTACCACCAATACCACCGTTATAGTTTATTTTGATATTGTAAACGGGGTCACTGTAAATCATCGATGCTTTCTCTTTACCGAATAGTTTTTTAAGTGAAGTTGGATCTAGTGAATCACCACAAAATAACTTGTGTTCTCCCATGATGATGAGATCACCGAGTTTAGTTTTTGGTTTAGTGATTCTCTTGAGTTCAGCATCAACATCAAAATCATCATTTTCTGCTTCAAGATTCTCTGACCAGATATTCTCCAGTTCATTCTTATCAAAACCGATATCAGTGAGCGTATCCATATCAAAGGATTTCAATCCTTCAAAATCCCACTCACCATCATTAGTATTACTTTCCAGTGCGACTTTATCCCTCTCATCCTTTGTTAACTTACGATTAGGAATTAGCACAGTAACTTCTGTTATACCTAGTTCAAGTAGTGCTTTCTTGCGCTGGTTTCCAGAAAGTACAGTACCATCTGTATCGATTTTGATTACATCATGGAAACCACGTCGTTTGATACGATCCTTCAGTTTCTCAAACGCTTCTTTGGTAATTTTCCTTGGGTTTAGAGCCCAAGCTTTTAGAGACTTAACGCTCCGTTTTTCGGAACGCCATATTAATTTGGTCATGTTGTTTTAATTAGAACTGTTAAAACAATTTAGGTCGCAAGATAGGTCACATTTTAGTTGCAAACAAAAAACGGCACAAAACAGCGAGTTTAGATCAAATCTCGACCGATCTAAAACTCACACAATTTAGGTACCGTTTAGTTCCAGTTAGTTTCTTGTTATTACAAGTATCTGTAGTATAGCTCTGTGTGGGGAGGGGTCAAATTGAGGGATGTGTATAACTTTAACGTATATGTTAATATCACAATTGTATGGCTAAATCAATTGTAATTACGACACCAACAGATTCCCGGGAATTAGCAGAAGCTCCTAAAATTAATGGCTCAGATCCTGTGGTTTTGGAATTGTGGGTTCGTGCGGGTGGACGTTGTGAATTTCGCGGCTGTAACACCTTCCTTTTACAAGATGAACTTACCACCAATAATGTTAAGCTTGCAAATATTGCTCACATTGTAGCGCGAACAAAAAGTGGCCCACGTGGAGATGATATTCTACCCATTGAGCATCGCAATAATATTGCTAATTTAATGCTTGTCTGTACAAAATGTCATGTTCTTATCGACAATAAAAATATAGTGACTCAATATCCAAAAGAAATACTTCAGCAATATAAGAATGAACATGAGTCGCGCATACAATATATTACTGGTCTAGGCATAGAACATGAGACAGTCATACTTCGGGTCATTGGAAATATCCGTGGAGATAGTGTGGTGGTTTCAAATGAGGAAATTAGAACTGCAGTATTAGGTAACGGTAGATACCCACGCTATCTTGGTGATGAGCGAGCAATTGAAATAGACTTGCAGTCATTGCCACAAGAAGTAAATTCTGATTACTGGAGAACTGCAATTGCTAAGGTAGATGAGGTGGTGAAGCGTTTATTGTCTCCTGCCTTGGAGAATAATGAAATATCACATTTATCTATTTTTGCTCTTGCGCGTATCCCGATTTTGATTCATCTCGGAAACACTTTGGGAGATAAAGTTGTCACGGATTTTTATCAACGTCATCGCGATGAACCTGTTGGTTGGAAATGGCGACAAGGTGAACTTGTTCAGTTTTCCTCAAAACTTTTACAAGCTGGAACCGATAGAAAGAAAGTGGCACTGCTACTTTCTTTAAGTGGTAAGATAGGCCGTCACGAATTGCCTACAGAGATTGATGACCAATATTATATATACGAGATCTTGCCATTGGACAAAGAACCAGGCAGATCATTGTTTACCAACAAGGAAACACTCGATTCTTTTCAACCTGTATATCAATCTACCTTGAGAACGATTGAGAGTGAGCATGGGTTGGGCGGTGAACTCCATCTCTTTTCAGCGATACCGACACCTGTCGCGGTTATTTGTGGTCGTGAGCTACTAAAAGATATAAGCCCTAGACTTCATGTTTATGATCGGATTGGTGAAAATTACGAGTTTACTCTAACAGTTAATTAACTAATCATATATGACTATAGAACAATTCCTACAAGATTTACTTGAATCACAAAATCTTTCTGATTCACAAGAAAATGATTTACAAAAACATAAAGAGGAAATAACAAACTTTTTACGAGCTGAATTCGGTAATGATCCTGTAATTAAATACGCTGGCTCACGAGAAAAAGGAACTATGGTTTGTGATAAGTATGATCTTGATATCGTTTGCTATTTTCCAAGTTCAGATACTCGCTCTTTGAAGGAAATACGCACAGATATGGCGGAGCATCTTGCAAAAAAATATCTCATAACTCAAAAAGCATCTGCCGAACGCATACTTGATCTGAAGGGGTCAACTGCTCCAATAGATTTTCATATCGATGTGGTTCCAGGACGATTTATCGAAAACACTAAGGACGTGTTTTTACATATTGCCAATGGAGATAAAGAGCGTATGCAAACTAATCTTAAGACTCACATTAATCATATTGTGAATAGTGGGTGTGTTCCAGTGATCCGTCTTGTTAAGTTATGGGCAATCAGAAATAATGTAAAAATTAAAACTTTTGTTCTAGAACTTTTTGTTGTTCAAGCACTTTCAGGTTCGCAAAGTAAAACGAATCTAAAAGTCAGTTTTTTAAAAGTAATTGAAGCGTTCAAGGATGAATTTTCTACTACACAACTTGTTGATCCAGCAAATTCAAATAATGTTGTTTCAAGATTAGTTGATGATTCAGAGAAATCTTTAGTTGAGGCATCAGCATCATCTACATTCAACAAGATTGGTGCTTCTGATGAATTGGTGAAATGGCAGAAAGTATTTGAAGAAATTTCTATATTAAATAATAGACAAGAGTTAGCCATTTCCAAAGAGGAAGAAACAGATATTGTTCTTGGTGATTATTCACACAGAAAAAGTCCACACTGGCCTAAAAGTATTCAGGGAACAGTAGAGATTAAAAAATGTGTGGTAAATGGAACTACTACACTAAGCTCAAATGGGTGGCCTATTCCAGATGGGTGTGGATTAAATTATATTGCTGAGGTTTCTGGAATATTTGAACCGTACGAAGTTTGGTGGCAGGTTGTAAATACGGGAGAACATGCCTCAAGTTTTGAAGGTGGTCTCAGAGGAAATTTTGAGAAACCAAAAAATATAAACCGACCTTTGCAACAGGCAGAATCTAGCCAGTATACTGGTAAACACTGGATTCAATGCTATATAGTAAAAAATGATTATTTGGTCGCTGAAAGTAAACCATTTTTCCTAAACGTAGTTAATAAAACTAGAAAAAAATTTAGAAAACGATAAAGTATCTATGAATAAGCTCTCGTGGTTAATGGAAAGAATCGGAGTAGAAAGAAAGAATATTAAACCCTTTTTGATTTTTTTGATTGGAGTTATTGTTTTATCAATAATTTTAATTACAACTCCATTTTTCACTACTATTGGACCGGTGGTGTTGGTTGTCGTATTCAGTATCTTTCTTCTTATTCTTTGGGCTATAGCAGGTTACACGGTGTTTAGGTCTCTTTTGGCTACAAGCGTTGGGCTTAGCTTGATAATTTTTATAGGACAATCATATTGTGCATTACCGATAAGCGAACAAGTAGCAAATACATCACTCATGACTTTAATGGGATTTGGTTTTATATATGTGATGGCACAGTTTGCTCGTTCTCTATATAAAGAGTTATTTGGAGATAAGCAGGCAAGAGAGGAGTGGAGAAAGAAGGGGTTGATAACCATCTTTAAAGAAATTAACCAGAATAAACATTCATGGTTAATATTAATAACCTACGGTCTGTTAGTTAGTTTATTTCTGTGGCAAATATATAGTGTTATTAACCCGATTATTCATGGTCTGTGTGTTTACAAATAAAAGTTACAGTATACTGTAACTTTTATACCTCATCCCGTGTCACTTTTGTCACTTTTTCAAAAAAAGGAGTGTGCTCGAGACCCGTCAATATGGTATTCTAAAAGTAGTTAAATCCGCCAATCTGGGCTTGACCGACCACGGTTCTAGCTCGACTCGGTCAGCCAAAAATCTCGAAGAGATTTTGCGAAGGACTTGGACTCGAACCAGAGAGGGGTCGGGAGGGAAAGTCTCTCCCGTGCAGGAAGGCAGCGAAGTGTTGGAAAACCGTAGGTTTCCAAGGAGTGAGAGATCCAAGTCTCCCAGCTTTGTCCAGAATTACAATCCTGCCCTCGTGAGGCTGAAGATGGGTTGGGACGCATCGAAGAACCTTATTGAGATTTTTTAAGAACAAAGTGAATTAAAAAATCCAAAAGGTATACTGCTCCTGTAAGGAGTGGTCTCTGAAAGTACACCCCCACCTAACCATTCGACACTAAAAGTAAGTATTTGTTAGAATCAGAGCATGAGAATACTGAAAATTACACTCTTAATTCTATTTATTTTTTTAGGACATAATCTTAGTGCGCAAGAACTCCATGATGAATACAAGGGTACATGGAGAGGTAAAGTTATAGAAGTCATTTCAAGTGATATTAAAGATATCCCTGGCACAGATACAAAGCATCTTTTTCAAACAATAAAAGTAGAAGTTTTAGATGGCCCAAAACAAGGTGAAATAATTACCATAGAGAACGACTACCTCGAACTCAAGAAAGGAAATAAATTTTATTTTAATTATCTTGTTGATATTAACGGTACAGAAAGATATGGAATAATTAATATTGATCGTCGTAGTTCACTAATTTTACTAGTACTGGTTTTTATTGGAATTATAATCTGGTTTGGTAGATGGCAAGGTTTCAGATCTCTAGTAGCCCTTCTTGGTAGTTTTTTTGCAATTTTTTATATTCTCCTACCAGGGCTACTTCAAGGATGGAACCCATTATTAACAAGTTCATTAGTAGCGAGTGGAATTCTTTTCGTTGCTATATTTTTTACACACGGATTCAATAGGGAGTCTTTAGTTGCCTACTCAGGAACAATGATCGCTGTTTTTATAACGGGACTTTTTGCTTCGTTTGCAGTTTCAATAACTAGTCTCTCAGGCTTTACGGGCGATGAATCAACCTATCTTAATTTGGGTACAGGAGGAAACCTTGATTTCACCGGGCTACTTCTTGGGGCGATAATTATCGGAATTCTAGGAGTACTTGATGATATTGCTGTAACACAAGCAGCTGTTGTAAGTGAACTGTATGATACTAATCCAGAAATGTCTAAGAAAGAAGCCTACTCACGAGCCATAAGAATAGGCAGAGAGCATGTTGGGGCTCTTGTAAACACCCTAGTTCTTGCGTACACAGGAGCGTCACTTCCAATTCTACTTTACTTTAGGTTGTCGGATATGAATTTTAACTCTGTTATAAATCTAGAAATATTTGCCACTGAGATTGTTCGGGCAATAGTTGGAAGTATTGGACTAATACTAACAGTGCCGATCGTAACTGTATTTGCAGTGGTTTACCTTCGTGGATATAAATCAAAACACTCACACAGTCATAGTCATAGTCACCACCACTAATTATATTTAGTTGGTTATTTGTTTTTCTTTAGTGCCGCCTCAATAAATGCAGTAAAAAGTGGGTGCGGATGTAACGGTCTCGCTTTAAACTCTGGGTGAGCTTGTGTCCCAACAAAAAATGGGTGCGCAGATTTTGGAAGTTCTGCAAACTCCATTAGTCTACCGTCTGGCGAAGTGCCAGAAAAAACTAACCCTGCTTTTTCTATTTCTCCAATATACTCTGGGTTAACCTCATATCTATGCCTGTGCCTTTCTGAAATCTCTAAAGATCCGTAACTACTATGCACAATGCTCCCCTTCTTGAGTAGCGCCTTGTAGGCTCCCAAACGCATAGTCCCGCCATAATTGCCGTTTTCCAGATTCTGTTTCTGATCAGACATTATATCTATTACAACATGCGATGACTTTGTATTTATTTCTGCAGTGTTTGCATCCTTCCAACCTATAATATTCCTGCAGTACTCAACCACTGCCAATTGCATGCCGTAGCAAAGTCCCAAGAAGGGTATTTTATTTTTACGGACATACTCAATGGCTTTTATAACCCCCTCTACACCACTTTCTCCAAATCCTCCAGGAACAATCACGCCATCAAAGTTTTTAAGTTCGTCTACCCTTCTTTCTCCTGTTTCGTATTCCTTAGAGTTTATCCAAGTAAGTTCTGTATCACTATCTTTCCAGTATGATGAAAATTTTATAGCCTCAATAACTGAAACATATGCATCTGAAAGAACAAAATCCCCAGTATCAAAATATTTACCGATGACCGCGACTTTTAGTTTATGTTTTGCCTTTGTTCTTTTTTCAACAAACCTTTTCCATTCATCTAGCTCCCCGTTGTGAGCCTTAGTTCTCATGTGCAGAGTTTTTAAAATAATCTGACTGATTTTATCCTTTTCAAAATTTAGCGGAACATCATACACACTTTTTATGTCCGGTGCAGAAATAACATTTTCTGGAGAGAGAGCACATGAAAAAGCTATTTTTTCTTTTCTCTTTGCATCCAACATATGTGTTCCTCGTGCAATAACTATATCCGGCTGAACTCCATATGAGTTTAACTGCCTGACGGCATTCTGAGTTGGACGAGTTTTCATTTCTCCTAAAGTTCCAGGTACTGGTAAGTAAGAAACCATAACAAAACAAACATCTTGAGGGTGTTTTATTTTTAATGTTCTTGCCGCTTCAATAAAAAGAATATTCTGGTAATCACCAATAGTACCCCCAATTTCAATAAGAGAAATGTCTGAGTTGTGATGTTCAGCTGATTTCTTCCATCTTCGAACAATCTCATCGGTTATATGAGGAATAGCTTCTACACATTTACCCCTATAACCCAAGTTTCTTTCTTTTTCTATAACATGCCTGTAAACCATCCCAGAAGTCATATAATCATCTGATATGAGATCCATTTCCAAAAACCTCTCATAGTTACCCATGTCTTGATCAGTCTCAAGTCCTGAGTCCAGAACAAAAACTTCCCCGTGTTCTGTAGGGTTCATATTTCCAGCATCCACATTTAAATAAGGGTCAACCTTTACTGGGTTGACCTTGAAGCCTTTACTTTGAAGAATTTTACCGATGGAAGAGGACGCAATACCTTTGCCGACTCCCGACATTACACCACCAACTACAAAAATATACTTGTGCGTTCTTTCTTTTTTCATTCTGAATATCAGATTACATTTTAATTTTTAAACTTTTAAATACTTGCGAACTGCTAAGTAACTAGATATGGAACCTATGGCAATTCCAGATCCTACAATTATAAGGAATATCTGACCGAAGTTTGATAAATAGTAATGGAAAATATTTAGACCAACAAAAAAGTCAGCGGTTTTGCCCCCAAGCCAAAGAGTTATTGGATAAAATAATATCAAAGTGACTATTGCAGACACGAAGCCGTATATTGATCCAGCAATAAAAAAAGGACCCCTAATGTACCTGTCTGAAGCACCTACAAGGCGCATAACAGAAATTTCGTCACGTGACATATATATAACAAGTCTGATTGTGTTGAACGTAATAAGTATTGAAATTGCAACTAAGAAAAGAGTTAGGATTAGTCCCAAGTTGTTTGCAGAGTTTATTATTTTTGTGAGCCTGTCTATGGCATCTTTGTTTTGAAAATAATTTACCTTATCAATGATACTATCCGTTCCGACATTTGAAGTCCTCCTGCTTTCTATAAATCTCGCAATGCTTTCATACTGAGAAGGATCTTTTGCCTTTATATTTAAAGTAGCTCCAAGCGGGTTTTCTCCAAGTTCTTCCAAGGCCTGCAAAGTAAACTCGTCATTCTCATGTCTTTTCTTAAAATCTTCCAAAGATTGTTCTTTTGTAACATATACAACCGGAGGCATAACTTCAGGAAGTTGCTCCAAACTTTTTTTCATTGCCAGAATATCGTTTTCAGGAGCTGTGGTAAAGAAATAAACATTTATATCTACTTTCTCTCTAATTTGATCTAATGTTGATTTTAAAACAACACTAGAAAAAATTACTGAGCCAATAACAAACAAAGTAACAACCATTACCAAAATAGAAGAAAGAGAAATAAAACCGTTTCTCCAAAACGAGAAGAATCCCGCTCTAACTACTCTTTTTACTTTAATCCAAAACATGGTTTTTATTATACACTAAATTACATATTTTCCCTGAACGTCGTCACGTATAATCCGACCATTTTCCATAGTTAAAACACGCTTTTTAAGTGAGTCAATTACACCTTTATTGTGAGTAGTAAGTATTACAGTGGTTCCCAAATCGTTGATTTTCTTCAAAATCTGAACTATGTCGTAAGTGTTCAGTGGATCCAGGTTCCCCGTAGGTTCATCGGCAATAATAACATCTGGCTGGTTTACTATGGCTCTTGCAATAGACACTCTTTGTTTCTCTCCACCAGAAAGTTCGTGTGGGAAATTCCATATTTTCTTACCCAAATCTACTAAGTCCAAAACATGAGGAACATCCGCCTCTATTTCTTCGTCCGTCCTACCTGCTGCTTCCATAGCAAATGCGATGTTCTCATATACATTTTTATTAGGAATTAGACGAAAGTCCTGAAAAACCACGCCGATCTTTCTTCTAAACAAATCCATGTCTTTTTTGCCCAGTGTAGATATATCAGTAGACTCGAATACTATTCTTCCTTTTGTAGGCTTTTCTTCACCTAAAAACATCTTTAAAAGGGTCGTCTTGCCGGCTCCAGAGTGACCTACGATAGAAACAAACTCTTTAGGCTCAATGGTGAAAGAAATATCTTCCAACGCAACAGAATTGTCAGTATATACTTTTGAAACTTTTTCGAAATGAATCATAAAAACATTATAGCCTATTAAAACGACTATAGTAAAGACAATAAAATAGCTATATTTATAGAGATTCTACAAATTTTTCTCGGCTTCGAGGAAGTCCCCGATCTCGCCGTCTAAAACAGCATCTATGTTGCTTGTTTCAAAGTTTGTTCTATGGTCTTTGACCATTTTGTACGGATGCATTACATAAGAACGAATCTGGTTACCCCACTCTATTTGTGTAGTTTTGGAAACATACATACCCTTTTCTTTTAAAACTCTTTCTTCTTCAAGAGCTTTATAAATTTTTCCGTACAAAATCTGCATGGCTTTTTCTTTGTTCTGAACTTGCGAACGCTCATTGTCACTTTGAGCAGATAAGTTTGTAGGAATATGAACAACACGAACAGCAGTTTCTCTTTTATTTACATTTTGACCGCCAGGCCCTGAAGAACGTGAAAGTTCTACACGAATATCGCTTTCTGGAATGTCCATTTCATCCTTCCCCATTTTCTCAAACTTTGGAATAACCTCGACCATAGAAAATGATGTGTGACGAAGTGACTTAGCGTTAAAGGGTGAGATACGAACTAGCCTGTGAACCCCGGATTCATTTTTCAAAGTCCCATATACATTTTTACCAGACACTTCTATCGTCACATTTCGGAAACCACCATGATCATTTTTGTTTTCATGTAAAAGCGACACAGAAAAATTGTTTTTTGTGAAATACTTTAAATACATGTTCAAAAGAATTGCAGAAAAATCCTCAGAGTCGTCACCACCCGCACCCGAAAAAATAGTCATGACGGCATTACCTTTATCATACCTGCCAACACCCTCTATTTCTAATTCCAGATCCTTTATTCTTTTTATTGTGTTTTGTGCCCTATCTTTGTTACTCCAAAAATCAGCAGATGACATCTCTGCCTGTAACTTTATTAATTCATTTTTTAATTCATCTTTATCCATTTACTAATCTTCTAACAAACTGTTCTATAGAATCTTCTCCTGGAAAATCAAAATTAGCAGGAATATGATCATCTTTTAAACCACTACCGACAAAAAAATGGAACAACTCATATTCCTCTATATCTTTCCCGTATTTATCCTTAAGACTATTTATAAAACCAACAAACTCTTCGTATTTTTCCTCATCACCTAAAATCAAAGACTTCAGACCTCCCAATTCCTGCATCATGATTTCTCTACTTTTTGGTACTTCTTCCATATTTTTTTAAATTAATTATAACTGAGCCGCTGACGGGAATAGGTCAACAATATTTTGTTCGCCGTCACTCACAAAATTTCTCGACCCGGACTCGCGACCTAGTCTACTGACTTGGTACCCGCTCCGTCTTGCAAGTCCCGAAGAAAACTCCGTTTTCTTGAGCCGCCGGTGGGACTTGCACCCACGACCTCGTCATTACCAATGACGTGCTCTACTACCCGAGCTACAACGGCTAACCCAAACAATATACCAAATAATCATCTATTAGGATATTCACGGATTTTACCAGCCTCAATCTCTACCGGGTCTGCCAATCTCAAGTTTTTTACTTGTTTTGGGGTCAAAATTTTATAATGTTTAAAATCATCAAGATATGCCGGTATTTCAAAAAGGTGTTCTGTAGTTGTTCTCCATTTTAGTTTATTAAACTTATTCAAATCAAGTAAGTCCGAATACTCTCTTAAAGTCTTCTTACCACTATCTAGAAAATACTCGTGAAAGTAAGACATAACCAACTCTCGAATAGTTTTGTAAACCGGTTCACGATATCGGAGTACCGCGTGGTTAGTTTTTGATATTGCCCCAAAATGTCCATCTTTTTTGTACACAGCAACCACATGGTCGTAGTCGTAAGGTTTTGTCGTTGAACGCAAATCCATTATAAGTGGTCTGTAACCATGGAATTCTAGTGCTGCAGCTGCAAATATTGCCCCCTCTGCACAGTGTGCCATTTTATTTTTTATAACTTCTCGGGGCGAGAAACAAGTCTGACCCTCCTTTTCAAAATTAAAAGTAATAGAGTTTAAATAGTCTTGGATTTTTGCTGGGGTGGAGAGTTTGCGAAAAATAGAGAGTTCTTGTGGGGAGTAGTTAAAACGATTCATCTGGTAATTATAGCAAAAACTACAACCATGTAGGTGAGATATTCTCTCCACTTTTTTTACTTTCAAAAGAATACCAGTGAGAAACTGAATTGCCTATTAGATATCTAAAAACATAATCAACTAATTCAGGATCATCCCTTAATGCCTCATTATTTCCACCCGCAATATATGCCTCATATTCCATAAGTTCTATGGGCATCCTAGGTGAATATTTATGCTGTAATGCATGTATTAATTCATGTTCCAAAACATTAATACTTCTTATGTAACTCTCTCTAGTTTCACTGTTAATATCTACACCTATTTTATTTCGATCTTCAAAATACACTCCTCCAGCATGAGATTCATCAAAAAATTTACCAAATTCGCCTGTACTTTTAATTTCAGTACCCAAATCTTTTGCCACATTCCGCAAAAACCTTTCATATTCGGACGGACTAGGCATTGAATCAGTGCTTGGCAGCCCGTATTTTGCCCTAATTACTTTTTGATCTTCAACTAATCTTTCGACAATTTGCGGATCATCAATTTTCATACCTATTAGATGTTCAGATAGCTTAGTTGCAAATTCATCTGACCCAAATTCATTTAGCTCATCTTGCACACTAGATTCTACTACTTCCTCTATGTCCTGCGAAGGTACTGGCAGTTGTTCAGGTATTCTTTCCATAAAAGAATTATAACATATCCAAGATGTCTCACTCCTGGAGAACACCCTGAGGCCGGACACGTTCCTTACGGGAACAGTACCCCCAATTGGACTTTTCTGCGCAAGATAGTAAAAATTCTCAATCAGGCTTCGAGTCCGGCTCGGTCGGCCAAAAATTAAAAACACCCTTTCGGGTGTTTTTAATTGGCGCGACCGGCCGGACTCGAACCGGTAACCTCTCCCGTGCACTTATCCAATATTTTCATAAAGGCGTGGACTATATCTTTACCCTAGGTTTCCCCTTAGGTACTCTGGTATCTAGTCTCTACGGCGCTCTCACCTAAGTGAGTTCCCTCGGTATTCGCATATCATAATATTAAAATTATAACTTAGCCTCCACCGATATCCCAAAGAGTTTCAATCTGCCATTTCGACAGAAAGCTGCAGTATTCTACAGGGGAGTGCTCTAACCAGTTGAGCTACGATCGCATTTGGTTATACTTTTCAAATACATCTTTTTTCCTTTTCAGGAACAATTTTGATGTACCTAGAGTATTATACATAAAATCATACAATTTCAAAGAGGGGTGGATGCTATATGTAAGTCTAGAGTAATCACCCTTACCGTAACTCAAAACTCCCCCATCAATTCCAAATTGTTCCAAATTTTCTGATAAAGATTTCAAAAATCCTCTTGAACAAGAAGTGAAAGACACCCTTATACTTAATAAATGTTTCTTTCTTTCCTTGTGGACTAATCCTATCCAAACTCCTCCATCTCCATCAAAATATCCTCTAACAAATTCCTTTAGATACTCTTTTGGAACATTCGGCACCTTAATATTCTTTGTCTTTTGTTCCTTAATACCTAAATTTCTCAAATCATCACACATTTCAATACTACCTATTTGAAGTCTATACTGATCTTTAATGTTTCCTCTACCTTTTCTAATGCTTATTTTATGTTCAGCCTCAATTATATTTTTTATGTTTTCCAATAAATCCTTGTCCGTTATGCTTATACACCAAAAATGACCACCTCGATTATTCACAGTTATATACCCATCAGCACAAAGAAATCCAACAACATATGCCATGTCTTTATCCCACTTTTTAAAAAATTGTTTGTTTACTTTTTTATATATCGGCACAATTATATTATACCACGTGACAGGACATAGAACTAACCAGCCTACAAACATTTATTTTTTTAGGTTTTTCTGCTATATTTCTTTTATTGTCGGCGTAGCTCAGGTGGTTAGAGCGTGGGACTCATAAGCCCAAGGTCGGAGGTTCGAGTCCTCCCGCCGACACATTAAGTATTGATATTTTTACAGTTTTACAGTACTATTTAGGCCAATAGCGGGATAGAGAAGCAGTATCTCGGTAGGCTCATAACCTGCAGACCCAGGTGCAAGTCCTGGTCCCGCAACAAGATGAAAATCCCCCATTCGGGGGATTTTCAATTACTTCACTTTTTCTACAATGCCGAACTCCTCAAAAACAGTCATATACAGACTAACCACTCTCTTTGCTTCCCTATCTGTAAGTCTGAAACTTGCCCCTTCATGGGCGATTTGGTTACGTATTTTATGAGCCTCCCATGCATTGTCTAGAGTTGTAAAATCTTCCTTTTCAACTGCTTTCAATTTATCCCCCATAGTTTCTCCAGGCAAGTGCATATTATCCAAAAGCTGACTCAGCATAATATCCGCCTCCATTATCGCCTGCCTCCAATCGTTTTCATTTTGAGAATTCAAGTTGTCCAAAATCTTTTCCCATCTTGCATTAACCACTGGAGTCTCAGCGACTCTTTCGCTTACACCATTTGGATACAACCTTTCTCTCTCTTCAGTTCTAAGTTTAACAATCGCTCTATACAAATATGTTATGAGTCCAGCAAAGAATAATCCGAGTAAAACCGCAAAATACTTTAGATACTTTACTAATGTAAAAATAAACATCAAAAACTTAATAAACAAACTTGGTTCAACTTCTTCTACATAATTTAAGTCATTCTCGCTAACCCAACCTTCCATTCCATTATCAAATTTAACGTGGAAATATCTGACCCCATCTACTAGAATTGGCCCCTCGATTATTTCACCTGATACCCCGCTATTTACCGTACCAATAAGTTCTCCTCCTGGGCTGGCATAAAGTCTAGTTCCATTTTTATTTGTAGCAACATCACCACCTATTAAACTTGGCATTTTTGAAAGCGGAGTTCTCTTGCCGTCCAACATACTATCAAGAGCATCTTCAGCAACCCATCCTTCTGTGCCATCTTCAAAACGTACATGCCAATACTTAACTCCATCTTTTATAAGTGGACCTTCTATTATTTCCGCCTTACTCCCAGCAGGAACAGTGCCGATCTGGTTTTCTCCAGGAGTGGAATAAATTGCAGTTTCTTTGTTTGTTTCAACTGGTGTACCAATCAGACTCGACATCTCAGTCATCGGTGTAGTTTTTTGAGGAAGACTTGCAATATCATCTTCATTCATCCAACCTGTACTTCCATCTTCAAATTTTACCTTCCAATATTTTTTACCCCCTATAGTCACTGGGCCGCCAACTATAGTTCCCTTGTCCCCCAATTTTTTAGTAGCTATTATTTTTCCACCTGGTGAGTCATACAAAGGAGCTGAATTACTAGTAACTGTAAATTTTGAATTTATTGGATTAAGAAGTGACGAAATAGGTCTGGTTATAGAAAGCATTAAACCTTTTGGTGTTAAAGCACGCCAACCAAGTGAGAAGAATTTATTTCTGCTTGAAAAAGACAAAAAACCATTAAATAGTGAGGACAGCAAAATAAACACGAGAACTACCGCGGCAATTTCTACAAACGGATCTATTGGAGAAGGTCCTGCTGGTTTGTCTCCTGCTGGTTTTTTTTCATCAGCCATAGATTCATTATACAACAAATATATACAAGAACTATATTTACTCGTTTAGAAATTTCTTTGAAATAGAGAAAAGTATATTCTCTGCATTGTGCGGAGCCATTATCTGCATTCCGAGCGGAAGATTCTTACCATCAATAACCATATCCCCTGAAGGTATAGAAATGGCAGGTATTCCCACTATGTTTGCTGGTACTGTAAAAATATCTTCAAGATAAAGTGCAAGTGGGTCGTTAGCCTTTTCACCAATTTTAAATGCAGGACCTGTTGTTGTAGGTGTAAGTATTGCATCAACCTCTTCAAAAGCGGAACTAAAATCCTTTGCAATGGTTTGTCTTACAGCCAGAGCCTTATTGTAATATGCATCGTGGTAACCCGCCGAAAGAACATATGTTCCAATTAAAATTCTTCTCCTTGTTTCTTTTCCAAAACCAACACCTCTAGTTTTCATATAATCTTCAAGTAAGTTATTTCCATCTACATGAAGACCAAATCTAACTCCATCAAAACGCGCTAAGTTAGAAGATGCTTCGGCTGGCATAATTATGTAATAGACTGCAAGTGAATACTCGATGTTAGGAAGTTTTATATCCTTTATTTGATAACCTAGTGCTTTTAATCGTTCTACAGATTTATCAAAAACTTCTCTTGCCTCTGGTTTCATACCACCTTTTTCCAAAATATGATATGGAATACCGATAGTCATTTTATCCTTAACTTCTTTTTTTGGATAAGTGCTTTCTGATATTGTTGTGCTATCCATTTTATCCTGCCCTCGAATAACATTAAAAAGAATTTCTGAGTCAGTTGCAGTTTTTGTTATTGGCCCGATAACATCAAGTGATGAACCGAGCGCCATAAGTCCATACCTAGAAACTCCCCCGTATGTAGGTTTTAAACCAACAAGTCCGCAGAAAGATGCTGGTTCACGAACGGACCCTCCAGTATCAGAACCCAAAGAAGCAATTGCCCCATCCATTGCCACAGCAGCTACAGAGCCCCCCGAAGAACCTCCAGAAACACGTGTAGTATCTAAAGGATTCTTTGTAACACCATAGGCTGAATTTTCTGTAGAACTACCCATGGCAAACTCATCCATATTTACCCTGCCTAAAAATACTGCACCGGAAGCCTTTAGTTTTTGAATGACGGTCGCATCATAAACTGCGGTAAAACCCTCTAATATTTTTGAACCAGATGTGGCCTTTTTACCTTTAATTAAAATATTATCTTTTATCGCAAGTGGTATGCCAAGAAGAGGAGCCTTCTCACCATTTGCCATTCTTTTATCTGCCTCATCAGCTTGCTCTAAAACATCATTATATATTTCTAGATAGGCATTAACGTCCGTATTTACTTCTTTTATTTTGTTTAAATACGCTTCGGCGAGTTCCCTTGCGGTAAACTCTTTTTTGTCGAGTGCCACTCTGGCATCTTTAATTGTAAGTTTATGAATATCAATCATATTTGTCTATAATATTTTCTTTACTTTTAGATATCTTCCTTCTCTGCTTGGAGCATTATTCAACAAGTCTACAGTGTATTCATTATCAGAATTTGTAGGAACATCATCCCTTAAAACATTCCTTAGAACCGGAGCGTTTAGAACTTCCCCGCTAGAAGCGTCTTTTATCTGACCCACGTAGCCCAAAATTGAGTCTAACTCAGTAGTCAGACTATCGGCCTCCGCATCAGTTATTTCTATTCTGGCTAGATTTGCCAGGTTTTTAATTTCGTCCTTATTTACCATATTTTTATCTTTATATCGGGATAATAACAAATTTAGACCAATACTACAAAAGTGCTAAAAACTCTTCTTCGTTTAACACTCTTATACCCAATTCATTTGCTTTATCCAATTTTGAACCAGGATTTTCACCACAAACAAGATAGCTTGTTTCTTTCGAAACACTCTCAGAAACCAACCCCCCATTTTGACGGACAATTTCTTTTGCTTCATCTCTTGAAAGAGTAGAAAGTGTACCAGTTACAACAAACTTTTTATCTGAAAAGATGTTAGATTTGTTTTCCTTCTCCTTTTGCATCCTTACTTCTTTCAAAAGATTATCAACAACTTTTTTGTTTTGCTTGGATGAAAAGAAGTCTACAATTGACTTAGCAATAATCCCCCCGACCCCAGATAGAACTTCCAGTTCAGAGAAAGAGGCTTTTCTTAAATTCTCTATAGTCTTAAAATGCTTTGAAAGGTCTATCGCAGTTTCTTCACCAACTTGCGGTATAGAAAGTCCAACTAAGAACCTAGACAAAGTAACACTTTTAGATTTCTCAATAGATTCCAAAAGATTGTCTACTGATTTTTCTGCAAATCTTGGTAGCAATAAAAGATCACCTCTTTTTAAAGTAAATATATCTGCGTATTCTGAAATCAAATTCTGCTCAAGTAATAAATCTACAATCTTGGGACCGCAATCCTCTATGTCAAAAGCTTTCTTCGAAACAAAATGATGAAACTTTCTTTTTGTTTGTTCCAACGAATTTTTATCAACACATCTCCATGCCGCTTGTCCTGGTATTCTCTCTATTCTTCCATCCCCACCACAAGCATCCACACTAGTTGGCCAAACAAATTCTTTTTGTTTTTTTGTTCTAAGTTCTTTAACAACAGAAACAATGTCAGGTATAACGTCTCCTGCTTTCTGAAGTATTACGGTGTCTCCAATTCTGACATCTAGACGTCTTATCTCGTCTTCGTTATGAAGAGTAGCACGAGAAACCGTAGAACCAGCAACCAGAACAGGACGTAGGTGGGCAACTGGAGTCAGAACGCCAGTACGACCGACTTGTAAAACAATATCCTCCACGACAGTTGTCACTTGTTCAGCTTTAAACTTATAAGCCACACCCCAACGAGGAGATTTTGCAGTAAACCCAATAGCTTCTTGAATTTTTCTTGAATTTATTTTTATTACCACTCCGTCCAAACCATAATCTAGTTTTTCTTTTTTACTCTCCCAAGATTTATAGTATTTTTCTACCTGTGCTAGCGTATTAAAAACACCATAATTTTGGTTTATCTCGAAACCTAATTCGTGAAGCAGATCTAATTCACCGGATTGAGTCTCTGGCATACTTTTTTCAAGTAAATCTATATCATATGTAAACAAATTCAAATTTCTAGACGCAGTTATTTTTGGGTCTAGTTGTCTAATCGATCCGGCTGCCACGTTTCTAGTGTTTGCAAAAACTTCTTCACCATTCCTGTTTCTTTCTTTATTAATCTTCTCCAAATCTTTTTTGCCCATCCACGCCTCGCCAACAACAGTGATTGAAATATTTTTATTTAGTTTGAGCGGTACACTTTTTATCGTCTTAACATTTTGGGTAACATCTTCACCGACCTTCCCATCACCTCTTGTTGCTCCAGTGACTAGCTTGCCGTCTATATAAGTAAGAATTATTTTTAGACCATCTATTTTAAGCTCACAGCAATATTCTATTTTTTCATTTGATAACCCAGCCTTATCGATAAAGTTTTTAGTCTTCTTATCCCACCTTTGCAGATCCTCAAAAGTAAATGCGTCATCAAACGACCATTGTGGTGATTTGTGCTCAACCTTCGTAAATTCTTTCAACGGCTCTCCTCCAACACGCTCTGAAGGACTTTCTGAATTTTTCAAATCAGGATAATTCTCTTCAATTTTTTCAATGTCACGCACCAAGGAATCATAAGCTTCATCTGATATCTCAGGTTTATCTAGTGTATGATACAAATGGCCGTGTTTTTTAACGACTTCTAAAAGCTTTTCATAACGGTCTCTTACCTCTTTAGGTGCGTTTCTCCTCATACATCCACTCTATCAAATTTAGTTTGTATATGTAAGTTTCTCTGCTCTTTCCAGTTTTCGTATCGCTCCAGGAGAGCAGGTGTTATACCCCCTTGAATCAACTATGGTAAGCCCTCCAGAATGTTTACCCACAGAAACTACCGCGCAACCTTTTGTAAGATTAATAGTAAAAGTAGTAGTTGCATTACCAGTTCCACCTGTATTATAAGCCTGACCATTACACCTCATACTCGTTGTGGCAATAAGAGGATCAAAAACGGTGTAGCCATTTTTAAAATCCCAGTAAACAGCACACTCTATGCCACTGTCTGCATTATAAAATGCATACTGGGACTCTTGATTTGAATTTGCCAATACAAGTTGTTTATAAGCAATGTTTGCTACCACAAAACTAATTATAAGCAACATCGAAGTGACGATTATAGCCACAAGCAAAGTAAAACCTTTTTTGTTTTTAATATTATTAACCATACTACTGTAATCTATTAAATATACTTTGTGTTATTTGGAAAGTTTTAGTTAAAACGCCTTGTGTCCACCTAATAGTTACCGTAACACTAATTTCCTGACCAGGAATAACCTGTTGAAATGTAATTGATCTTCTAAAATTTGTTGCTGTCCAACCACCCGTATAACCATAAAGACCCTTAGTACTGCTGTTAATTACAGTATCCTGTCTTAAATTCGAACAAGTTCCTCCGTCAGTGGCGCAATCTACAATAGTAGATGCGCTAGAATCTATTCTACAAGTTTTACCGAAGTAGCAAGGATCCCCAGCTACTGCCGCCATACCAGTCAACCATGTTCTACTACCGTTAGTTATGAAGTAGAGAGCGTTCTCATCTCTTCTATTTTTTATAAACTCCATCGCTTCTTGAGTTAAATAAAAAGCGGTCATTTGATCCTTCGCAGTAATGGATGATTTTAAACTATTTTGCACGGCAGTAAAACCAGCCAGAATAGATAATGACAAAATACTAATTGCCACAAGAGTTTCCACCAAGGTAAACCCGGACACCAATTTTAGCATCGCACTTCGTACCACAGGTAATTCCCGTGATGCTAAATTTGGTGTGTGGGTAAATTCTATTTTTTTATTATGGTAATTTTTATTCATACCTTATATTGAATCAAATTGCCTTTGGGAAATTGTTGTTTCCAGAACAAAAGTTGATCTGCTTGTAGATTTATTGCCAGCATAACCATCTATAACAATTATAACCTTAGGCTGAAACAAGTCTGAACCATTTGCATACGGAGCAGACCCCAAAACTCTAAATGTGGTGGTAGAAATATTAACATCCGTTCCTGTTATAAAAACATCGGCACCACCATTTATAGTTCTTGCTATTCTATTACCAACCTTTTTATACACCACTCTGTTTCCATTAAAATCTGTAACTGCAATAGAAGATGCGCCACCTGCGCAGTCTCTAGGTGTTGTGTCTGGAACAACTGTTATATCGCAATGATAATCCTTTCCGAAACGAATAGTTCTTGTCATTGCCTCCAGAGAGAGATTTAAGTTATCCATTACAGCACGAAGGGATTGTGATTTTCTATTGGAATCAAAAACAGTATAAACCGAACTGCTAACCATAAGCATTACAACAGCAAACACGGATACTGACACCATTATTTCTATTAAAGTGAACCCTTTATTTTTTTTATTTACTTTAAACATTTCGAAATTAGTTTATAGTTATCTGACCTGTAACTTCTATACTAACATAAACTATTTTGTTATTTGGAGAGGTTAATTGTATTCTAGCTGAATTAACTGGTCCTGCTACATTAGTACCACTACTATTTGTAAAGTATATCCTTGCATCAGGACTTGGCCTTAA